>CEUO01033315.1_pt1 | contig 14697 bp, 11 predicted proteins | sample 531391 | NCBI WGS metagenome assembly CEUO01 (sample SAMEA2622799, study PRJEB7988) | marine metagenome | isolation source: saline water (ENVO:00002010), including
CGTGGTATGGAAAAGCATCTGTCTGATGTTGTGTGTTCATTCATTCCGAATGTTTTGAACTACACTTGTCTATTCGCTACACACCTAGCGTTGGTTAGAGTTGAGCGCGATGATATACCTATTGATGGCGATTGGAAGGTTACAGGTGACGACATTGAAATGGCGACTGAAATCCTTTATGATATATATGAGCAACTTGTCCTTTGGCTTGAGTCCGAAGTTGAAGTTGGTGCTAAGGCTGCTGAGAAAGCAGCGCGTAAAGACGAGTGGTTGAATGCGATGAAGCCTTGTAAGACTGTTGATATAGAAAACAAGGGTGATGGATGGGTCTTGAAGAATGAGATGTTCGACCGATATGCTAGCCAATTAGGTAAGAGCAAGCCAACTGTTTACAAGAGGTTCAAAGATGTTGAAGGTCTATTCAAGACTTTCAAGATTGGTAATGCCGTCTATGTCAAACTCAAGGAGGAATGAGTATGAGTGAACAATACAAGGAGATACTTGAGGAACTTAACGCTGTTCTTGAAGGTGGAGATGTAGCACTCGACTTTGAAGATGCACCAAGCGCGGCTACAACACTTCGTATCATATCCAACATTATTGGAAATGCTTTGCGCGGAATACAAATGGTTGAAGAACTGAAGAAGATTTTAGACAAAGCGTATGGTGATGATGAAGATAAGCACAAGGAGTTGAGCAAGTAATGATTGAACTAATATCATGCAATCATAGTACAGGCCACACAAGCCTAGAAGTTCAGTTGAAATCGGACGGCAGTATAGCGGCTGTGTGGTGCGCTGATTGTCGAAGAATGCTCTCAACTGAAACTGTTAAAGGAATCGAAACCCGTCATTGTGTTGAAAATATGGACTCAAAGGTTGACAAATACAACAAGGCTGTAAAAGGTGACAGAGGTGACAAAGATGAGTAAAGTAATGGCGATTGATATTGAAACTGCAAACTACTCTCATGAGATAGGTGGTTGGGATAATACCCATATGTTTGAGCCAACAGTTGTCGCTACTTGGGATGGTGAAGAAGCACACGCTTTCACCAAAGCCGATGATGTTATTGTAGCAGACGCGCATATGCACCCTCTTCACCCTAGAGATTTAGGTGAGCATCTAAAGAAGCATGTTGACAACGGTGGTATCATCGTCGGACATAACATACGAGGCTTTGACCTGCCCGTTCTCCGTGACGCACTCGACATGCATTATGCCGGAGTCCTTCTCAACAAAGCAGACCAGCATCTTATTGACACATCTTGGACCGTAAGAAGTGTAGCAGGTAAGAGTCATCACCTTGACTCTCTGTGTAAGCACACGCTTGGTAAAGGAAAAGAAATCATGGAATCAGCAGACGCGCCTGTTGCTTGGAAAGAAGGTCGCTACGCTGATGTTATCAAATACTGCATAGCAGATTGCAAACTCAATTATGACTTGTTCCTTCATGGGAGGGATGAAGGCTTTGTGAAAAGCCGTAATGAAGAGACAGGACTAATTGAAGAATACCAAATTGGATGGTGAAGCCCCTATGTCTGAAGAGAGAAAAACAGGAAGAGAAGCACAATTGAGCAACATACGAGCAGCGGTACAAGTCGCTGAAACCGTAAGGTCAACACTTGGCCCCGCGGGTATGGATAAAATGTTAGTTGATGAGCGCGGAGAATCAATAGTTACCAACGACGGTATCACAATTCTCCGAGAACTAAGTACCGGACATCCCGGTGCGCAAATGATGGTTCAAGCAAGTCAAACACAAGAGGAAACATGCAAAGACGGTACGACCAGCGTTGTGGTGTTAGCCGGTCAAATGCTTGCACTAAGTGAAGGGTTACTGATGCGTGGCATTCACCCTCAAACTATTGTGCGCGCATTCAACAAAGCATCAAAACTAGCATTGAATGACATGCCCGAAGTTGCTACGAATATAGAAAAGCCGAATATTGCAGCAACCGCTTTGCGTGGTAAAGCATCTGAGTCTGCTCTTGGGTTTGCAGCCCAATTATGTTCAGAAGCAGCCGTAAGAGCAAACGGAAACGCAGACCGAATCCGTACACTAACACAAGCAGGTGGTAACATGTCGGACTCCTACATACACAACGGTCTTGTACTCAACAAGACATTTGTTAACCCCGAATATCTCGGTAAAGAAAATCCGCGCGTACTGATTCTTGATGGTGGTGTTGACGGTTTCAACTACGAAGATGTTCAGATGTCGGTTACTGACCCATCTCATTTAGCACAAATCAGAGATGAGGAAATGAAAATCTTGGGTAATATTTCTCAAGCAATCACTGAGATTTGTGATGTACTAATAGTTCGTGATGGTATTCACGAAGCAGTTGCTAAGTATCTTGATGCGAAAGGTGTTGGAGTCGTAAGCCGTGTTCAGCAAAGTGACATAGATGCGATTTCAAGAATCACAGGTGTTCCAATCTATCATAGAATTACTGAAGTTCCCGAAGATTCCGACGGTCACATTATTCATTCGATAAGTGGGTCGGTCAAATCTATTCGTATCGGTGACCTTGACTATGTATCAGTGGAAGCAAAGGATAGTGATACTATCACAATGGTTGTCCGTGGTGCTACCCGACAAACACTTGATGAATATGAGCGCGCATTTGACGATGCGGTTGGAGTTGTCTGTTTATACATGGAAAACAAGAGAGTGTACCCCGGTGGCGGTGCGGTTCTATCCAAGTTAGCGATGAAGGTTCGTGAACATGCTACGCATGAGTCGAACCTAACAGCGCGTGAAAGAATGTGTATGGAGGCGTATGCCGACTCTCTTGAGATTATACCGGCAGCGATTGCAAGCAATGCGGGTATGGACCCACTTGATGTAGTCATGGAACTAAGGTCTGCACCTTCGGAGTTTGGTATATTCATAGACTTTACAGGTGAAGGTAAGATATGTAACACCGCACATCAAAATGTTTGGGAACCTGCTGCTCTTGTTGAACAGATAATCAAGTCGGCTACTGAAGTCGCTTGCTCAATACTACGCATTGATGACATCATAGCAAGGAGAGGTGATTGATTGGATTTACTCAGCGCGCTTGGCTATTGCGTACTAGGATTAGTTGCGATTGAAGTCACATACTTCGTTGCTAATCAGATAGTAAGCGCGCTGAGTAATATTCCCAATCCCTATCTTATTGATGAGGAAGAGTAGTATTACCAGCAGCACGCATAGCATGAAGTTTCAACCTTCTTTTCTTTGCTTTCTCTGCGTCTTGCGCGAATTGCTCATTTGTTCTAGGTTCAAGTCTTTGTCGCAGTTTTTCTGTATTAGTGTCAATGCGTTGTCTTACCGCAGCAGGGTCTTCAACAGGAATAATGGTTCTAGTGCTTGGTGCTATTTGACCGTCTAATGTCATTTGTTGTGTTCTGTCCGTAGGTTCGCTATGATACATCATATCATTCCGTTCATTGATTTTCTCTTGTTCTCTTTGGATGCAAGCCAAACATACAGTTTCACCGAAGATTCGATTTGTAGCATACGCTTGTTGAGCATCAACAGCCGCTTTACACGATGCGCACTCGGCAGACTCACCGTAAAGATTCATTTGCGGTGCTTTGATGACATCGGGGCGGGGTGATGTTATACCGCGCCTTTGCATTTTATCCCAAAACCCTGTTGCAGAAGGCATTACATCGACGGGATGCATTTGGTTTATCCCCATTTCTCTTAACTCTTCTTTGAGATTACGAAGACCTTCTGTTCCATGCCCTTTGCCTCTAACTGCAAGAGGCGTTGCGAATGTTGGTATTCTTGCCACACCATCTTTCACATCCACGATTGCGCGAACAGGTAACCTTTTGTCTTGATACAGATACCTGTTAGGGTCATCCGTATTCATTTGTTGTACCCACTGTGAACCAAAAGGGTATTGACTCAAGTCAAGTAATTCTTGATGGGCTTCAGCCATCGAATCTGTCACTGTATCACCTATGGCTATTCTTTCTATTTTCTTTTGCCTCTGTCTCTCATCCGCTAAGTCCGGCATCTGTTTAGGTACATCACCTGTAACTTGATTGCCTTGCGCATCCCACATAGGGGCTTTGACTATCACCATCTTGACAATAGGTTTAGGAAATCTTGTAACGGATTCGTCGATGAACGGGTGTCTTGGACTATCGCGTTGACCTAGTGCAGTTGCTTCTGCTTCTTCATGCGCATCTTGACCACCGGGGAATTGACCTTGATATGCACCTATTTCATGCGCTCTCATATACCATGCTCGCTTTTCTGCATCAGTCATAGTGTCGGGTAATTCATTCATCGCAGCGCGTATATCCGGCTCCATCGCTCTATGTGTTTCCTCATGCATTATCCCCGGACCTATAAACTGTGCAAACGCATCAGCCCCTTCCTTACCAAGTGCTACATTTTTTGGATGTGCAAGATTGTATTTTGGTTTCATTTTTGGATTCGCTATACCTCTTGCTAATGGAACTGTCTTGCCGGTTCTTGTTGTCTGCATAGGGTTATCGTCTTCATCATATGACTCCGGCTCTTTGAAATAATAATCTTTGACTATCACCATCTTGAGTGTTGAACCTACTGATGGATGAGAGCGCGCCCTGTTAGTATGAGGGTCCTCCGGCACTATTTTCCCTGTCTTAGTATGACTCATGTCCTTACCGCCCTTACCTGCAACGCCGCGCTTGCGACGCTCTCTCTCCAACTCCCTTCGGTATTTCTTACGCGCGGGCGTGGACTCATACTGTGTTTCGTATTTGCGCTTATGCTCAATAGCAGCAGGTGTCTTTGCTTCTTTGAGAACATCCCACCACATGCGCGCACCTCATTTTCCTTTGAGTAACGCCCACGCTAAGTCTATTGGTTTGTCTGATGATTTGCCGTAATCAACAGGGTCTTCAGCCTCTTCCTCTTGCGGAGAACTTAGTTTCACACCGACTGTTCTTGGTTGCGAGAATAATGTTGACGGTTGTGCTGATACACTTCCTTCCACATGACGACCGGGGTAACCCCTTTGAGTTGCCAATTGAGATAGATAATTAGCGAGAGTTGAGTGGTGCTTACCCGTTCCTTGATGTATCTTATCATAACCCGGATAACCGAATGGACTCTTAGTATGCTCGGCTTCAGTGTGGGTTCCCGACTCAAGATACCTAGCAGCCATTCTTCGCGCTTGTTCAAGAGGCATACTTGCGCTAAGAATATTAGTCATGGTTTGCAGTTCGTGGTCGGTGTAACCTTGTTCATCACGCGCTTCTTCATCAGCCTCTTGAGCCATTTCTCTTGACGCTCTTCTAGCCTCTCTTCTTTGGTCCCTGCCTCTTGGTCTTTCGTCCCTAGCGGCTCTAGTTGAGCCGCCTTTGAACCCTTGCAGTTTATCTATCAAGTCTTGATGGCTACCTTCTAATCGCCAAAATGGATTCTTTTCAATATGCTTCTTGTAAACACTAGCAGGTATGCCCTTTTGTTTTAGCAACGCTGCTAACTTTTTATTTTTCAGAGGGTCATTACCGCGGTTACCAGCAAGCATCCCCGCTGCTTCATCTATCATACCCGGTATGTCTTGTTTTTGTTCCATAGCCTCTTCAAATGAATTAGCACCTGTTTTCAAACGAATGAAGTGTTCTAATTCCTCCTTGCTCATTCGGGTCTTTTCCAACACTTCGTCTAAATGCGCGGGGTTTTTCTTCATCAAGCGTTTGAAGTTCCGAAACCGCCCTGTGTTGCGCGACTTATTCTCACTTCCTTTTCCGCCACCGCGAGAGCGAACTCTCTTCTTTGGTTCTTCGTCAGCCTTCTTGACTTTCTCTTTTGACTTAGGTGGTTTAGCACCCATGCCTATTATCAAAACCATGCCGCCCTTCTTCGGTTTCTCTTTAGCCATTGACTTCAACTCCATGATGTTTGAACTTGGGTTTATTCAGTCGCGATTCGCGCCAAAGTGTATGACACTTCGGACACTCCCATATAAGCACACGCGAATCTCTATCATTAACATATCGCCCTTCGAGCCTTTTCGCGAGAACTTTCTCGTTACATCCCGGACATCTTTGACTTAGACGCTCTCTCAGTTTACCCAAAACTTCCACCACCTTTTTTTCGATTTGAAAATACCGTTGGTTACAACCTGTTGGTCCATCACTTTTTTCACATATTCATCTAACCATTCATCCATACTATCACATCACGGTAATTGTCCTCCGGCCCCCGGCGCAACATAAGTTGCGAGGTATGCTACAAGTCTGTTGATTGCTTCTTCTGTTGTAGGGGGAGGTCCCGCAATAAGGTCCCAATGACCCGGATTAGCAGGGTTGTAAGGATGTGCTGCTGCTGCTATTGTGTCAGTTGAAGTAAATGTAATTGTATCAGTTCCCGCGGTTGTAGTTATTGTCGTTGCACCTGCGCCCGCAAGCGTTAGCGTATCGTCTGCCGCGTCCGCTACTACATCTGTTTGACCCGCAACTGCTATGGTCTTGAATGCTAAACTTGCACCACCACCACCACCACTCGCAGCAGCCCATTTAACACCGGACGCTTCTGAACTATCAGCGGTTAACACATGACCGTTAGTTCCAACACCTAAGATAGTCACATCACCCGCGCCATCACCTACGGCTAAGTCACCTTTTGTGCCTAAGTCGCTATGCATGATTGCACCAGCAGCGTCAACATTAGTTGCATCCGTTACATCCGCGTTTGCCTCTATTCCATTCAACTTAGTATGGTCCGCGTTTGTAAAATTATTTTCACTCAATGAACCGTCAGCGACACCAAGTATTGTTCTCAGATTAGCGGCGGTTAATTCTTCAACATCACCAGCACCCGAAGTAATTCTTCCCAACACCCTGCTTGTAGCAGAAATATGTTGCATCTTTGCGTATGTCACGGCTTCATCAGCAATAGTGGCTGTTACCGAACCCGTACCGCTTGCGGTTACATTACCTGTTAATGCTGTAATACCTGCATTTGCACCGTCAGCGACATTGAGAAGTGTTTGGACTTCGGTTTTGGTGATACCTGTGGTAAACGCGGGTGTACCACTGTTATCAAAAATCGCAGGGACATTAGCAATGATGGCTGATTGATAATCACAGCGCAACCATTCGCTTCCGTCGTAAATGAAAGTAGCACGATGACCGGCAGATAGCGTAGCGTTTAATCCGCTTGGTGATGTTTGGTTGTCAAATACGATTGAACCTGTCCCATCGTTACACACTTCGATGATGTGACCTTCGGGAAACTTGTAATTCGCGTTTGTGTCCCTTTCGGGGTTTAGTGTAATTGTTACACCACCGTTTGGTGAAAGCATCAAAAACGAATCTCCTTCTGCTGTTAACACCCATGTTCCGTTTGTCGTAAGACCTGTGCTTGTAGCGTCAACACCACGCCCATGTAGTCGCACCGAGTAGTGTCCCGTCTGTTCATTGTTGCGTCCAGCAAAATAGAATGAATCAGCCGCATGAGTACCACCCCTATCAACACCACGCGATGGCCCTTGTCCGTAACCTGCATCGCTGCTGCTTGGTGGGGTTTGAGCAAAGGAACCGTATCGCGGGTGACTTACCCAATGTGCGTTCACTGTATCTGTGACTGCAAGTTCGCCGTTATCATTGTGTATTGCATTTAGATGAGCGATAGTGTTGATACCGTGTGCGCCTCCGTCTGATATTTCACCGTTTGATATTGAACCCACTGATAATGGCACTCGGTAATCAGCAGAACCTTCTATGAACACACGCTTGTCATTTATTTCTAAGATGTTGAGATTGTTGGTTCCGCCACCACTTGCTACATACTGAACTCGTACATGTGCAAGCACTACCGTTTTCATGTTATCTTGTGTCGCGCCTGTATCGTAGTCAATCAGATATTGATTAGCAGCAGATGGGTAAACTCCTGTTGTAGTATCAACAGGACTACCCGCTTCGTAATACACTTTGTTGTTACCACCACTAGGTGCAACATAGATTGTGAAAATCACTTCTTCGTTAGCAGAAAGCACAAGCGCGCCACTACCATGTGAACCGCTATTCAAATCCAGCGTAATTGTGTTACCTACACCCGAACCAAACTCATACAGTGCGCCATCAAGTACCGCGAATCCACCACTTACAGTAAGTGTGCTAGCAGATGCGCGCACCATAGAACCGGGTTGGTTACCGCTATTAGTTTCATTACGAGTGGAACCGTATGCACCATCTTGGTAGCGCAGTATTCCATTTCCTTGAACACCCTGTATTAGATTCGTTAGTGTGGTAGGTGAAAGCGAATCACCATCTCTCAACCCGTCTTGCCCTAATGTATTCTGCGCTGCTGTATGCCCTGCTATGTTATCAGTTGCCATCATACTACCTCCAATATGAATGAAAAGCGCAGTTCGTTTTCTGCACTCTTAGTTAATGAATGAATATCTGCGCGATACACAGGAATGAACTCTCCTGTTGACGCGTCTTTGTATTGGATATAAACTTCTTGGATTGGTTTAGCAAATACATACGATGCGTTTAACATCCCTTCGACGAGTATGCTTGAGTCGTCAAGTATCTGCACACGCGGTACAATGCGTGCCAATGTGCGCGCACCGCCGTCTTCTGATGTTGCAATAGTACCGTCGCTACCAACATGCAACTCATTAACAAGCGTAGCAAGGTGTTCAATCAAGCGTCGTTTGATTGGGTTTAGTATTGGCATCAAATCTTCCTCCTAATCTTCTTACCCTTGACCGTTCTCATTTCATGTGCGCGGGGCCTTAACATTCGCATTGTCGCGATAGTTGACGGTATAGCCGCCCCGCTTACAAGACTAACGCCTGTAAAGGTTGTTGCAGTCTTACCGCTATACGACACAAATGATTGGTCGTCAAGTATCAAATGACCGCTGCTAGCAAACCCATCAGTGCTGGTAACTGTGATAGCCCCCGCTGCAAATGAGCCGCCGATGCGCGGTGTGATACCAAACCCAAGAGCAGACCTACCTGCACCGTAGCCACTGTTGCGGTGACCGAGTAACATACCTGCGTGGTGGTCCGGCGCAACATTAGTACCTGCGCTAGTTTTTGTTCTAGCCAAACTATGAGCGACAACACCGACTGTCATTATTCCTTTCACATTAAGATTCATGCTTCCGACTCCACTCTTGTTTACTGTCACAACTTGATTACTGTAATCTGTCGCGTCTTCTTCATCTCTCATATCAGCATCGTCACCAAATGAATTGATTACTGATTCAAGACCTGCTTCGTAGGAAATCAATTGGAAATGCGATTCTCCACTTGATGAATGCTCTAATTCCACAATTGCTTGTTTCGTTTCTCCAATTGCAGATTTGTAATTAACTATGTCACCCGGCTCAAAGTCCCAAGATTGCGCGTGCTTGTTTGATTGTAAAGCACCTTGAGCCTTTTTATTCAAACGCAATAATTGACCTGCGCTTATTCTTGCTTTAGATTCGTTGGTGACAGTAGGGTCTGTTACTTTCATTTCTTTAATTGCACCCTGTTTTTTCTGTTCCTCTGCATCGTCAACTCTTACGCTGATAGCATCGTTTAGCGCGATTCCCTTACCCTTAACTGTTATACGATTAGCGACTTCAACTATTGGGTCAGATTTAGTAGCACCTAATCCTCTTTGAACACCCAACTCTCTATCTTTCATTTTGAATATTTTAGGCGCGTATAGAAAGTTACCAAACCTATCGTAGTACATTATGAAGTGGTCATGTCTTCCGATGAATCTAACCGCGGTTGGTAACGCTGTTGAATTAAAGTTTTGAGCAACAAACAATGTGCTAGTACCATTAGTACCGACACTGTTCAAACCATGTAATGATTTGCTGAAAAGTTTCTCAACAAGGTCTGTGCTTCTTAATCCGACACTAACAACTTGACCTGCGTAAACATCAGATGCCATCATCCCAAAAGACTCTAATGACCTACCTCTCATATTATTTAACTGAACTTTGACACCTTTGTCAGTAGTCGTCAATGATTGTGTCCTTAACCTTAACATAGAATCTTCACTGTCGATTAAAAGCATTGGTCTTGTTGATGTCGGGCTTAGTTTCTCTCCGTTGAAAAACGGCGCATCTTCGTGTGTAGTATGCGCTAATCTAACATTGGAATCTTCTTCTGATAGTCTGTATTTGCGCGGATGAGTAGGTTGGAAATGAGTTTGATTCGGTTTACTTACTTGTGATTTTTTACCTGCGTCTTGAGCAGTTTCATATATCACATGGTGTACCGCGTTATCAACAAATGTTGGCTCTTCTGCGATAGCACCTATTTCGTTGTGAATAGCATTTGCTCTTCCCGCTTTTGGTGCAGCGTAACTTGTGTTTGTCGGGGAGGGTATAGTGTATGTCATGCTCCTACCCCATTATCAGTTCTGTCACCCTCGTTAGAGTGGTCACTTGTGTTTAGTTTGTCTCCACCATATAGTGATTGTGTGTAACGCGGTTGTACGGAATAGTTGTTTCTGATGAATCTATTACCGCCTTCATCTGCTGATTGTCGTCGCGAAGAGTCGCCTCTGAAATGCTCAAGTGTGTTGTTAGTTACTATCATTCTAGCAACTGCTTGTGTCGTGGATGTAGTGAAATCAGTGGCTTCACTACCCGGAATCTTAGGTCCTACGCTTGCTGGTGCAGATGTGCTTGATGTCAAAGTAAACAAGTAAACAGGCGCGTATGGAGGGTTGTTCGGTGCAGGGTTACTATTTCTCATATAATTTGAAGCCGCATCAGCAGCGCGTGCGTTAGGTGCATCATACATGAACACACCATACCTACCTGCGGCAGTTGCAGATAAAACATGAGTAGTGTCATCTCTAAACAACTCAATGTGTTTGTTATCTAACACTCTTACAGGTCTAACAAGGAACTTGATTGTTGTGTCCTTAGAGTTTGTTTTGTATGATGTTGACACATGATTAGTAGTTTGATATGGATTGGTAGTAATGCCACTTGCTGCGCCCCACAGATGGTCGTTTATTGGCTCTCCATCTGATGATACTTCTAACACATAGGTTCCTCCAATCGGAGGAATACCATGCGTGTTTCCAAACTTGAGAACTTGTTTCGCTGATGACAAATTGAGAGTGTGTAAATTAAGGTTTGATACTGCGCGGTCAGCGGTGCTTACACCACCGGCAAGAATGAATCTTTGACCTACCTGTCTGTCAGTGTGTAAACTGTGCGCTTCGGTACTAGCGATGATGTAACTTGGCCCTATCTCTCCATCGTTTTCCACCACTGTCATACCATCAAGACCTATTCTTGGTTTTGATTTGGCAAGCGGTTCTTGCGCAAATGTAAAGTTAGACTTCTCTATATTGCTACCAACATTTGCTTCGTGTTTGAGCAGACCATCACTACCTGCTATTTCTAGCGTTGCGCTAATACCTTTAGGTACTTCATCAGATTGTAGCGCATCATTAGATGGTCTAATCAATCCTTTAGTAAACGCTGGTTCACTCGTATGATGAGATAGTACAAGCCCAAACGGTCGCATATCTTCTGAAACATTTTGCAATCTATCTTCGTTAAAGTATGTTGGGTATCTCACACCGCGTCCATCACCACGGTCACCAACACGCTTTGCGGTAGCAGGGTCAAAGAATTGTTGAGCAGCGCGTGCTGGTTTGAGGCTACTGTCGTTATACATTGTTTCAGCACTCTTGGTTCTATCTGTTGCGCGGTATGCATCTTCGGGGTCCCACGATGGACGAATACCAAACCCGCGTACAGGGAATCTTCTCACTTCTTCACCCGTAGTATTGCCCCACCAATCAATCATATAGTGCGCTTGAGCCAAAGCAAGGTTCACTCTTTGGTCGTCGACATCAGTACCGCCTTTGTGACCTGTTGGTGTATCTGAATGGAACTGTCTGATTGCAGTTGTTGGGTTTCTTATGTTACGCACCGCACAACCAAATCCTTTCGTCATACGGCGACCATCGCTGTATCTTACTTGTTGACCTTTCAAATCGCTACCAATCAAAGCAGAAGCGTTTGTTTGTCTTTCAATAATTCCAACATATGACGGGTTTGTTGTTGCGGAAGAATAACTATTACCGCTTCCGCTTTGAGTATTAGTAAGGGTTGTTACTTGTTCATTACTGATAAATGGTCCTTCAGCGTGGTAGTGATAATATGTATGAGGGTCGCGTAATGCTTGGTTGCTTTTAATAGCCCAACGCGGTCTGTTGTATGGTTGTCTTACTGATACTCTATAACCCCAACCGGCTTGTTTCATGGTGCTTGATACGCTAGCGATTGTTTCAGTCATAGTTTCAACATTAGCATTTGTAACTGTCAGACCTTTTGCGTCGCTAACTTGTTTAATATTAGCGTCATCCCATTTATTTCTCCACCCCGGCGCAGCAGTCCCGTAAGATGTCAATGAACTCATCTGCGCACCAAAGCGATGTCCTCCCGGCCAAAACGCTCCTAAGTTATACTTACGCGATTTACCATCTGTACCTGCTTGGTTAGTGTAATTAGAATCGGGATAAGAATCAGTTAATCCGTCACCCGGACCTTCCCATGATTTCATACGGAACTTGAATGGACCATCACTCATAACATAACTAAACTCATGATAATGTATCATTTCATAATGTTCGGGTGCGTGATTATACGGTTTCAAATCTGCTGCTGCGTCACCTTTGTTAGTTCTGCTGTCAGAGAACCAAGTCATCGGGCGACCGAGGTTGTAATGCCATAGACAAAGATAAGCGTCCGGTAAGTGTAAAGAATTAGTATCGCGCGTACCGGACAATAACTGCGGTAAGTTTCGAGTAGCAATACTTGCATCTGAGTTAGCGTATATTTCTGATGATGACATTGTGTTATACTTTGTTTTGACACGAAGTATATCATTAGCGGTAGCCGCTGCGGTAGCAGCAGCAGACCATCCACTTGTTACTGCTGTTACTCCGTTGAATACAACCGGCCCACTTGCGCTAAGACCACTGATATAGCCTCTATCGGTATATGTTGCCGTCTGTTCAATACCGTCTTCATCAATCAAAACAAGTTGTTGGTCGTAATATTTAGCACCAACAAGCGGGAATAATGTATTGTTGCGCACATACAGTTTACTGTTTCCACTATCCCAATGTTCAACAATCGCAGTAGGTTCTAGTGACACTAAATACTCAGTGTAAACATCAAGGTAGTGAGATGGATAACCAAGCATAGTAGTTTGTACTCCTACCGCACCAAGTGTTGAACGGCAGAACATGTAGTAGTCATCGGGATGATATATTTCTGTGCCTTTCCACGGAGCAGTAACCGCGCTGAATATACTAGAAGAAGCAAAAGCGGTACTCCACCACGGCACAGTAACAGTGTGACCCGGAGTTGAACGGTGAAACATATTCGGATGATACGGCATACTGCGACGCGTAAATGCACCGGATGATGAAGCGTTGACACCAAACGGATTGTTTAACCCTAACATTGGAATGTTAGTAAATTGTTCTCGCGTTGATGGGTCTAAGTCAAGAATAATTTCATTAATGTATATTTCACAACCGCGTACATCAGCCATAGTTGCTTCTGATAGTATAAGGTCACCTGCTTGTAATGCAACTACCGTAGCAAAGATTTGGTCGGTAAGAGTTTGTTTAGTGGTGTTAGTTCCACTTGGGTCTTCCGGTGCATCAGTTGAAATAAATACTGTATTTTCATTGTTACCCATGAATTGCTTACTGAATAGATTTGGTTGTATGACAATCTGATACGCACCAACTTCCGCGGGGTCGGGGAAGTGCCATTGCGTGTTGTAGTTAGTGCCACTTTCAAGTTGAATACGATGCCCTCCCGCAGCATTACAAGACGCACTATCATCTGCTATACCGTAGCCGTCAAATCGCAGTTTGGTTTCTGTAAGAAGTGTGAAACCATCACCGTGAATATCACTTGGTGGGTTAGGTGCGGTAGGGCCGGAGAACCAAAGAAGAGGATTTGGTATAGTCTTCTCTGTATCGTAATCGGTAGCACCATGACATGAACGGGAGACATCGTATATTTGCTGATATTGAGGGTGAGCAAGATGACCCGGTAGCGTAGCCATAGTTGGCATAACATAGTGATGACCCATACGCGGTAGTGGCATTGGTGTAAGTTTGTTAGCCGCGCGAACTTCAATCGCTGGACTCTTACTATTGTTAGCACCAACCCAATCTGTATGAGGTTTGTCCGGGCTGTTACCGCTTACTTCTGCGTGGTCGCGCAATCGGCGTGCAGCAAACTGCCTTGTTGAACCAGCAGGGATATAGAACGACGGTTTGATACTGTCACCAGCAGAAGCCGTGAAATCCGGTGCGAAAACGACATTTTCAAACACTTTTGTTGTGCCATCAAGGTCATCGTCGGGGTCAGTAAACGAAGCAATTGTGCCATTAACTGAGAGGAAGTAGCGTCCATCGGGTGTTGGGTCTTGCTTCCAAATGTCACCGTTGATGAACTCGTTTGTTGTAATCATATCTGTGCCGACAGATGCAACCGTAAGTTGGTTAAGAGTCATAGTGTTGCTAATAATCCGTAATGGTTCGCGTTCAGTGTATGTGTAACCCATCTTGGTTATATGGAAATACAATGCGCGGTCGTGTGGTTCATACGCTGTTTCTAGTATATTCCTTGATTGCAGACTGTTATCACTATCGGGGAAATTGTTTGGATTCTGATTGATATGTTCGTAAC
>CEUO01041329.1_pt1 | contig 14692 bp, 11 predicted proteins | sample 531391 | NCBI WGS metagenome assembly CEUO01 (sample SAMEA2622799, study PRJEB7988) | marine metagenome | isolation source: saline water (ENVO:00002010), including
TCACCGCTTCCCCATGCTGCATCTGACTTAACACGAATCTGTGCGTTGCCAGTATTTGTGTTGCTAGCACCAAATTTTAATTGTGCTAATTCGGTGTTTGCTGCTGAAACTACTGCGTCTCCGAACAAACCTAATACTGCATGATTGTTGCTATCTAAGTTGCTATCACCTTTAACGACGAGGTTTGAATCACCTGAATGAGTACCGCCTCCCACAATGCACCTTCCATCGGTATCTACACGGAGATGTTCCGTTCCACCACTTGAAAATGCGAGGCTATTGTCTGCTTGAACCCTTCCAATTGTTCCACTAGCTAGAAATTTTTCAGCAGTTAACTCACCTGAATTTGGGTTATAAGTTAAACCTGTATCTGTCTCTGCTCCTTGACTACCTGTTGCTCCATCAGCAAATAATGGATAAACAGTTTCATCAGTTGAGTTATTAGCTGTAACTGTAATTTCGGTTGCTAAATCTGCAGTGCCTGATGTGGTTTGCGTATTTGTAAAAGTAATCTTATCGCCTGATCTGGCAATGCTTAAACCTGTACCAGCTTCAAGAACAACATCATCTGTACCACTTCCGTCACCTCCAGCGGTTAGACGAATCTTCTCTTCATCTGTATTGTCTCCATCAACACAAGAGATTGAATAAGTTGTATCTGTATTGGTTGGGATTGTTGGCTTATTAAGTATTTGAGAATCACCTGAAGAAGAGTTCCAATCACTTTGAACGTTTACTTCTGCGCCTGTAGCAATACCATCTAACTTTGTTTTTAACGTGTCAGTAAAAGCATTAGTGTCAGCCTCTGCCTCATAAGCAGTTTTAATTTCTGCGCCAGTTTGATCAGCAGTAGCTGAAGCTTCTATACCAGCTAACTTAGTTTTTTCTGCATCTGTGTAGGCATTTGTATCTGACTCGGCTTCGTAGGCGGTCTTGATCTCTGCCCCTGTTTGGTCTGCTGTAGCACTAGCTTCTATTCCATCTAGTTTTGTATGGTCTGCATCCGTGAAAGTATTTGAATCCGAAGCCGCTTCAACTGCACTTGCGATTTGGGCTGCTGTAATTGCTCCAGTATTCCCATTAACAGAAAGAACAGCATCAGTCGGGGTCCGTAGCAGAGTGAAATCTGCCATCGTTCCAGCACTACCACTATTCTTCACATAGGTTTTATTCTCATCAGTACGAACAACAACATCACCCTCTTGAGTTGTTAACGCAAGCATGGCCGTTTCGTTAGCCGCTTCCTGAACTGTTGTAAGAGCAAGAGACGTTACTGAAAACTGCGTCCCAGATAATTGCAGACCTGTTCCTGCTGTGTAAGTTGTATCGGAACTATTGGCATCAACGTATGCTTTTACACTCTGCTGACTGGGAACTTTAGTCGCTGAGTTAGTCGCCATATTATCCTCATCAAGCAAATCAGAAGAGATGGAATAATTATTCGCAGACGTAGCAATTCCATCAAGCTTTGTTTTCAACGCATCAGTGAAATTATTCTGAGATAATTCGCCATCTTGTACTGAATATGTTGTGTTGGTGTCTGGAGGAACAGCCCACTCCATCCCATTTGCTGTATAACCTAAAAACTTGTTAGTACCACTTGGAGCTGCATGAATATCTAGTTTTGACTCTGCAATTGTGTCATCTAATATTTTTGCATTAGTAATCGCCTCATTATCAATAGTCCATGTATTGTTGCCTGTTCCCGAAACTGTGACATCCCCTTTGTCTCCAGCCGTAATACCTACACCATCTTGACCTGCGGGACCAGTTGCTCCAGTATCTCCCCTTGGGATAGTGAAATTAAAAGTAGCAGCCGATGAACTACCACTATTTGTGATTGACGCGCTTGATCCTGCCGCACCTGTGCTAACTGTTCCCAGAGCTATAGAAGCCGCACTACCTTGTGGGCCAGTGGCTCCAGTCGCTCCAGTCGCACCCTGTAAATATGATGTTCCACTCCCCCATGCTCCACTAGCTTTTGGACCATATATATTGTCGTTTGCTGTGTCTATATAGAAGTCTCCGTCAACTCCAAGCCCTGAGCCAGGAACACCAGAACCGTTTAAAAGTGTTTTTCCATCAGCACCTGCCGAACCCGTCGCACCCGTCGCACCCGTCGCTCCTTGAATCCCTTGAGGTCCAGTAGCACCAGTAGCTCCTTGAATACCTTGTGGACCAGTCGCTCCTGTGTCTCCTCTTGGTATCGTGAAGTCAAAAGTCGCAGCACTAGACGAACCACTATTAGTAACAGAAGCGTTAGATCCTGCACTTCCTGTACTCGTAGAACCTACAGTAATAGTTGCCGCTGCACCTGCTGGTCCTGTATCGCCTTTGTCTCCAGTTCTCGCAAAAGTTAAAACAATATCTTCACTTGCACTAAAAGAAGTCGAACCAGAAACATAAGCACAAGTTACTTTGTGGTATCCAGTGGCTTCAGTTGCCGCTGAAATTGTAAACAGTGCAAAGTCGTTAGGATCAGTTTTATTTGATACTTTGAAATGCCCTTTTATTGTCGAAGTAGAATCATCAATTGTCCTTAAATAAGCTTGGACATCTGTTCCACCGTCATCAGTGTCATCTATATATAAAAGAGTAGCCGACGAAATATTTGCGTTGTTAAATCTTGCTTTACCTGCACCTGGATCACTATCAACGGTTGAAGTATCGAATGTATAGTCAAAAGTCGCACCACCAAAAGCTCCTGTAGCACCTGTATTTCCTTGTACTCCCTGAATCCCTTGTGGGCCTTGAGGTCCTGTCGAGCCTGTATCTCCTGTGTCTCCCTTCTCTCCTTGGATTCCCTGTGGCCCAGTGTTCCCAGTAGCCCCTTGAATTCCTTGAGGGCCAGTGGGTCCTGTCGGACCTGTCTCGCCTTGAATACCTTGTGGCCCCGTACTTCCAGTTAATCCCTGACTTCCTTGAGGACCAGTGGGTCCCGTTGGTCCTGTCTCGCCTGTCTCACCTTGTATTCCTTGTGAACCTTGCGATCCAGTTGGTCCTGTTAATCCTGTATTCCCCCTCGGAATCGTAAAATTTAATACTGCTGCTGTTCCCGTACCAGTGTTACTAACAGAAGCGTCCGTCCCAGCGTTCCCAGTAGAGGTAGTTCCAATACTTACAGTAGCCGAACCTATACCCGTCTCACCCTGGATACCTTGTGGTCCTTGTGGCCCCTGACTGACTACGGTAATAACTGAACTATTGTCCTCGTTAACAGTTACCGTGTTTTTATTTGTTGTGACATTGACTGAGGTCATGAGGTGTATCCTTCATCCATGTAAATGATACCTTCTAACCAATATTCTTTCAGTCCCGAAGCATTAGTCAATAGAACATCGTATCTATACTCATCAGCGGCAAACGTGGCTGTTTGAGTATCAGTCACGCTCCATGTGAATACACCACCTGAAGCGTTAGTAATACTTACAGTTGCATCTGCTGCTTTAGTAGTACGATTAGTATCCCAAATTTGAGAGGTTAATGTACATCCCGTCAAATTAATGGCAGCATTGTTTGAGTCCTTTAAGTTAATACTTATAGTATGATCCGATCTTCGCTGGATCGTCATATTATACGTTCCTGGTGCTATTGCCATAGGATTAACGTTTTCCTATATGGTAACAACACCTATCACAATATTCTGCATCTAAAAAGTTTTAAAAACTAAGAATAACAACTATTCCATCTGTTCCCGCTGCCCCCGCTGCATTTACATTAGACCAATTACCATCGGCACCAGAACCTGGCCCTTTTCCCCAAAAGCTAGAGCCTCCCGATGATTGCATATTTACTATATCTATTCCACTTGCAGTAGTCCCAGTATAATTATTAATTGTTTGAAATTCGGCTTTGTCTCCAGCAAGGTTTATCTGCCCCCCAGTTGCAAAACCACGATTTCCAGGTCTGCCCATATCTGAAGCGGCGGCTGAAGTATCGTATGCAGGAAGAGAAGTACTACCCGCTGTTGCATTTAAAGTACTACTATTTTGATTTTGTGGTGCAAAAGAGCTAGCTCCTCCATTGCCTCCGAAACCACCTCCAGCTACTCCACCAGCTCCACCATAGCCAACAACAATACTTGCGGATGTGCCAAGTTCGGCTCTCGTATAACCTCTGATTGCAGTCCCTCCTGATCCTCCACCAGGTGCGCCCCAATAGTTTGAAGGCGATCCGTGAACTGTTACACCTGAGCCACCACCTCCCCCTCCTGTGCAAATTACCAAGAAAAATGATCGGCCTTCTTGAGGTGTAAATGTTTGAGTTGCATTGTTTGCCGTGAAGGTAAAAACGTCAAGTTTTGCGCCGTTAGTTGACCAATTTGTACCAGCAAAAAATTCAAGTAATTTGGTTGTTGTATTAAATCGTGCGTCTCCCTCATCAGGCGAGGAAGGTCTATTAGCTGTGGTTCCAGAGGGTATCCTTATGTATTTACCTGTAAATTGCGGATTTTCTGTCGGTGCTAAACCAAGATTTTCAGAAATTGAACCAAGTGTTATCCAATTATTATTACCACTATCTCTAATCTTTAATTTGTTATTAGTCGTATCAACCCAAAGTTTGTAAGCAATCGTTGTTGTTGGTGCTGATGGTCCTGAATTAGTAGTTTGTATGTCTCCTAAAATCTGATTCAGCTCTGTTCTAAATGCTGACCCACTTACATTGTCGATAATGTAATCTCTTAGATTAGTCATACTGATACCTGATTACCAAAGCCAGACGCTCCCCAAACAAATGATCGGGCATGGCTACTGTCATTGGCTGTATTCTTAAATGTTACTTCAAAACCTGTGCGAGTAATATTATCTATTTCAGGATAATCACCAACTTCCCTACTGCTAGCTACTTGCGTGATAAAAACACTAGGCGGTTGGTAAAAACCATGGGCGAAATTAACTTGATATGGAGCTGAACCCGTTGTAACTGCATTAGTAATACTTTCCGTTCTAGGTTGAAGCTCAACAGTAATCCCAAGTCTTCTAATTGCAATATTTTGATCAACATTTGTACTTGTTAATTTAACTCTAAATTGTAATCCTCTAGCTCTTACTAACCCATTAACTATCTGCTGCCAATCACTCCAAGTTGGTGACGAACTAGGATCATCATTTGTTGCTCTATATTCAACGACAGCATTACAATCACTAGAAGTTAAAGCAACCTCATCATCTATCAAACCCCAGGTATCAATCAAAGCACTTTTACTATCCCAAAGACTTTCGTCATCAAACATAAAACTTACTAACTCTCTCGTTAAATTCACGTCATAAATTTGATTCAAATCTACAGAATTTGCAAAATAGTATTCACCACTAGCAGCGGTCGCATTATTAGAAACTGATAATTTTAAAGAATCTAACGTTGAATCATATGTTGTATTTGTTTTTGTACCTGTAAAATTAGCTGTATGCTCATCAACAAATTGAACAAATAAACGATCAGTAACAGAAGGCATTATAACAGTTGCTTTTGTTGCATCCCAATCGGCTATTAAGTTTGAAGAAGGACCAGTAGAGATACGGCCTCCATCGTCTTTAAATTTAATTAAGTACGCATTTAATCCAGGTAACAAAGGGACTTCTGCGCTAGTAGTATTTCCATCTTGTTCTAAAACAATTGTTGCATCAGCCCATCTAGCAGAGCCGTTTGTGGATTGTCCAATTAGAACTTTTCCACCAATTAATACGTCTTTCTCAGTACTTTGATCCCACTGGAGTAGTCCTCTTTCTTGATCTATAGGAGTCAAAGTGACACCAGTAACATCTGTTGGAGGTGCTGTTTTCCCTATCGCTGTATGTGTTTTCGTAGCGGGATTTACTGATCTTAAACCTGATGCACTAACGCTATAAACCTCTATTTCATACGTTCCAGCAACAACATCTAATATCTCAATTTGTTTTGTCTTTTCTGCAATTCTTGATTGCCAATCATTATTGTTATATCTAAAACGAACATAAGCATCAGCGGTGTTATTAATCCAAGAAACTATTATTTTGACTCTTGCACTACCTAAGTTTTCATAAATCAATTCGGTTGTATCTATCGCAGGATGTGTATAAGCATTACCATCACTATCAAAACCTTGAACAGCAGCAGGCGCAGCGGGAGCTACATTTAAGTTCGTAACATTTCGTGTAGTTAATGATATTCCACTTTCAATATTTGAATATTTAGAAGAATTATAAGAAACAGCAGTTACAGCATAATTAATACCATCTTGTTCCTCTACTGATACAACACGCCAAGTAGAAGTTTGTATACTTGAATTTTGATACACCCATAATGTATTTGCATTAGGCGCAGAAGAAAAACCAGAAGATAAATTAACAACACCTGATGAAATACTGCTTATAGGTTTAGTTTCAACTGAACCATCTGAAAGGATAGCTGAAAGAGTAGGACTACTAGAAGCTACTAAACCTGTTGCATCATCGACTGTGATAGCTGTAGTTGTTGCACTTTTTATCCGTCCTGCTCTTCTAGAACCTGCTCTCATTTCGTCAGCTATTTCTATTATTTGACCTGGCCTACATACAACACCTGCATCTATAGAAGTAACAAAGGAACAAATTTCACGCTCATTATTTTCTGTATATAAAAGCCATTTACCTAATCTTTGGGCTTGCGCTCTACTCGTACAAGCAAAAGCATCGATATTTTTAACGATTGATCCGTATTTTGCAATAGCAGCGGTGTCTTTTACTTCTTCATAACCGTAATCTCTTAATTCGTTATCAAAGTATCTAACAACAGCAACAGTAGTTCTGTTCTTTTGACTACTTGTTTGATATGTAAAACCTGGTTCTAAAACATTTGCAATACTGAACAAATAACTTGTATCTTGAGGTGAATCCTGTGTTAAAGCAACAGAGCCTGCCTGCCAATAAGCTTGCGCTCTAAATACGGAACATAATTGATTAATTACGGTATAGGCTTCTTGTGCTGTTTGTATATTTACATTGCAAGTAAAACGAGGTTCCGTAACAGTAGAACCATCTAAAGTGTAAGTAATTTGTTCGGAACAATACTGAGAAGCTGCATAGAAGGAAAATTTATCTAAGTCAGCCTCAGCCAAATAACCAGCATTAGTTACAGGGTCTGTACCTAATCCATACCTTGAAGAAGTTAATAGATCATATAAAATCCAAGCTGGGTCATTAGTAACTTCTGCACCCCCTACCGTCCCGTTAAATGTTCCTGAGTACTGAAGACTTCCATTAGATCTAACAGTTGCATTATGCGGTATTTGAACTGTTTTGCCCTTAATTAAATATGTTCTCTTAGGAATACTTGAAAACTGTTCAGCATCAATCTTTATCCCAACTAACGCACAGTTAGGGTAAGTTCTTGAATCATAAATAATCTTTGTGTAAGTATTCCATTGAAACGCATTCACTAATTTTGGATTTGTTGAATCATCTGTAATTCTTGTGACTTTTATATTTACAGGAAACGCACCATCTAAATTAATTAAATATTCTTTTTGATATAAATCTCCTGTTCTACCTTTTATTTTTCCATTATCACCAGATACTTTAGTTTGATAACTTCCCCCTGAATATTGAACAGCAATTTCTAAATCAATTTCACTCCCTTCAATATCACCATCATCAGTAATTTTTTGTAATTGTGGAACAGATATTGTTACTTTGACTGCATCTATAGGGGGATCTGACGCAGCTATTTGTACTATCCTTGGTGTAGGAGTAAGATTACCATTCTCGTCGATTGTTCCTTTATTAACAGTAGAAAAACCTGTATTCACTACAGTTGATGTATTTTCAGTTAAAGGTATAACTGTTTGAGAAGATGTTCCAACCCTGTCTAAATAAGTAACATTTTTAAAATTTTCAGAGCCATCTGCATTTTGCAAAGGTGTATTGTTTAGGAAAATAGACTTTTTACCGTCTACTAAGCCGCCTATTTCACCTTCTGAAAGAAGATCAAGAACTCGACCAAATTGCGCAGATTCAAGATTATCTTTAGCGGTTGAGCCACCGCCTCCACCACCTTTACTATCACCACCTGAACCAATAACAAAATTAGCCATAATTACACCTCAACTTGTACGGTTTCTATTGCTGCTGAGAGAACAACAGAACCAACTAATACTTCCGAACCATAGACGATAGGAACAGCAACGCCAGCACGACTTGTATTTTGAAGCCCACTAAAACTAAAACTTAGCCTTGGATCTTGTTCTGAAGAAGGAACAGGAGGAACAGGTGTTAACAAGCCAGCTATCCCACTAAGAACTAAACCAATACCAATATTTCCTGCTAAAGCTGCTGCTGAAAAAGCACCAGATGTAGACGCAAAACCACCAGCAGTAAATTTAAGTGCGCCACCAGCACCAAGACCACCTGTTTGAACAGCAGCATAAATCAAAATAGAACCTATTATTATTTTTCCTACATTACCCCTAGCCCCACCAACAACAGGAACAATAGAAATATCACTCTGCCCTGTTGGATAGTGCAACTCTTCTTCTGATAAATTCCAATTTCCAGCCGATACTTTATATTGCTGGTCATACATGTGTTTTTCTATGCCTTTAAAATTAACGCACAAGAATTTCATTACCTGAGCTACGTTATTTACTTCCGCTTCTAAAACACGCTCACCTACAAACTTAGCCAATTCGCCGTATAGTTTTATTTTACGCAAACTCATAACGAATCCTCTTTCCAATACATCTTAATAGCCATTCGTCTAATAAATCACGACTAGACAAACGATCTTGTAAATGATGTAAAAGCAACTGATCACCCAGATATAAACCAATATGATTAAAACCCTGAGATCGCATCTTCATTAATACTAAATCATTTTTCTGTAACTCTTCGTCAGGTCTTAGTTCTCTAAATCCTGTATCAGCAAAGCAACGATCAAAACAAGGATCTTTTATAAACTCATCTGAACTTATAGGTCTATCCCAATCTCTTAATTCTATTCCTAGCTGTTGTTTATAGTAGTCACGGCAAAGGGACCAACAGTCATTAACGCCCCATACCCATTTCCTACCTATCAAGGGTGCTGTATAGCCACATGGTTCGTACTCAACCCATTGTTCTAAATTTGGTTGCACTACATACCATTTAAGTTTTGTTTTCTCACAAGCAACCTTGTCTGCCATAGACAGTTCTGGTGAAGTTACTGGATGGCTATGGATAATGGCTGTTATTTCTCCTGTGTCTTCTGCTTTTGCCCAATCTTCTGGGTCAATAATAAACATATCTTTTGGCTTGTCTGCCAAGTTTTTACAAGCAAAATAAGTTTCTTTCCCCTTAACAACAACTAATAAACCACAAGATTCATAAGGGTCTTCTGCCTTTGCATGAGATAAGGCTTTAGCTTTCCAACTCATGAATAAAACGATCCAATGCCAGGGAACTCGTCAGGCAAAACTTGTCTTTTAGGTAAACGAACACCCATCACATCTATTTTTGCAGCAAGTTCAAATTCAACAAGTCCTCTTGTTTCTACTGATTTACGATCAATTACATAAATTTCATCTGGAAATAACGCAGACGTATCAGGGGTGTATGGACTGTTGTTATTAGGAAAATTAGCAGCATCTAAATATCTAAGAAGCGTTCTTCTTCGAGTTACTTTTGCGCCTTCTAATCCCATAGGTAGCGTTAAAAGTAATGTTGTAATTGTTCCTAAAATATTACTAATCCTAAGTGTCGGTCTTGGTAACTGCTTACCGTTGTATTCAAAACCGTCAGCCTCTATGGGCATTTTTGTATAAGATTGACCAGCAAAAACAATATTTCCATTTGCATTTTGACTCGCTCCAGCATGAAAACGATATACAGTACTAGCTCCGTGAATTGTTGAATTTAACTCAAGAATAAAAAGCTCAATAATTGCACTAGGGTTTGGTTTTTGTAATTCGCTAACAGGTACAGCCATTACACTTCAAATACCTCCTGAAATGTTGCTCTTATAGTTGCTCGATTCAAGTATGGAATAGTCTTAGTCCAAGAGGGACAAATATATTTACCTGATGAACTTTCTCCAGGTGGTGTCCAAGTAAAGCAGTCAGAGTCACTAGCTCTTGCATCTAAAAAAGTTTCAATAGTGTCTGAATCAGTTTCAGAAACATTAAAAGTAAGTCTATAAACTTTTGGATTTTGATTCATTCCAAACTGAATCCTTGCTTGATACCCATCTCCAAATTGAGTAATTCTTGTACTAGGTTGCGATGTTTTCGTAACACCGTAGGTAGAAGCTATAGAAGGAAAAGTTGCCATAATTTACGCTGCGGAAAGTAGTCCTCCTGGTCTTTTTTGTCTTGCAATTTCTTCTGTGACGGCTGACGAAATCGCTCTCCCTAGCATAGCGGCTTGTCCTTCATTGCCTTGAACTTCTGAACCAGAAGCATCTACGTTAACAACAATATTTGTTCCTCCCATTGCATGATTTGGAACGATATTACCGCTAGAACCTGGAACAAATAATTCTGGACCTCTTTCCCCAACAACATAAGGAGAACCCCCTGATACTGGGCCTCCTGATGCTTTGAAAAAGTCATAATTTATTGATCCCCCAGTAGGCAATTTAGCTCCACTAAAAACTCCATGACCCATACCTATGCCACCTGTAGGATTTGTCCCAAAGTTAAACAAACTCAATATTCCTTTTTGCATTTGAACCGCAGCCATTTGTGCTGCCATATCTAAATAATGATCTGCAATTCGACTAAACATATTTGCAAATGCTTCTCGAACACTCATTGTTCCTTTAATAATTCCTTTAAATGATTCACTAAAAGCACTACCTATTGCTTCTGCTGCTTGCACTACTTGATATCCTGAGTCATTTAATTGAATTAATTCTCGATCTAATTCTTCGATTTTATTATTAACTAATGTTATGCCTAAAGTTAAATCACTTGTTGCTTGTATTAAATCTTTAAATCTTTGTATTTCATTGTCTCCAGCTTCTCTTCCTACTAATTCTTCATATTCTCGAATCATATCATTAAGTTTTTTGCGATCCCTTATTTCTTGTCTTGCTAAATAACCTTTTGTGTTATTTATTTCTACTTGATGTTTAAGTTCTTTATTAAACAATTCTTGAGCAATTGTATTATTAACTGTTTGATTTCCTATTTTAATTAGTTCTTTAGCGTCTTCTTTTAAATTTCCAAGTCTAAATTTATTAGTCTCAGAATATAACATTTCTTTTATACCACGAGGATTTTCAATCTTTCTTATTTGTTCTGCAATATTCGTAGCATCAAGATTGGTCCTAGAGCCAGTTATAGGCAAATTTTTAGTTTTTGGATTTTTAATAAGATCTTGTAATTCACTTGATACATCTCTTGGTAATAAGTCTGCAAGAGCTTTTGTTACGCCAAGGAACTGATTGACTTTTGCTAAACCAGATTGGAACTGTAGGAAAATTTGAGCTAAACCTGTTTGTATTTCTCTTGTCTCATCACCATAAAGTTTTAAAGCTTTTACTCCTTTTACCCCAACTATTGATGTTGTTTGCTTGACTGCTTCTGCAAAAGCAGCTTGTGAACCATCAGCTTGTTTTATTAACTTAACTCTTTGACCTAAAGCGTTATTTGTATTACCTAGAGCTGCTACTAATACATCTGCATCTTGTGTTAAATCACCTAAAGCATCTCCTGTCTTTTTAGTTGCATTTACCAAAGCATCAACTTGCGCTCCTATTTGTGTTCCAACCAAAGACAATCCAAAACCTAATCCTCCCCCTAACATTCCTCCTATTCCACCACCCAAACCACCACCAATAGAAGCTCCTAAACCTTGGCCAAACAAAGCAGGGAACGCTCCACCAATTAATGCACTATTTAAGGCTCCTTTCTTTCTGGCAGCCATTCCACCCCGTTCATAGAACATACCACCAGGCATGCTGAACATCTGAGTCTTACGAGAAGGTTTAGGTCCATAAAGATTTGCATCTCCTTCTTTTGCACTAACACCTTTGATATCAAACGGGCTTGTATTTAAAGCCTGATTCATTTGCTGAATCCTTGATGTTGTTTCTCTATATTCTTGACTTGTTTTATCTAATTGAACTTGTAATCCTCGAAGCAAATTAATATAAGAATTAATAGCTTTTTCAGTATTTCCTGGATCAAATTGTAAAAGTTCGCTAATACCTTTACCCCTACCAAAAGATAAACCTCCTTTACCTTGAAACATCATGCTATAAGCTCTTGCTACCCGATTAGCACCATCTCTAAGAGCCTCTAAATCTCTAAATTGTTTTGTAAAATCTGCCTTTGTTATTGAATCACTAATAATTTGTTTTTGTGGTCCTCCTTTAACTGCTGCTTTTAACGCATAAAGTTGTTTTATGTACTCGTCTAATTGACGACTACTTTTCATTATTGTGTTACTACTTTGCTGGAAAGCTTTTGTTTCGTCTAGTTGTTGTTTTATAGCAACTTGTCTTGCTTCTTTTGCTGCTTTTAACTCTGCTCTGTTTTCTCTAATTGCTTTATTATTATCTTTTATTGCTTTTTTATTTTTTACAAAAATTTCCGTAAAAGCTTTTAAAACTGTTGCTGTAACTTTAACGCCTTCACCAAAGCCAGCTATTGTTGCAGTTAAAGCATTTTGTTCGGCTTTTATCTTTTTATTTTGTTCGTTTAAACTTTTTAATTTAGATTGAGTTGCATCTACTTGTCTTTCTAAATTTTTAAATTGATCAAAAAGCTTCTTTATCTCAGCTCCACCATTACTGCTAACTTTTAAATTTATGCCATAATCACTCATTGAATCGACCCGTTACAATATCTTTCCATAATACCTCTATCTTTGAACTCTAGTCGATTTTGATCGAGATCTCATTTTTTCTTCTTCTTCGTTCTTTACTTCATAGAAAGCAGCCCATCCTATTAATTCTTCAACAGTTAATTTTTTAGTTAACTCTGAAACAGTCATCCCTAACTCTTTTGCTAACGCAAATATAAAATACCAGTCACTATTTGCTTTTCAAGTCTGTCTTCGCTTCCTCCACCTTGTTTTCTTGACCTGAAGCCATCATCGCAAGTTGAATTTCTTGCAAAACACCTGCATTAATTTCTCTTCTTAAAGTGGCACGATGTCCATCTTGAAATAATCTTTTGCCATTTTCATCCAATGCTTTTTCAATCATAAGATTCAAAGCAAAGTCATTGCCAAGTTCATCATCTTTGGATCTTGTCATTATTGATTCTCTTTCTGCAATCGTTAAAGGATACCAATAAATACTTAAAAGTACCTGTTCATCTACGATTACATCGTGTCTATATTTTTGACTAACACCAAATTTGTTTTTAAGAAGTTCAATCGCTTCCATGTAAAAATCTTATACTATTAGTATAATACTATACGCTTGCGGTAAATTGACAAGAAATAACACCTACAAAATGAGATCTATCTTCAATTTCTAATACAGAAGGTCCTATTACATCTCTTGTTTTAGGACTGCAAGCAAACGTATCCTCATAAGATGAACTGTTAACAGAAGTAAATCCATCAATCACTGATTCACTAATACTAGAAAGTTCAGCCGTACCATTATTTTTTGGAACATAAATATTACACTGAGCAACACCTAAATAATAATCAGAAGAATCACCTTGATTTTGCAATGTTGCTTGAGCAAAATTAATTGTCATTGTTATATATTTAACAGTCTTACTTGGAATCGTATAAGAAGTATTGTCGTAAACCATCTTAATGGTTGGATTAACTTTGCGAACTGCATCAGTAACAGCTCTTTCTAATGCAGCCCTAACATTTGCAAGTGCCATAATTAAAACTCCGTATAACGAATATACTCTTGACCAGAAGTTTTGCCAAAAGATCCTATTCCTACTTCTCCAGCAACAAACATCTTACCTTTATCACCCATTGTTTCTTTTATTAATTGACCTATTTCTCCTTGCATAAAAAGTTGAACTTTCCCTGACTCTAAGGCATAAATAGAATATTGTGCTTTATTACCAATATAAACACTTCTTTTAATATCGAAAGTTCTTCTAACTTCAAATCTTGGTTCAACTTTTGATAATGATCTTGACAATGCTTTTCTTTCTCTAGGAGTTTTTCCAGCATTAATTTGTTCTTTAATTAATGACCAAGGTTGATATTTTTCAACTTTATCTGTTGGCTTAATAGGAACACCCTGAGCTTTCCAGCTAGAAGCAAAAAAACCTGTATAAACTGGACTTCTTTTTTTTGTAGACAGTCTTTTTATTACTTTTTTGATTAAAGCGTTATAGTCTCTATTTAATTTAAACTCAAGATCTCCAGCAACCTTGTCAGCCGAAAAAACTGGATTTTTAGCCATCAGAATCTCACTTGGATTGTATGTAGATAAACCTGTCCACCACGTTTCGTATCTATATCAACTATCTGAGCAACTTTTTCACCTCCTCCATAATTTAAAATAATCTCATCGTTAACAGTAGGTTGATGATTTCCTATTAAATCAGGTGTAATATATAACTTTGCTAATCTCAATTCTCTACTGTCAACTTGTTCTGTTTGTATAAATTCAATTGGAACTTTAATATTTGTATAATTTGTTGTTTGAATTAATTGCTTCCCAATAGCAATATCATAACTACCTTTTTTGTTAACAGAGTAAGTAATCGTAGTGTTTAAAGCTGTTCCTAAATCAGATACAACCTGCTTGGCAATTGCTTTAAATGCTGTGT
>CEUO01047804.1_pt1 | contig 14655 bp, 3 predicted proteins | sample 531391 | NCBI WGS metagenome assembly CEUO01 (sample SAMEA2622799, study PRJEB7988) | marine metagenome | isolation source: saline water (ENVO:00002010), including
ACCACCTGGACCACCTGCGTCACCACCGCCACCACCGCCAGCACCGCCCCATAGGTACATATCGATTGTCGTTGTTCCTGCTGGAATCGTTGCTTCTTGAAGTGTTCCTGTATAAATGAAAGATTTGACTACTGCGACCATAAAGGATTATGCCTCCCTTACGAACCAAAAGTCTCCGTTTGCACCGTCACCTGATGTTGGGTCTGAAGTTGAAACAGTTTTCTCTGAACCACCCCATTTTTCTCCAAATGTCGCTACCTGACCAATAGTTGGTACACTAGTATCACCAGTGTCTCCTGTTCCTATTGCAGATCCTACTGCTGACATTTCGATACCTGCAACTGTGAATATACCTGATGAATCAGTTTTAATAACTGAACCTTGACTTGTTGCCCCGTTTGTTGTTGCGTCTGATAATCTTATAATATTGGAATAATTTGCTCCTTCACCTGCCATCCATCTGTTTGTGCCTACTTCATAAAAAATTCTAGCATCATCAGTATCGCCTGTTTCAACAATTAATCCTGAATCTGTTTCTGAATTACCGTTGTTAAGTTTTATAAATGCATCATCATAAGTGTTAATGTTAACACTTTTTGCATCATATTCACCACTTACTGTCAATGTTCCTGTGATATCTACGTTTCCTACAATAGTAACTGCTCCTGTTGAGCCTGTAAATTTCAATGGTGTAACTGTTGCTCCACCATCATTAATTGTAAAACTCATGTCTTTATCTTCAGACGTTTGTGCTAATGTAACATGATTACTTGAAACTGTTATTGAAAATTCTTGTGCGTCACCAACTATTAAACCACCATCTGCGTCAATTGTTATTGCACCTGTTGTGGTGTCTGCCGCATCTGCTCTCATCATATTTCCGCCTGCAATTAAACTGGCTGAACTGTTAGTTGTTGAACTTACATCAAGGAAAGTTGCTTGAGTGTTTGTTCCTTCAAACACTGCACCTAAAGTAGAATTTAAAGTTAATCCTGCTTTAATTGATGCAAAACCTGTTTGCGATACTGATGGTGTAAATGTTTCTTTTGATAATATACAAACTCTTGAATTGCCTGCATACATTGATGAAACAACTTTGTCACCACCTGAACTAGCAAGTGTTTCTATTTTCCATCCTGATAATGTTTGTCCTGAAGTATAAACTGGTCCAATTAATACCCATGCTGATCCAGTATAAATGTAAACTTGATCATCATCTGTGTCATGCCATAAATCCCCTGCTGATGCTGATGTTGGCTGTGCTGACTGTGATTTTGCTCCGCCTGCCGGTTCAAACTGTGTACCGTCGTATACTTTTAATTGTCCTGTGTTTGCATCAAACCATAATTCACCTTTAATTGGTGATGTTGGTGTTGATGTTCCTGCTGAATTCTCTAATAATTTTACAAGGTCCTCGTTTAAACCCTCACCAAACCCTGAATAACTTTTTCCAAAAAGTGTTAAACTTGTAGACGTGTCTATTGTACCGTCTGTAATTGTTGCTAATACTGTTCCGTCTGTTTTGTTAATTGTGTACGCCATATACCTATATTTATAACCTTCCTACACTTATTAAAATGACACTTTCACCAGCATCTTCTTTGTTTTCCATTGCTTTTCCTACTACAGAACCTAAAACTGGACTGATTGCCTTTTGGGCACAGCCAGGATGTGTTCCGCAAGTAGTCAAAAGATCACCTTTTGATACTACACCGTGTACTTTACACTTAACTTTTCCTACAAGTGCTATTGCTTGACCTTCTGATTTATCATTCATTAAGTATGCAGGATCTTCACTTATTACTCCTGCCACTCTAGTATCATTAGATATTGTTGATTGTGTAACTTCTTTTTCTCCACCAAATATAACAACTGTACCTACGTCATAGTTAGAGTCAGTTTCATATTTCTCAGCCAAGTCAGCATATTGAGCCGATGTTGCTTTGGCGTAAACTGTGTTATATCCAGCACTTGAAGATCCAATGTCATATGTTGCATCTGAGGCCGCAATAATATCTTGTGTTGTTATATTTCCACTTAAAACCAAACTGCCCATTGTGTTAGCACCAGAACTTGATACGTTACCTGCAACGTTTCCTGTAACTGCTCCTGTAATTGGACCTGCGAATGCTGTGGCTGTTACTGTGCCTGAAACTTCTACTTTTGTACTTGGAGATGTTGTTCCAATTCCAATTCGTGCTTCTGATCCATCTAAAGTCATTAGTGTTGTTGTTGTACCACCATCATTAACTTTAAACGTAATATCTGTATCTGATATTGTATTTGAAATAATTGCACCACTTGAGTCAACTGTAATAGACAAGTCGTTGTCTGCTCCAACAGTCATCCCTGAATCTGTTACAACACCTAATGTACCTGATGTTGTATCGTTTGCATTTGATCTCAAATAGTTGGCCGCGGTAACTCCGCCTAATGCATCTGAGTCAGTAGAAGTACCCTGAAATTTTGTATCTGATATTGCTGTTGTTAAAGTAATACCTTTTTTAATTGTGGCAAAACCTGATATTGAAGTTTTTGGAGTAAATGTATCTTCAGAAATAATTGCAATTAAATTTCCGTCGTTATATAATTTTGTAATATTCTGCGTTACATCTGTAGAATCTAATATAGAATCATATGTAAATCCGTTTGTGGTTCCAGTTGCCGCTGGAGGTCCTACTAATATTGATTGTGTACCATTATGGAAATATAATTGTCCTGTGTCTGAATCAATCCACATATCACCTTGTGAAATTCCTGAAGGTTCTGCTGATTGATAAGGTGCACTACCACCTGATGATAGCCATGATGTACCATTATAAACTTTTAATTTACTGTTTGTGCTATCCCACCAAAGTTGTCCAGTAATTGGTTTTGTTGGTGCTGATGTGTTTGAAAAGTTTTCTAATATGTGTAAAAAATTTTCAGCAATACTTTCTCCATACCCTGCATACCCTTTTCCAATAAAACTTAAATCAGTTTGTGTATTAACTACACCATCTTGAACTGTGTAAGCATTTGGCGATGCTGAACTATTACTTTTGTTTACTGTGTATGCCATCTATTAATATCCAGTATTACTTCCTGAAGTTGATCCACTTACAGTATTTGATGTTGATAATGCAGTTGAACTTGTTTCAGTAAATGTTGTTAATGATTGTATTCTTAAAGTATAATCAATTTGTATTAATCTGTTTAATGATTTTTGTACTGGGTGGAATATAACGTGTGTTAACAATTTATTAGTTGAACCGTTCTCTGTTCCTTCCCAACTTTTTAATCCTAATTCGTCAAATACATAATCGCCATTAAAATTTGTTGTGTTATCAAATGCAGATTGTCCTGTTGGTTCACCATAATCTAAAGTACAAGTGCAAACAATGTCAGTATACTTGTTACCTGCTGTGTGTCTTACTTCCATTTTGTTTCTAGTTGTGTCTTTATTTGTAGATGAATTATCATCAATTACTTTATAATATGTTTGATTGTATAATGTTGCATTTGATCCTGTTGAATTTGGCGTTAGGTAAGTTATAATTCCTGTTGGATCAACAGATGTTCCACCATTACCAAATGCCATTTCATGTACAAAACCTGTTGTTTTGTTTGCTAATGAATTCGCTAGTGCCTGAGACATATTTTCATAGTGAATTGCGTTTCTTTTATCTACTATTACTTCACCTGTTTCTGGATCCCAGATTTTAATATGCCCTTCCATCATAACTCCGCTGTGATCTTGTGGCTTTTTAGTCTCTTCTTTATGCTCGTTTTGTTTATTGTCTTCTGTCATCTAGTGTATTTATTCAGGTGCATTTGTTGGTTCGCCTGCTATGAATTTAGCCTGAGCAGTAGTAGAAGCCTGCAATCCTAATCCGTTTGACGGATTACCATCTTTTGCTGTATACCACACCTGTCCTTTCTTATGTAATACTTTAACCTGTGTTCCTGACGCTGGAGGAGTAGTTAAAGTAACTGTTGAAGTTAAAGTATATTCGTTAATATCGTCTCCAGTATATCCGCAAACAAATAATTTGGTTCCATCACTGTTAAAACAGAAACCTCTTGGTTTAGTTTCTTCGCTTGAAACATCAAACACAGCATCACTATTTACAAAAGATGCTGTTGACACATCAAATCCTGTTGTTAATCTATATTCTTGTATTTCTGGAGCACCAGTTCCTCTCAAAACATACATTTTAGTTCCGTCAGTATTAAATTGTACTGCTGATGGTTTTGCGTTTTGAGCCGCTACACTGTAATTTTGAGAATAAGATGCTGTTGAAATATCAAAACCTGTTGTTAATACATATTCATTAATATCGTCACCTGACCATCCACAAATAAACATTTTAGTTCCGTCATTATTAAATGCCAAACCATAAGGTAGACTTTCTTGAGCACTTATATCAAAACTTTGCGTAAAAGATGCCGTTGAAACATCAAATCCTGTACTCAATGCATATTCATTAACAAGATCATTACCTTGACCTAACACAAACAATTTAGTTCCGTCTGTATTGAATTCTATACTATTTGCTGAATTATCTCCTTGTGAACCAGATGCACCTAAAGTGCCAACACCAACATCTATACCATCAACGAATGATGCTGTTGAAACATCAAATGCTGTTGTTAATGTATATTCATAAACGTCAGAGGTATCGGCTCTACCCAACATAAACATTTTAGTTCCATCTGCATTAAACTTCACATCTCTTACATCGCCATCTTGAGAACTTACATCAAAACTGTCTACAAAAGTTGCTGTTGAAATAATTTGATCGTTGTTGATAGAATAGTTAATAGTAGAACCGTCCTCGCTAGTAAGCAACAATCGTTGGCCACCAATGAATATGTCTAACTCACTTGCTGAGGACGGTGCTTGTGATAGAGCATATACAGCCGTACTTCCATCACTTGTAAAAGTGTTGGTGTATACTGTATCTGCGTAAGGGATAGTTTGAGTTCCGCTGGCATCTACCACTTCTGTGCCACCGCTATGCTCCTTAATTCCTGTACCTAAAGTACCACGTCTTAATTGTCCTAACGTGTTACCTGATAATGTAAAGTATTCTATTCTTTCTTTGTCTATAAAAATTACACCTGGCATATTATTTGCCGCATTAGGTGTACTTAAAACAGTTGCATCTACAACTTCAATTTCTGAGGTACCTGCAACCAAAGTATTTTTGATTGTTGTTGTTGCAGTTTTTGAAATACGTTTGTAAAAAGTTCTGTTTAACATATCTTTGAATATTCTAAATCCTGTGGCATTCACAGCACTGTCTATAGCAAAATACATTACATCTAATCTATCTGCTTGTACTATTGTTTTTCCAATTACAGTAATTGTATTTCCACTAATTGTAAAATCTGTTCCTTCTAATAATTGATCTCCGTTTAACCAAACATAAGTGTAAGCACCACTCAAAGCATCAAATCTTAATTTGAAGACATTTTCAGTTCTTCCTTCTAAAACTTCTCTACGAATTTTTGATCCAAATGCATTGTTAAATGTTGTTACTGACATAACATCACTTTGCTCTAATGCGTATCCTAAAGTACTTGAGTCTGCATCAATCTGTGCTTTATCTAAAATAATATCAGTTCCTTCATTGTAATATTGATTATCAACTAAAGTTGAAATACAAATTACATCTGTTGCTGTTGGAACTGAATCTGTTTTAAATTCAACATTTTGATTTGTTACGTCAACTGTGTAGTGTGTGTTTAAATCTTTTTTCGTTCCGTTGACATAAACTTCAACTTGTGAAGCGGCTGTAACTGTTTTTGCAGGATCAACTGTTGAGTCATCGTTCATTCCTGATGTTACTCCATATGTATATGTACTGCCATCTCCTGTGTAGTAAGTATTGTCTGGTCCTCTTAAAACTTTTCCATTAACTTCAATTATTGTTAATCCTGAGAATGGACCAATTGCTCCTGGTGGATAAGTTAGAGTATATCTGTTTGTTGAACCATCATAAGTTACTGCTTGATTTCTAATACTTGCGTAACTTCTTGTTGATGTTGCTGATTTATTAAATCCTGCAATTTGTATATACGAGTCTGCCGCTGGTGCTGAATCAAACGTTACTTGTAATCTTTGTTGAATACTAGCAGTTGAAAAAGAAGTAGTAGGCACACCGTCTATTGTAATATAAATTTCAGATGCTGTTGAATCTAATTGGAAATCGTCACTAGTACCTGTAGTAAATGTAACTGTGCTACCATCACCAGTATACTGGTCTAATACTCTGTAATTTTCTCCAGATATTGCAAAAACTTTTGTAGACACTATGCTGAACAATGCTGGTGCAGTATTAAAAGTAATTGTTTTATTAGTAATATCAACTGTGTAATCTGTTGTAATTTTTTTCATTTTTCCATCAATGGAAACTGTTACTGAAGCAATAGTTCCTGGATAGTCACCTATGCTAAATGTTTGTGTAGATCCGTCAACTCTATGATTTTTTTCAGTTATAAATGGAACTCCTGATTCTGGAGATGTATAAACTTTAATATCTAATGTGTCAAATATCTGTCCTGGTATTGCTTCTTCTGGTGCATAACTTGTATCTGGACTTACAAATTCATCACCTTCTAATAAAATATCACTTTCTGATACACCTAAAGCAGAACCAAACATACCGCCTTTAATAATTGAATCTATTGTTCTGTCATCAGTTGGTGTTAATACACCATCGTCATCAAATGGAATAAATTCTACAAGAGCACCTTCATCTGGTGTTGTTGTTAAAGTAAATGCTGTTGTTGACCCATCACCATTAATAATATCATCTAGTTTTAATCTTGTACTGTCATCTGCAGAAACATAAACTTGATAAACTTTTCCTGTTGCTGGTGCTGTGTCAAAAGTATAAGTGCTAGTTGAACCGTCTGCTGTAAATGATACAACATTTGAAGCACCATAATTATCCCAAGGAAAATCATACCATCCTGATTTATCCCATCCTTGTCCTTGTGAGAACAACAATCCTGTAACCATTGTTCCACCATAATCAACACCTTGCATTAATTGATTTAACTCATTGCCTGGCATTCCTGTACCTGGTGTATAGAAACCTTTTAATCTGTCTGACGCTGTTAAACCTGTTTCGTCTCCATAAACTTTATAAAGATTATTAAGACCTTCTTTAAATTTAGTAGTTGATGTATATGCTTTTGTTGTTTTGTATAGTTCGTTATTGTGTCTAATTAACTGTCCATACACATAAGCAGTAGATGCCGCCCAATCTACAACATCATGCGTAGATTTAATTCTATCAAACTTCATTGTAACATCAAGATCTCTAACAAGGTCGTTGTTTAAGTTTGCATATGCTTTTGCTACCGTAGTTGGATTTGTACCTGATGCTGTTCCGCCTGTGAAAACCACTGTTGGAGTTGCTGTGTAATTTCTTCCTTTGGTTACTAGTGTAACTTTTGTAACTTCACCATTCCTAACAGTTGCCGTGGCTGTTGCCGCATCTGTATTTGGTGTTGTATACATTTTATAAGCACCAGATTGTGTAGTTTGTGCAGTGTTTGAAGTACCGTTAGGCATATAAAAATCTCCTGCATACTCATCAAATGTGTATTTTGTTGAAGCACCTGAACCGCCATTGTTTTGTGTGTCCCATACATTTGCTTGAGACTCACTTGTAAACAATGGATAATAATATCCATAACTTCCAGAAGTTGTTCCTGATGCACTTGTTCCTTGTATTTGGAACGGTCCTGTGCTATTAACAGTTCCACCTAATATTGTTACTGTTGGTGCTTCTGTATATCCTGAACCTCCTGCTAATAATGTAATAGATGAAACATATTTTTTATGATAGTCATTCCACATCTGCCAAGGATATTCTGTAAGTTTATCAGAATCTTTTGTTACATTTAGATTTCTAATTTTACCATCAGTAGCATCATAGAAAGGTGGACTATCAAAATCTGTATTCATTCCATCTTGTGTATCTGTACTTTGATATCCTAATTTGTACTCTCTTAATTTTGAATGGAACGGTTTAACTTCATTAATATAACTTTCTATCCATGCGTCTGTACCAGTTGTATAAGTTTTTCTCTGATCTAGTTGTCTAACAGAGTTTGTAACATTTATAAATGAAGTTTTAAACATCCAATCAACATATGTTTGTTCTTCTAAAACTTTTCTTAAACCTGTAAAAAATAAAGTATTATATTCTAATGCTAAATCGTTTATGAATAAATCATCTCTTAAAGCAGTTAAAATATGTCTTGTTTCTTGTGATGGTTCTTGATCAAAGAAGTTATCATCAAAATTATCTGCACCTGCGTATCCTGTTGCGTCTTGAGAATAATCATAAAGTTTAGTTGATAATTTTATAGTTCCGTTTTCTGTTCCAACATTTTCCCAGTCTTCGTTACCTGATACTGTTCTCATAAACAATTTCCATCCACCTGTGTCTGCAGATGTAACTTTAACGTGTTTTCCGTTCTCTAAATCTAATAATTGATCTAATTCATATTCATACGTAACCTGCTTATCAATTTTTGTATTTTCACTATGTATGTGTCCTGAATCACCACTTATATCATACCAATCTGTGTAACTCCAGTAATTAGAAGTATTAAAAGTTTGAATCTTTGTTCTTGACCAAACGGATCCGTCCCACGTGTATATTGCCCAATAATTATTAGCATTTTCGTCTGCTTTTACAAGATATTTTACTGTGCCTGACAAGTCTTGTGTATTAATATAAGTTAAGTCTGCATATGTATCTACAGATGCGTCCCATTCTAAACTTTCCGCTGTTGGTTCAGGATCATTAGAATCTAAATTATCTAAACTAAATGTTCCAACTAATTGATTTTTCTTTAATATAGAATTTGCATAATCTATAATTTCTTTAAGTGCGGCATATCTATCTACATACCACGTTTGTCTTGGACGTATGTTGTTTCCATACCTTTCGTTTACTGGTAGATCTAAATCTGGTACAGTATCGCCTGTAGAGTTTTTTCCTATTAATGAATCCCACCAACGTGTTTCTATTTGTGTTCCAGGACGATAAGATTTATCTCCTTCACGTACTAATTTCCAAATTGAATGTGCATCACCTTCAAATGTGTTTGTTCTAATATCAACATTTAAAACAATATCACTATTAACTAATTGTATTGTGTTGTAAACTAATAACTTGTTTGTATCAGTAATTGCATAATGTTTAATACCAGAATTTCTAGGATTTGTAATTAAATTAGAAACAAAATTAGTTGTATTTTTTCTTTCAACTGTACTGTTTACTGGAAGTGACGTTGAATTTTTTACCCAATAATAATAATAATTTACATTTGTATCAAGTGCTGAATTATATCTTTGTTTTACTGTGTATTCTGAATCATCTGCCATAAATGGTGTACCTGTGATGCCCAATGTTTCACTTGCCGCCGCTGAAGCAATAGCATATTCACTTGGCAATAACGTTGATTCTATCCATTCATATATGTCAATTGATGATCCTGGAAATAAATTTCCCCAATTATTAGTTTTGTATTCTTGAGAATCTTGTTCGTACCACAACCATTTTACAGTTGATAAATTCCACCAAACCTCACCAACGTGTTCTTCTCCCCACGGAGTTTGCGTATTTGCTTTTGGTCCAAAATTATATTGTGCTGGATCCCACGTTGTTTTAATATTAATTTCTCTATCTGCTAATCCTAAAATTTTTCCTTTTACTGGATCATGTAAATTGTAATGGTCTCTAATTTGTTTAGATGCTTTATTAAATTCAAAAACATTTCCTAATTTTGTAACATCCATTAATGCAGTTTCATACGCAAGTTGTTTCCAAGCATACTCTCCAGCAACATTACAATCAAAACAAGTTACAGTTCCGTCGTTGCTTAACATTGAACTTCCGTCACTTGCTATGTTACCTTCGTCATCTGGTGCTCCAACAAATATTGTATTATCTATTGCACAAACACCTTTTCCAAAATTATCATCTGCTGATACACTTGTTGTCACTAATAAATCATCAATAACAAATTTAGTATTATATTTTGTGGCAGTAAAAGCACCGCCTGAATTAGGATTTTGGTCTGATATTGTTGTGTCTTGTAGGTCAAATGTTGTTTCTCCTGAATCAAATACCATTTCTCTGTGATTTGAATATGTTTCTGCACCAATTACAAGTCTTGTACCTGCATCATTTATATCCAACGTTGAACCAAATTTCATGTTAACTTGAGTTTTTGGTGCTGTTATTGTTTGCTGTAAAGTATAACTTAATGTTGAATCAGCATTTGCGTCCCATTTATAATAATAAACTGCTCCTGCGTCTGCTTGACTGCTATCATCATACCCTGGAGCACCAATAACCAATGTTGTACCATCTTTACTCATTGTCATTGAGTCACCAAATTTTGTATTCAATGTTGATCCGTCACTTGTTGCACCAGTTAATGTTTGCACATGAGTAAATGCGTGTTGTACACTATCATCATTTGATGTTGATGCTCTTACAAATATTTCTACTTTACCTGCTGTGCCTGTTGAAACTGAAGATACAGCAAGTATATCACCATTATCATTTACTTGTAATCTATGACCAAAACGTTTGTTAATGTCTCCGTCTGGAGAATCTATTTCTAAACACTGTGTCCATCTGTCATATGTTGAGCCATCTGCTCCAACTCCCCACTCATACATATAAACTCTACCTGTATCAGTGTCTGGTGCATCTGATGGAACAAAACCTGGTGCTGATACAAACATATATTTTGTTGGTGTTGATCTAACTGAATTTGCTCCTGGTTCTACAATTTTGTGTGCCCAACCAAAATTTTGTGATGCCGCATCTACTGGAGGTAATATTGTACTCAATGTTCCGTATTTGAATGTGTCTGGATCCCATACAAATATTTTAACTAAACCAGCATCTGAAAATCTTGTACTTCCATCAGAGCCATAAGAATTGGCATAAGGTGCACCTGCTACAACAAAATTTTCATCTGAACTCATTGATAAAGAATAACCTAATTTACCCGTATTATCGTCTCCAGCAGTTGTTGTCATTGCTGATTGTGTGCCAAATGTTGTGCCTGCTGTTGTGCTTGAACGGAATAAAAAGTTTATTGTACCTTGTCCATCTGTTGGTGCGGCAACTACCACAGTTCTTCCATCGTTTCTTGCAACAATTTGATAACCAAAGTCTTGGTCTTCTGTTGTATTGTCTGGAGATAATGTTCTTATTTGTGTGTATGGATCTTGTTTTTCATATACTCTCCATAATCCGTCACTGTCGGCGTCTGCAAAAACTTTATCACCTTCTTTGTTAATTGAATCATTTTTATCTTTATAGTCATCAAAAGATATAAGATCGTTTGCATTATCCATTGAACTTAATCTTACTGAAGTAAATTTGTAAACATTTCCATAAGACTCTGCTGTAGATCCGTCTTCTAATACTGGTAAAGATGCAATTACTCCATCAAAGTCTACGATAACCTTTTCATAACTTGGAACTGATTTAACTACAAAAACTTTGTTTAAATCTGTGGATTCAGAATTTGCAATTAAAATATAATCTGCTGTTGTTGTTGTCGTGCCTGCTGAGAAACTATGAGCACTTGTAAATGTAATTTCTAATTCAGTATTACTGTTAATATGTTCAAGTTCAGCAATTTTTACACCTGCATTTGTAATTCTAAACACGTCCCAATCTTTGTTACCTTTGTTTGCTACCCAAACTAATTCGTTTTGTTTAAGTTTAGTAGTGTCAATATTAAGTAAATCTGATTCATTGAATGCTGTATGTTGCACTTGATTCAACTGTGGATATCCTGCTGTTTTATAAACTTGTACTTGGTCTCTGTCTACACCGGCTTTTGTGTAATCATATCTTGAAAATGTTGTTGTTGATGAATAGTCAACTGGTTTAAAATAAAGATTAGTTTCTGCTACACCTAAACTTCTAGCATACGATTTAGTATCGTTTGTTGTTTCAAGCAATTCAATACTTTGTGGATTAGCAACTACTTCATTATCTTTTAGAGTTATTTGTATACTTTCTTTGGCGTCAGTGTTACCTATTCTATTTGTTCTAATCATCCACTCTGGATATAAACTTAATGCAATATCTTGCTCTTCATATTTTGCTTTTAATATTCTTGTTATTGCATTCTCAGTTCCTTTTTCTCTTACATACCCTTGATAAAATTTATATTGTGAAATATCATTAACAAATAAATTTTCTAAATAATCTCTGCTTTGGTATCCAATTAATCTTTGTGCGAGTGTTTGTTGCGATTCATCAAAATTATTAGTTTCTAAATTATAAAAATCTTGGAATGAAGAAATTTTATAATCAAAATTTGGTACAAGTTGAGGAGCAGGTTTTTCATCTTTTAAAATCCAACTAGATGTTACAAATTCTGTAGTTGAAGTATGATTTATTTTGGCAACATAAAACTTACCTTGATATTCAACCGTATCTCCAATTTTATAATCTGTATTTTTTAACCAATAAGTTACCTGTGCGGCATCAAAAATAAAACCAGGTGCATAATAATCTCCATTCCACCCTCCAGTTTTCCAACCAACTAATTTTAATCTTTGTTGTCTAAATCCTGTATCTGGGTCATAAAGTTTATCTGAAAACACTGTAGAATTATCAAATATTAATACGTGTTCTTTTTGAACTGTGTTCAATGCAACATTATACAATCCTACATCTGCTGGTTTTATTACTAATTCAATAGTTGTACCAACACGTTTTGTTGAAATATCGTTTATATCTATTTTTCTTCCACCAGCGTCTAATATAGAATAGTCGCCTGCAAGATTTCTTAATTTACCTACAACTGAATTATTTGTTTCTAATTCAAAACCGTCTGCCGCTGGAGACACTGTTACTGCCGATCCTGCTGACCAATTTTGAGTCGTCCAAAATAAAAATTCTCTTACTGAATTACTCCAGTTCAGTGTTTCTTTTAATTCAGTTGACCATCTGTTAAATTTAAATCCTTGACCTTCTAACCAATGTCCATAACCAAATAAAAAGTCTACAACATCTTGCACTGTATCAAACACATAACCATATGGAATCGTTTGAACTGTTTGTTGATAATTTTGGTATTGTAATGCTTCAGCACCCTCTACACTAACTTTTGTACCTGAAACTGATTTAATAGGATATTGAAAGTTAAAATACGGTTTTACAGTTGAATAACCTAAAACTTTATATCCACCTAATAATGTTGATCCGTCTAAATCTGTATCAGTATTCTTCTCAATTAGTACTCCAGAGTAATAAAATGAATTTACTGGATTAGATGTTCTAAATAATATTTTATAGTTTTCGTCTGGTATAAATTTGGATCCAGAAGATGATCCTGGTGAAATTGAATCTGTTAAAATTTTTAAATTGTTTTTATCTGTAAATCCACCTAACTTATAAGCCAACTGAGTTGTTATATTTTTCATTTTATCGTAATAAAATGTCTTTGTATCTAATCCTTTTGAAATCAAGTAATTAACAACGCATGGTTGATAACCTGTTGTTGTGTATCTTGTTGTAACTCCTGTTGCATTATTAGTTTCTGTTTCTAAATGATATTTTGCTGTTGATAATTGTGTTCTAATATCTGTTTCTGTACTAACAACGTTTCCTGTTATGTTAGTTTTTAATCTAGATGGATCAAAAAATACAGTAAAAAATTTAGCAGGTCTTGTAAGTGCTAAAAATTTTATAACTGAAAATGGATAAGCACTTGATCTTCTCCATGCAGTTTCTGATGGTCCTTGGTCTCCAAACTTCCAACTATTTCTTCTACCCGGTACAACTAATTCATGTATTAATCCTGCCGCAATAGGATCTAATAATTCACCTGATTCGTTAACAGGTAGATAACTTTTAATTCCTAATTTTCCATATCTTCCAGTTTGAGATTCTACTGCGTCCCATAATACTGTGTTACCTGATGTATAAGGTGCCGCCCCGTAAGTTGCGTCCCACGTGCTAGGTTTTTCAGAATGACCTAATATCTCCCATGGTCTAGTGTGTGGACTATCTGTGTCATAGTAATATTTGTATATGCCTCTCCAGTGTCCAGGCATTTTTTCATCTTTTAATCTGCCAGTACTTTTTGCATAGTTGTAAGTGAAAGGAGAGCCTTCACTAAATGTTGTATTGTTAATGTATTGTACATTGTTTCTTCCTGCCCAAACATAAAAATCAGATCCCATTATATCATCACATTCGGTTAATGTATATTCGGTTGATGTAAATGCAGACGGTACTACTTCGTTTACATCTAATAATGTTTGATCATAGGTTACTTTTATATTGTTGTAAATTCTTTTTTCAAGTTCTAGTATTAAATCGTCTCTTTCATCACCATATGCTTTAATGATTGAACCGTCGTGTCTTCTAATAACATCAGTATCTGTAATATAAGTTGTATCAGTAAATGTCTCTGGTTTGTATGATGGATATATTCCAAGTTTAGTTGGTGTTGCTGGAATATAACTTCCAGCAGTGTCTGAATAATCTTTAATCTTAATTGTATCACCCTCTGCAAGTGTGGCTGAGATATTAACTGTATCGTCAGTTGTACTAAAGGTATAGTCTGTACCTAAGATTAACTGCACATCATTTAGATACA
>CEUO01007989.1_pt1 | contig 14642 bp, 27 predicted proteins | sample 531391 | NCBI WGS metagenome assembly CEUO01 (sample SAMEA2622799, study PRJEB7988) | marine metagenome | isolation source: saline water (ENVO:00002010), including
CCCCATGAACCCGCTTATTTGGGTCGGAGGCGAGTCATTATAATGACTAAATTGCCTCATTTATGCCCTAATAACCAAGACAATTTATTAACTATATCCATTGGGGCTGATTAAGAAGTATATTCATATTCTTCTTTAGTTACACCACTTAGTCAGTCCCAACCTTCTCCTAAAAAGTTTAAAACTTTTGTTTTAATTAAAATGCAATAGCATCTTTATGTCTAAAGGATAGCATCTTTATGTTGCTTCCTTTTATCTCGGTCATTTTGACCTACTTAATTTCTTCAATGGGAATTCCCACGTTTTCCCATGAGGGTGGGAAAACATTTTGAGTAAGATAATTAGATTATCTAATATGTTTTGTATAATTACTTACCTTTTCCCCTTTTCCCTTTCCTTCCTTACACTTACCTTATTTTACTTCTATTTATCTCTTACATATTGTATTACATATATGTGTGTATGTGACGGGGTATGTAGTGGGAAAATGGGATAATGGGAAAACCTTACATTTTGTATGAGTTAATGCAGTTATCTAATACATTTTGGTTTTCTCATACATTTTGTATGATGGGAAAATGGGAAAACGTGGTGAAAATATGAATAAGACACAAAAGAAAATACGGGATACTATCAAAGAGATAGAAGAGTTACTTATTAGAAAGAACGACCAATATGGCGATTCTGTGATGGAACCAATTGGCATATTTGCTAAGGGTAATTCACAAGATTTGATACGGGTAAGAATTGATGATAAACTAAGTAGGCTCGTGAGGGGAAATGACAGTATTGAAACCGATGAAGATATTGTTCAAGACCTGATTGGTTATCTAATACTACTCCTGATAAATATGAGGGATAGTGAATGACCTTTTATTATGAATGGGCTCAAATTAGAACTCAAGTGAGAGTCGTTATTGATTGGTTAAAAGAAGACGAGCCGAACATTGAAAGATGTGTAGAATATCTAGAAAAAATATTGAGTGATTAACATGGGAAAGATGAAAGAAATTTATACAATGTTGAAAGGTGGTGCATCCAACGACACCGTGGCATATTGGATATTTAATAATACCAAAGTTGGAGATTGGTGGCAAGCCAAAGAAATTGCAAGAGAAATGAGGAATGAATATGAACAGCAAAATGATGAAAATAGAAAAGAGATTGATGAAACTGAATGATGAACTTGTCCTTCGGCAACAAGCCGTTGTAGATAAGATGGAAAATGATGTCAAAATTTGGGGAAAACCATTGGGTAATAAGCAATTGGTAGACCGAGTTTTAGATATTGAAGCCAAGATTCTTGAACAAAAAGATAAACTTAATAAAGAAAGAAGTACAATTAAAGAACGTAAATTGAGTAAGTTTGCGCTCTCTAATAAAGAGCGTCGAGTATTAGATGCCGTGCGTAATAACACTGTTATCAACAATACAAGAACAGCGACTGGAAATCGTAGTGACAACCGTTTTAACGGTAGTTATACTTCACGAAGATTTGCAAGAAATTACCATAGGGTGAGCGAATGAAGTATTATTGTGAAGGATGCGAACAAGACTTGGATGAAGATGAATTTGGTAAACATGATGAATTATGTAACATTTGTTATCAATCAGCAGTAGATGCGTTTGAATATAGAGCGTGGGTTTCAAGAGGTGGATAATATGGAAATCACAAGTAAAAGATTAGACCTATTGTATAAGTTAATTGAGTGGCCCGACCGAAAGATGGCTCAAGCATTCAAGTATAAACTATCTAAAGGTTGTAAAAGTGAACCATTGGATTGGACACCTATTGCAAATTACCATAACTTAGAAGAACAATTTACCAATTGGGCTCACAATGATATTGCTAAAGAATTACAAGGTGTAATTGACGATGAAGATATTATTACTGAAATACGAATATGGAATAGAAGTAAAGGTGAATGAGATGGCAAAACAACTGAGGCTGAAGAAAAAGATATTGATAAAATTAGAAGAAGGACCAATGAATACCTGCCAAATATATGATTGGGTAGAATCGAACAAGGTCGCACCAAGAGGTGTGTCTATGATGAAATTGGTCAATCTTCTTTCAAAGAACCCAAAGGACTTCGTAAGACTCGGTAAAGAGAAAGTGAGAAGTCCTGCCAATTCCTACAACGTGTGGATATGGGGCCGACGAAAAGATGTTGAGTGAAATAGCACAATATGTGGAAGATAGTATGGTATATTCCATACATTTAGAAGATAAAAATAGAAGCATAGTCTTTATATGCCTTCTTGGTTATGATAAATATAGTGGAACGCACACCCTTAACGTGCAACAAAAAAGGTGAAGAAAATGAACGTAAACAAACTGGAAAAGAATTTGAGAGAGCAAGTAGAAGCAGGCGTAATGACTGATTTTGAAATGCGTCGAATTATGGCGCGAGCAACAGGTGGAACCTATCTTGATGATGCACAAAAGGCAGAATTTGAGAAGGCAACACAATACATTAACGCTACACTTGAAGTTTTGAACAAACTGCGAGTTATTAGTCCAAAGCGTGTAAACTCTACTCGCTCAAAGATGGAAAAGGCAATTGTAAAGCACATTGTTAGCGGTGGAACTCTCGCTGATGATGGAACACCCGATGTTTCTAACTTGGAATTTTGGGAATGAGTCAAAAAAAAAAGGAAGTGAAAAGAAATGGTTAAATTGACAATATTGAATGAAACAGGACACACAGAACTAACGCTAAGTGCAAATGAGGCACTCGACCAAATTATCGAGCATCCAACGCATTGGGCGTATGTTGATGGTGAACTTGTAAGTAATGAAGAACTAACAAACATTGACTTTAATCAAGTCGATGAAGTCGTGCTAACACACGCAATTGTTGGTGGATGCTAAAATCTGCTGACTAACCCCATCGCAGTTTGAGGTCTGCGTTATCAAAACCTCTTTTTTTAATGAGGGAAATATAATGATTTGGAGAATGAAAGGGAAATATAGTGATTTAGTAGGAATTGTAAAGATGATGGATTTTAATCACCATGTAGATATTAGAAACTATGGTGGTTCAGTTTTTTCGGGTAAAAAATACCCACATGTTAAACCTACTATAAATGAAACAATTAAAAGTATTAAAAGGGAAACAACTCATAGATATGGCACGGGTTGTTTTAATGAAGGCCATCAGAATTTTTTAGATGCTGACTCATACGCAACAAACAGATTAAGTAATTTTGTCTATCAAAATATATCATATAATCACCCAAAGGGTAATTGGAAAAAACAATTTGATAAGGCAAGAGGCGCATTTTACTATTTCAAAAGATTAGAAGAGGCAGGGTTTGTAGAATGATTGTATTCTTTAAAGATTTATTCTGGGTGCTAACTGTTGGTTTGTGGAGATTATGGAAAACACAACGTATGATTAGTAAAATGGAATATAGAGTAAAAAAGATGGAGAATGATATTGGTCCAAATGCGACCTTTATTCATTTCTTCGAAGCAAGTATGGATTATAATAGTCCGGAAATGTGTAAAGAAGTAATACAAAGTTACTTAGATTCTGCTACAAGAGAGGATAAAGCAGAAGAAAATTGGCAAACTATTGTTAGTTATGCTAAAAAATATGATTGTTATCTATGATAATATTCACGCGAGGGTTGCCGAGTGGTCAAAGGCGATTGGTTTAAGCCCAATTACAAATCGTTTCGTAGGTTCGAACCCTACCCCTCGCATATTATTTTCAAAAATTAAAGGGTCATTGGCGCAGTTAGGTAGCGCAACGGGCTTTTAACCCGTTGGTCAAGGGTTCGAATCCCTTATGACCCGTTTAAATTCACAAGGAGATATTGAAATGAATGGCAAAGAAATAAAAAAGATGAGAAAAGAGATTGAAAGTTTAGGGGTTGAGATTGTTAAGATGGAAAGAAATAAACACATCAAATTAACAATTCGGAATCCCACAACAGGAACTACTAAGTTAGTAACTGTAAGTTGTTCACCAAAGAAAAGTGGACGATATGACGAAGTTAAATCAAGCGTCAGGAAGGTATTTAGAAAGGACGGTGAAAATATATGACAAAGAAGAAATTAGCAGGAAAATGTCTTGCATGTGAAAAGAACTTATATTATATTGGAGGGGATTTCCAATTAAATATTGAAGGTGCGGTAGATGTTTACATGAAACCGCATTATGGTTCTAAATTTGCAGATAGAAATGACACTCATAAATGTGTGAAGTGTTTTGTATGCGATAGTTGTTTTGAGGAGATGATGAAATCACTCAAGAAAAGCAATGTATTGGATGTAAAAAATCCCTTTCAATAGATAATTACTATTCTTGTATTAGAAAGAGCACTGGAAAGAGAGAATATACAAGTTATTGTAAAATCTGTCATCGAGTTAACACTCGTGAAAGGCATAGAAAAAATAAGCATTACAGGAAAGATAATTCTGAAAGATGTAAGGCGTATCGAAAGAAGCATAAAGAGAAGATACGAATTAAGAGAAGAGAATATGAAAGAAACAGGTTGAGAACTAATCCTCAATATAAGATGAGGAAGGCTGTATCAACCAATGTTTATGTAACGTTGAAGTCAAAAGGTATGTCTAAGAAGGGGCGAAGTTTTTGGAACTTGATAAGTTACACACCCCAAGAAATGATGGACCACTTAGAACAGCAGTTTTGGTATGGTATGTCATGGGAAAATTATGGTGAGTGGCACTTAGACCACATTAGGCCACAGTCAAGTTACGATATTCGTGACTTTGGAGATGGCGAATTTATGAAGTGTTGGGAATTGAGTAATTTGCAACCCTTATGGAAGGAGGATAACATCCTCAAAGGTGATACGTTTTCAAAAGAAACGTAGAAAAAGTGTGAATATACGCACTGAATTCACACTAAAACTGTGAAAAACCCCTAAGTTGGTAAATATGGGTAATAATTATATTATTGTCATATGTGACTTGAAACAAGAATCACACACAATGAGTGAGAACGTGGATGATGGGGGGGTTAACATACGGAGAGTGAAAAAATGAGATATAGTAAATTTATAAAAGAAAATAATTTAAATGAAGATATAATGTTAGATGTGATAGTTCCAGAAAAAATGTTTATGACTGATTTATCAGTAAATGGTTGGTCAAACGTCGATGCAAAACGTTTGTATGACTTCCATAGGAATTTTAATGAGTTAAATGTTATCTGCACTAACCCAAACTTTTATTATGATGGTAGATGTATTGTCGAAGGTCGCTCGTTTAAAATTTTAGCGAGTGGGGAAATGAGAGTAAAATATGCAGATAAAGAATATCTAGATATGTTCTCTCTATTCCAAGATTGGGGAACAAATGTGCTACAAGATTGGGACAAATTAGAATGGATGGAAACAAAAGGTTGGATTGTTGTTAGTAAGAAACACGGTGGATTCTATGGTGAATTTGATTTGTGGGATGACTGTCCAAAACATAAGGAAGTGAAGTTATGAATAAGGCAAGTCAAATATTAAGTGATGTTACTGTGCATATGAAGTATGCAAGGTATTTAGAAGATAAAGAACGACGCGAATCATGGGATGATATATGTATGCGAAACATGAAAATGCACACCAAGAAATATCCCGAACTAAAGGAGATGATTGAGGATGCGTATGCAATATATGTATCACAAAGAAAGGTTCTTCCTTCGATGCGTTCAATGCAATTTGGAGGAAAACCAATTGAAGTAGCACCCAATAGAATATACAATTGCGCTTATATGCCAATTGATTGTTTAGACGCATTTTGGGAGGCTATGTTTTTACTACTTGGCGGAACAGGCGTTGGATATTCCGTGCAATTTCATCATGTAGAACAATTACCCGAAATTACTAAGCCGAACCCAAATAGGTCAAGACGATTCTTAATAGGAGATTCAATTGAAGGGTGGGCTGATTCAATTAAGGTCTTAATGAAGTCTTATTTCGGTGTGTTAAAATCAACACCCGTCTTTGATTACTCAGATATTAGACCAAAAGGGACACCACTAAAAACTTCAGGAGGAAAAGCACCCGGACCTCAACCATTAAAAGAATGTATAGTTAAGGTTCAGGGTATATTAGAATCTAAAGGAAATGGAGAAAAATTAACGACACTTGAATGTCATGATATTATGTGTCATATTGCTGATGCAGTATTAGCGGGTGGTATTAGGAGAGCGGCATTAATTTCCTTATTTAGTGCAGATGACATTAGAATGTTATCATGTAAAGTCGGAACTTGGTATGAAATGAACCCACAAAGAGGACGCGCAAATAATAGTGCAGTTTTATTGCGACATAGAATTACTAAAAAATATTTTATGAATGTGTGGAAAAGAATACAAGAGAGTGGGACAGGAGAACCGGGAATTTATTTCTCAAATGATAAAGATTGGGGAACAAATCCTTGTTGTGAAATTGCTCTACGTCCAAATCAATTTTGTAATTTGGTAGAAATTAACGTATCAGATGTTAAAACACAGCAAGAACTTAATGCCCGTGTAGCGGCAGGGACACTTTTAGCAACATTACAAGCAGGTTATACAGATTTCCATTATCTTAGAGAAATTTGGAAGACAACAACAGAAAAAGATGCACTACTTGGTGTATCAATGACAGGTATTGCTTCTAATAGAGTATTTGAGTTAAGTTTAGAACAGGCCGCCGAAATTGCTAAAGAATCAAATGCTCTTATAGCAGAAAAAATAGGAATTAATCCTGCGGCAAGAATTACTTGTGTAAAACCTGCAGGAACTACTTCTTGTGTATTAGGAACGAGTAGTGGAATTCATGCTTGGCATGATAAATACTATATTCGAAGGATTAGAGTAGGAAAATCAGAGGCTATCTACACATATCTACACATTAATCATCCAGAATTATTGGAAGATTGCTACTTTAGTCCACACAACACGGCAGTAATTTCGTTACCACAGAAAGCACCAAAAGATGCTACCTTAAGAAGTGAAAGTCCTATCGAGTTGTTAGAACGTGTAAAGGAAGTTGCACAAACATGGATTAAATTTGGTCATGTAAGTGGCATGAACACACATAATGTATCAGCAACAATTTCTATCAAAGACAATGAATGGTCAAAAGTTGGAGATTGGATGTGGAATAATCGTCAATATTACAATGGTTTATCTGTATTTCCTGAAGATGGTGGAACGCATAAACAACCACCCTTTGAAACTATTAGTCAAGCAAAGTATTACAGGATGATGGAGTCATTAACCGAGGTAGATTTGACAAAAGTTATTGAAACAAGTGATAATACTACAAGGCAAGGTGAAATAGCCTGTGCCGGTGGAAAATGTGAGATATAATGTTATACATATAATATAATATCTACCACATATTGAAAAGTCCTAAAGTTGGGCTTTTTTGTCTTAAATAAGACGAATTTAGGTCCGTTTTTTACGGAACGAAAATTTTTGAGAGTGATAGTATGAATGAAAATGAAGATGTTAAGAATGAAGAAAATGAAGAAGAGAAGCATGAGGTAATTAGAATAACGAGCCTCAAAGGAAACGGTAGTGTTTGGACAAAACAGTATGAAGGACTTATGGATTGGAACCAGATTATTCCAATTCTACTTGATAAGTTCCCTCACATAATTTTGAGTAAGCAAGTGTTGAAGAAGAGTCCCATGGACTATTTGATGGATTTAGAGTGAGAGTGATAAAATGAATAGAAGAGAAAAGTATGTAGAATTTAGATTGATAGAGGATGAGGAAATGCCGCCCGTGGTAATTAAACAAAGTGATGAGGGATTTAAGCCTGTCATAATTATTAACCAAGCCCACAATATTTGGTTGTCACTACAACGAAGTGCAATTCCGGGAATTACACAAAGTTTGGCTGATAAACTCAACGCTATGTGTGATTCATATTTGGAAGAACAATTAATGAATGAGGAGATGGCCTGATGGAAGCAGATTTTGCTGACCCTACACATTTTACAACAGGTGAAGAACGTGTTGATATTAATGTTAGTAGGACAGGTGCATTAAATATTGCATTGATGCGTAGATTAACTGAAGAATCAGTCAGTAATGATTGGGAAGATGCTAAACATGAATGGAGAGTTACAGGGAGAGTTTGGTATATCCCATTTTCTAACCATTACGGACATGAGAGATTGCCACAAGTTCATCAGGATAAACACCCAAGAGAATGTATTTGTGGACACCCAATTGCATGGCATTTTGAAATTGAGAATACTGAAAATGGGAACTTAGAAATTCTCGGTTCAGAACATATTACCAATTGGATGATTATTCGACACCTCAAGGAAGTAGTTGGTATTCCTGAGAGTGCAATTACAGAGGATAAGATTCAGGAATGGATTAAAGAATCTGTTAAAACTATGAAGGCTGATTGGTGGTGGAATACTTGGGGCGAAGAATGGGAAGAAATGTTTAACCATGTAAAAGAATTAGATTTGCGTGTAAATGTGCGAACTAAGGGAACCTATTATGATAGTAAAACTAGGAGATACGAACCACATTATGTAATTGCTAAAGCGTCAAAAGGTTCATTGGGTAAAATGGCGTCTGTTGTATGGCGTTGGAATCATCCTGATAATCCACGACGACAAATTGAAACTCGCGGTTATCCTAATGATAAACTTTGGAAGGACGTTCAATTATTATTTGCACGGTATAATAGACTTCTTACAGAAGCCGACCATAAAGATGAACAATACAATAAGCGAGTAGAAGCAGTAGAACTTGAAATGCAAAGACGTAGAGATGCCGCTAACAGTATTAGAGAGGAAACAAAAAATGAATATGAAGATACAGCACTAATAGAAGCGTGTGGTTATTACGATATTCCAACCTTTACTACCGATATGGGTAAGAATGATTGGGAAACAAAATTTCTGAATGATATGCGTAATAGAATTGTTCAGCGAAAAGAACTAACAACACGACAGTTAAATGCGTTGCTTAAAATTATTAACCCGAATGAGGCCGTTGATGATTTAGCAACCAAAAAGCAAATTAACTTTATCAAACGATTGGGTGGTAATCCATCTGAAAACCTATCCAAGAAGGATGCAAGTGCGATGATTGATACATTAATTAATAATAAAGAAGAGGAATAGAAATGGCAGTAATAACATTTAGAGTAAGACACGCAAGCGACAGAAGAGATGCGATTTTATCAACAACGGTAACATCAAAATATCTAACCCGTGACCAGAATATTGATATTTATGCTCAACGAAGTAATATCAATTCTTCAAAGGAACCGACGATTGAATCCTTTACCAACGCTATCAAGAAGCGATTAAAGATTGTAGAGATTTGTAGAAATCACCCAAAGAGAAGTATCGTCCTACGAGTAGGAAAGTGTGGTTACATGATTAACCTACGCAAAGATAAAGTTAGATACAGTGTTAACGGTATGTATGCTAATCTTGATATTTTGGTTAAAGCAATTGCAAGAACAATTTTCCGCTCTTGTTATATCAATGGTGACGGTGAAGAAGCAGATGAACAATTGGATGATTATCTAATTCGATGTATCGAAATGCCTGAGAATATTACATATGTAATGGAAAATCGAGCACCCTATCGTTTTTATCATAGAGAAAACAACGAGATTACAGAACATACTTGCCGTCTTGGTGTAATGCAAATTGCACCAAAACTATTTGCTTTAGAATTAAGTAGTGGTGTGTGGGGAGAAATTAACATTAGGGACTTAAACACATTTGTTAATACATATGCAAATGGACATAAGAAAGGTAAGTGGCATATGATTTCTCCTCAAGAATTGTGGTTAAAGACAACAGGTGAAAAACCAACAAATGCACAAACAAAGGTTATGAAAGAATTTTTGAAGCAGAATCGTAAGCCTGAAGATGCCGAAAAGAAGGCTATGCAATTGTTTGAAAGTATGGTTGAAAAGCACGATGTTATCAAGAAGGGTAAATTTGAAACAACACAAGGTAAGAAAGTGTTGGCTATGTATATCCGAGGTAAATTGGCAGATTGGATGGTAATTGATAATCAATCAAAGAGAGGCATTCAAGATGTTAGCACTTACGTCTTAACAAAGAGAGGAAATACTTCAGGTATATCAGCAGGTGTAAAAGAACCGGTAGTTGGTAACAAAGATGATTATTATTGGGCAGGACCAATTTGTATTGATAATCTATCAAGTGGTGCGGCAGTTGGCGACCAATTTGCGGCTCGCGCTATGGCGGCTATGAATGATACAATGTTGGTAAAACTTGTATCTACTGTTAGTAGGTATTTATCAGGAGAACAAACGGAAGGACAAACTACGGTTAGGTTGGATTGGGATGCCATGCCTTAATTGTAATTCCAAACTACTTGAAATGAACAAGAAGATTAATCTTCCTGTCTGTAAAGTTTGTGGGCAAATTCAAGCGTATCGAATCTATGAAGTTACTGATACATCTATGGTAACAAGTAGAACGAATGATGAATTCGAATTAAAGATGTTACTATCCGAATTCGGCCTGCAAACTTTTCAGACGGAAATTATGAAAAATTATAACGCTTGTAATAGTCATTTACTATTCAAGAAGATTGATTTGGCAACAAGAAATGTGGCTATTACCACATATACTTTAAGACAATTGAAACAGAAAAATTATCCTCTTGAATATTGTAAATTTGCTGGAACGACTTGGAAAAAAGTAGCAAGACTATTAAAAAGAATAGACAAACATTTTGGAACATCGGGAATATTAACATCCGATGATTTAGAATGTTTTTATGAAGAAATAACAGAAGTAGAAAAAGAAAATCTTATCCCTATTATTAAAGAATGGGAAGAAAAAGAAACTCTAACTCGCGGTCTACTATCTGCACTCTTTTATGACAATACTGTTATGACAAGAGATGAAGCGAGAAAATTATTTGGTGTAAGCCTACCAAGACTAAAAAGGTATTTAACAAAGGTGAGAAAATGAAGAAAAGAAATGTGATGATAATTGGTGCAGGTGGAATTGGGTCTTTCCTAATTCCCCTATTGAACAGAACGAAGTTGTATAACCTAACAGTTTATGACCCTGATATTGTTGAAGAGAAGAATATGACATATCAGAATTTTAAACTTAGTGATTTGAACGACAAGAAAGTATTTGCTGTGGCTAATAGTTGCGAGGAAACTAACAAGGAAATCCTTAACCCTCAACCGTTTGTAGTATTAACTGCAAATCAATTGAAGGGATATGATTTGGTAATTTGTTGTGCTGATAATTTAGATATTCGACGCACAATGTATAATGCTAAAGGTTTGAAGTGGTTGGATTTGCGAGCGCAGGGTAGAAATGGGGCTATGATTTCCCATTTAGAGGACCCAAAACTTTATTCAACATTTACAACAGGACCGGATGGTTCTTTCTCTTGTCAAGGAGATTCTTGGGAAGGAGATGCTTCAGGTGTTCATTTTATGCAAGTAGTAATTGCAGGATATGGCGCACAATGGACGCAACGATGGTTTAATGGTGAAGAAGTTAAGAAGCATTTTACAATTAATGGGTGAAACTAATGAATATTTTTTACTTGGACCATGATGTAAATAAATGTGCGGAAATGCATTGTGATAAACACGTTGTCAAAATGATATTAGAATATGCACAAATGCTATGCACGGCACATCATTGTAAAGATACATATATTTGTGAAAAAACATGGTTGCCTAAGAAAGTTAATGCTGAAAAACTGAATCAATTGTATAAGTCTACACATATGATGCACCCTTCATCAGTATGGGCAAGAGCATCTTTACAACATTACAATTGGTTGTATAATTTATTCTGCGCGGTATGTGATGAATATACATATCGTTATGGTAAAGTGCATCTATCAGATAAGAAACTGCGAAAGTTATTATCTGTTCCACCAACACGACTAGAAGATAATGGTTGGAAACAACCAACACAGGCTATGCCTATGGTGTATAAAATGAATGATAGTATTGACGCGTATAGAAACTATTACATTAAGAGCAAGTTAAAAAATATAGATATTAAATATACAAAAAGAGATAAACCAGAATGGTTAGGTGAATAAAATGAATGAAAAAGAATATGAAATATATGAAGCAAGAGAGCGAAGAGAAGATAAGGCGGCATCCTATGATAAGCCAATTCTCGATGGACAATGGCAAAAGTTAAAGGAAAATGTCAATGAGGTTTTCTATGAAGTCGGCAACGATTGGGAAAATGAACTATTCCTTGATGCTATTTGGGATGTGTCTGTAAATGAACTACCTGAATTAGAAGTCAGTGTAATTGTAGATTCTCATTTGAATCTATTTATTAGCAAGGGAACAGGGTCATTTGTAGATTACGAAAGTGAGAATGTGACAGGAATGCGACTACCGCTATTATGTTGGATTCATACTCACCCATTTGGCAAGGCATATTTTAGCGGGACTGATTGGAATACAATTAGAACACAAAAACCAATTCTTGAATCCGCAATTGTTCTTGGTAATATGGAAAGAATGAAGTGGTGGACACAAGAAGGAAAGGAAATGCTATGCAAGACGGAAAAGATTTGTCTAAGCGAGGAAGAAGAGTAAGATTTCCAATTCTTACACCGACATTAATTAAGTGTCCAATTTGTAATGGCACTAAATGTAATGTCTGTAATGGAACAGGTGAATATGAAATGGAAAGCGAAGCGTATGTAGAAGTGCAACAACCTTTAGTGGTTAAATATGTCGTAGATAATATGGCTACAATTAGTAGTGAAATTTCACGACTGTATGGTAAAACACCTGAAGTAACTACTGAATGTGTTACACCAGAAACTGAAGTAATTAGAGTTGATTCTCTAAGTGGAAGTGTGTGGATTGCTCACGACCTTAAAAATAATAGTAGTCCAAAATATTTCTATAATAAAAAGGAGATGGAAAAATGGTTAGTATCAGAGAGATAAGAAGAATATTTGACGAAGTATCAGAAGAAAGACAATTGCCTATGGCGGCAATATTAGAATTTCAAACAAGGGCAGAATCTTTGCTAAAGGATTTTGCCAAACAATGTGATTCATATGCAGGTGAGGGAAATACTCGCTTAACTAAGAATCATGTAAAATTAGCATTTGTTGATTTTAAAGATAAAGAAGAAAAGGAAGATGAAGAAAATGAAGAAGAATTTGGAGAGTGGAATGAATGAACTTTGAAGATTTTGCAGATATGAATGAAGCGTTTTTGTCGAGAACACCGACTCAAATGTTAAAAACAATTGATGAAACAAATTTTGCAGGCAATGAGAAACTTGTGCTAAACTTTTGGGGTAAGACTTATCCTAATAGTGGTGTAGGTGAAAAGGTTTTGTTGAAACTTGTTGCAGACTATTGGGATATTGAAGATTTCATCCTTGAAGATATGATTGAAGATACAGGTAGTCTTGCACAAGCAATTGCTGAATGGGAAAATTCTTTCCCTGAAGAAGTTACCTATCTTGAGGAAGTAGAAAGTTGTCTTTATGCAGGTTCAAGAGAAGAAGTAATGGAACAATATATGACACTGTTCCCTAATCTAACATCTAACGGGCGAAAGTGGCTTACTGCTTTTGTTCTAAAGGAAACTCGAAATGGGACAGATAGCGTATTGGTTAAGAAATCTATTGCTAAGATGTATGGTTTTACAAGTTCTGAAGTAAAGAAGGCTTCAACCTGTTTAAGTTTGGCAGAATTAATTGACCAAGCAATTGATACAGGATGTTTAGATGTTGTTCCAACCGCAGGAAAATTCATGACACCAATGCTTGCAAAAGATATTCGCAAGGTAAAAGGTGGAATGAATATTACAAGTCGTCATTGGTGTGACTACAAGTATGATGGAATTAGAGCGCAGATTCATTATGATGGAAATGCTATTACTATCTTTAATCGAAGAGGCGATGACATTACAAGCAAATATCAACGTGACTTAATTCCAATTATTGATGCGGCTTCAGACCCTGTTGATTGGATTGTTGATGGTGAGATTTATCCGATTGATGCAAATGGAGAACCTGCATCTTTTAGCAATATGGGAAGTAGGATTCACGGAAAAACTGATGAAGTTATTTACCGTAACCCTGTGACAATTCGACTGTTTGATTGTTTGATGTATGGTGGACAACCTGTATTTGAGGATGATTTAGATACTCGACTTGAAACATTAAAAATGCATTTTGGAGAAGAATTAATTGCTGAAACCAAAGAAGTTAATAACCTTGAAGAGATGAAAGAATACTACGAAGAGGCTATTTCCGCAGGGTTTGAAGGAATTATCTTGAAGAATCCTACTGCAACTTATGATTTCGGCGCACGTTCAAAGAATTGGTTGAAGTATAAGCCACCTATGGTTGATATGGATTGTTTAGTTACAGGTGCAGTATTAGGAAAAGGCAAGAGAGCAGGCGTATATGGTTCATATCAAATTGCTATTAGGGATGGAGATAACTTGGTTCACTTTGGAAATGTTGGTTCAGGATTTACTGACGCAGATTTGACATTCCTAACTGAAAAGTTCAATCAATCAACTGCATCCTCATTAACAAATGAACCAACCCCGATGATTATTGAAGTCAAGGGAGATATGATTACAAAGAACGAACAAGGGGAATATGGTTTGCGCTTTCCCCGTTATGTGAAATACCG
>CEUO01044899.1_pt1 | contig 14641 bp, 3 predicted proteins | sample 531391 | NCBI WGS metagenome assembly CEUO01 (sample SAMEA2622799, study PRJEB7988) | marine metagenome | isolation source: saline water (ENVO:00002010), including
TACTGGCTTGTTGTGCGAGGATGAAAAACAAACATTTGCAGGCAGGCAAGGAGTTACATCATCCCGTTCAGCAAAAGAAACAGTGCTAGCAGAGAAATTAGATGACGAATGCATTAACACACAGCTAAATGAGCAAGAAAGAATTAATAAAGAAAAATTAGCTGAATTGCTTAGTTACGCGCAGGGCACAAATGTTTTAGATGGAAAAATACCAAGCCCCATAGACAATTGTGGAATGGCTGCCAAATCTGATCCGAGCGGCGGATCTATTCCGACAAGCGGAATCATAAACAAGAACCACGAAACGATAGACTATCTCAATAAAAAAATAGTCAAAGCTATATTTGACCCAATTAAGATGAATTTTTCCGAAGAAGCAAATTCAATTATGAGCATATATTCGGAGCAAGAATTTAGAAATCCATTTGAGGGTGAAGAACAATATGAACTAATAAAGCAGCAATTGGACATTAACAGTTTTGAAGGTGATTTTGCCAAGGGGCTTTTAGGAGAACTGGATAGCAACCTCCAGTCGCAATTTGATCAGATTGCCGCACCACTAAGAAGATTAGATATTCAAGTTGCTCCAAAAATAAAAAAGCTTTTGAGTAGTAGGACAGCACTCACATATGAACAGGAATCGCTTTCACCGGCGCTTCAAAATAAAGGGTTAAAGATCGTTCCAAGCGCCACAGGGTCCGTAAAATCAGAAAATTTTGAAGCTCTAGAAACTGCACAGAGAGAGTTAAGCTCTCTAAAGCAAACAGCACAGACTTTGAAAAACAAGATAAATTTCATAGAGAGTAACCCGTCATCTCCGTTTTCAATTGATTTTGATAATATCAAAAAAGAGTTCGACGAGTTGTCAGGAGTCGGAGGACTAATAACCATCGCAGAAAACAATGTGAAAGTGGCAAATGAAGCCTTTGATGACATTGCAGAAACAGTTGCTGCTGGAGCCCTCCCCGGAGCAACTCCCCAACCACAAGAATACCCTTTTTATTACTTTTCTAAAAAATATCCTGAAAATTTGAGTAGTGAAAATTTCACACTTAGTGACACTTGGACATTTGTTGTACCACAATCAACCGCTAGAGGACTCATAAATATAGACACTCGGACAACAAACACCGATCCAAATTTCTCAATGTTATCGGACATATCAACTAAAGATACAGCGCAGTTGAGCAAAATAGCCGCCAACTCCCTCCTAGATGTGCAAGAAATCCCAATGGGAATTCAAAAGGAACAGTGTGAAGATGATCCATCTGAGCCAACATTCTCTATAATGCCCGTAGGGACTCTTCCCCCTGTAACTGGAAGAGATACAGGTGAAGACACTTCGGAGCCAACATTTTCCACTATGCCCGTAGGACAAGGCGCTTCGGAGCCAACATTTTCTACGATGCCTGTAGGAGGTAATAATAGCTCGTTCAATCCACAAGGGGATGCTCTTGGCGGCGCACTAGATGTTATAGGCACTATAGGCGGTAATAATGTTATTATACAGGGCAGTTCAGATATTGATCCTGCTATAAGCGAAATGGTAGAAAATTTTGTTTTCTTTCCTAACTTCACTGAGAGAGATCAAGTTTTCGCAAACCTGTTCAAAGAAAAATGGGAGTCTGTAAATTCAAACATGAACGTAGATTATGATTCTGTCGCCGGACAAAAGTTTTTTACTTTCTTTAGAAATAAAAGACCACTATATTTTTCAGCTTTAGTAAACATGCTTGGTGCACAAATAACTCAATCAAAACTTTTTGATATAAACAACTTTGCAAATCTAGAGTTTGGAGAAAGCATGCAACTGAAAAAAGATTTGTGTGATAATTTATTAGTGCTTGAAGACCTCAAAGATTCAGCTAATAAACAATACGACAATACATGCGATGACAATCAATCCTCTTCAAAGCCGGGGGCAATAGAAGAGGCAAATATAGCGAACCTAATCAAAGCTTCTATCAGAACAATTATAATTCAGCTAGTATCAAAATCAATTTTCTTATTTAGTCAGTATAGCTTTGAAAAATGCCTCAAAGATTCAGCATTAATTCAATTTGTTGTAGAGTTCGTAATTCACGATTTGCAAAAACAAGGCGAAGAGTATTATGTTGAAACAATGAAATATAATGAAGAGTATCTTGTAAAAAGAAGAGAAAAGGGGGAAACACTTGTGGATCCTTTTTCAGATTCTAGTGACACAGACCCTATGTTAGAAGGGCAGGCGATTGCACCAATAACTTATTTACAATATACAATAAAAGAGGAGTTGAAAAAGCTAGCACCGCTAATAGATAAAAAAATAAACCCACCAACGGACGAGTTGGAAGATATATTTTTGAATAACGTTGTACCCAATATTGATGTTGCTTACCACAAAGACCAAAATAGGTTTCAAACAATTGTGCCACTTGAAGTTAATGAAGAGGGAGAAGAGTCAATAACAACTAAAGCAGAGGCTCGAAAACAATTTAGCTTCTTAGACCCTAAAGATCCACTCTTTAATAATTCTGGGGGCTTTGTCCTAGAGAGATACATTAGGATTGAAGATTCTGATTTAGTTCTAGAGAATAACGACTTTTTGAATGAAAAAGAAAAAGCTTTTGGAGAATTATGGTTCAACAGAGAGGGAGGGAGGGACAATAAAGAAATAGATGCTACAATATCTGAATCAATAGTGTTTGGTGAAGAACCGCCAACGCCTGAAAGCTTCTCCTATACTTCAGGAGCAGTGAATAAAACTGCACTGATACAAAAAATAAGCAGCATTATGGAACAGACAGGGTTGGAAGTTGATGATGTGAATTTTGCTAAATTTGTAAAAAATTTCAAATTCGGCATAAGACTTGTTTATATCCCACCCGCCAGCGGAGACAAATACCAAGCAGGAACTGAAGCTGCCACAGGATGGTTTGATGTTGCTAAAAAAAGCAATTCGGAAAAGACTCTACTTTTTGATGATGCGGCACTAGAAGATTTAAAAGCACAGGCAGCAGATACTTTGTCTGATATAGAGCAAATAACAGATTTTGAAACTGTCTATAATGAATCTATCTCAACGCCGGCTTTTCCCGAAATAAAAGAAGAAGTTGTAGATGCTGTGGCGAGAAGAGAAAAACTGTATAAAATAAATGAAACTGTAGGCAGCATTGAACCCGACGAACAAAATGAGGGAGTAGCTACAATAATTGGAAACTCAGTCGATTTATATCCTGTTGCGCTAATAGAGATAGAGGAAGACATGGGATTCTTTGAAGCAGTTTCAGGAAACAGCAATCAAGCACCGCTAGCTCCTTTGCTTCTCGGTCTTGAATCGCAGTTTATTGATAACATTATCTTTACTGCGTTGAAAAAAAAGCTTGTAAAATCAAAAAAGTTCAAGCTTTTATTTGATTATGACATTCCCTTAAAAAGAGTTATGACACTTTTGTTTACTCACAACGTTATAGGGGCTGCAAAAAATTACCCAGAACTTTCAAAGTCATATGATCAGACAAAAGAGTTGATTAGAGCAAACTTCTTCAATATGATTCCCGGTGACCCATGGTGGTCAAAGCAGGACAAAGAAATTGAAGAAGCAGGTGGCAACGCTGGCTTGATGGCAGATGCAAATAATTCAATGACATCAACTGGTCCAAGCGGAAGCGCAATAGCAGCCAAAATTGCATTCAAAGCAGCACTAATATTAGTAAAAGCATATGCAGAAAAAACAGATCCTCATTATGGTCTGATGAAAAAGTTAGATGATTTTGGTCTTACAATTGATGGAATGACATGGAAGTCTGTACCAGCTTTGTATCCTGTCAACTTTCCACCCCTCTTTGGTCTCCCCGGCTGGGGTCCCCCAATGACACCAACTGGCATGTTAGCATATAGCTTACCACTATTGCCCGGAGAGATCAAAAAGAAAAAGAAAAAACAAAAAGAAGAAGGCAAAAGCACTGATGATTCAAGTTGTAAAGATGAATAATCAAACTAAATAATATTTATAATCGAGGAAAATAAAATGGCTCGCGGACTAACCCCTAAATTACCAATTGCTTTAGATGAAGTTGATGGCATAAAATTAATCAAAAACTTTCCGGATTTGGTCGAACAAAATTTGAAAAACTTAATTTTGACAATGCCCGGAGAAAGAATCATGGATCCACTTTTCGGAGTTGGTCTGCCAAGTTTCTTATTTCAGCCGAACAACGCTACAACATTCGCTGAGATAAGGGCTAAAGTGATACAGCAAGTTAATAAATACATGCCTTTTGTTCGCATAGATGGCATAGAATTTTCAACCGAGTCAACTGAAGAACCAGATGGGTTCCTTGCAGTTCCCGGCACCAATTCAGATCCCAATTTTGTTGGCATGAAAATAACTTATACCATAGTGCCACTAAAAGCTACAAGGAATCTAAAATTATAAAAATACACCTATTTATTTGAAGAGGGCACTCCAACATGGCAAAAAAGAGAGACAATCGATTAGTACCGATTAAATACACTAGCAGAGAATTTGATACAATCAAAAATGATTTAGTCGAATATGCAAAAAGATATTATCCAGAAAGTTTTCAAGATTTCAATGAAGCTGGCGTAGGTGCTATGTTACTCGATACAGTAGCTTATATTGGCGACATTCTGTCTTTTTATACCGACTTTCAGGCAAATGAATCATTTTTACCAACAGCGCTGGAATACGACAACATAATAAAGCTAGGAAAACAGATGGGTTATAGATTTAGAGGCAACCCAACATCTTCAGGAGTTGCAGCTTTCTTTGTAATAGTACCAGTTGCTCCAACAGGAATTGGACCAGACACTAGGTACATGCCAATTCTCAGAAAGGGTAGTGAATTCAGAACAGTGCAGAATGTTGGGTTTATTTTAGATGAGGATGTTAATTTTGGAGACTCTAATAATCAAGTCATCGTAGCACAGGTGGACGACACGACAGGGAGTCCAACTTCTTACGCGGTAAAAGCTTATGGCAATGTTGTTTCTGGCGAGCTAAGTAGAGATATTGTAAATGTCCCCGGTTATCAAAAGTTCCTAAGAATCGAATTATCATCTGACAGGGTGACAGAAATTATATCAGTCATTGATCAAGAAGGTCACACGTATTACGAAGTCGATAATTTATCACAAAATGTTATATACAAGCCAGTAACAAATAGAAATTCTGATACCGATAAAGTTGGTGCACTAATGAGACCATTTGTGGTTCCTAGAAGGTTTGTAGTTGAGCAAGATAGTAGAAACAGCACATTTTTGCAATTTGGCTTTGGATCTGAAACAGAACTAAAAACAGAATCTGTGCTTGATCCAAGAACTGTAACATTACAAAGAAATGGAAAAAATTATGTCACTGATCCCTCTTTTGACCCCGGAAAGCTAACCGAATCTGATAAGTTGGGAATTTCACCAGCGAACACAAGACTGACAATAATCTATAGAACTAATACTAGAAATAATGTAAATGTAGCAACAGGAAGATTGACAAAACCTTCCAGAGCTATTTTAGATTTTGATAATATAATCGAACTGAATCAAGACACAATTAGGACAGTTAGGCAATCTATTGAGGTGAATAATGAATCTCCAATAATAGGAGATGTAAGCTCGCCGTCTTCTGAAGAGTTGAAGAGGAGGATATATGACCACTATGCTTCTCAAAATAGAGCAGTCACTAAATTAGACTACATTTCAACAATCTATTCAATGCCTCCACAATTTGGCGCAATAAAAAGAGCCATGGTCGTAAGAGATGACGATTCTTTCAAGAGAAATTTGAACATATATGTTATCGCCGAAGGCTCAGGGGGCAAATTAGCTCAGGCTAGCACAAACTTGAAAAGAAATGTAAAAACATGGCTTAACAAGAATAGGATGATAAATGATACAATAGATATTCTGAATGCTAGAATTTTAAATATTAGCATTGATTTTGCAATAGTAGCAGATCAGGAAACAAATAAATTCGACATACTTGCTAGTTGCATAACAAAACTTAGAGAAAGATTTGCTGTATTACCTGATATTGGCGAGGCTTTTTATATTACAGACATATACAAGACAATTAACGATGTGGATGGTGTTGTTGATACAAAAAGAGTAACAGTGAAACAGAAAAGCGGAACTGGTTATGCTGATCTAAGTTATAACATACATGAAAATATGTCTGCTGATGGACGCTACTTTGTAGTGCCTGAAGATGTAATTGTAGAAATAAAATTTCCCCTAGAGGATATAAAAGGAGTCATTTTATAAAATGCCAATACACAGATTTACAGCCAGTTTAGACAACACAATAACCAACGCACTCAAGCTCGGCTTACAGACCAGAGCTACTGGCTCCAACCAAGGGGCAGCGGATTCATTGCAAGTATTTTCTATTTACGGGCAGGCTAGTGGATCTGATGTTGGGAACAGGACTGTGGAGAAGTCAAGAATCCTAATACAATTTCCGGTGGACGAAATTAGTGCCGCAAGAGACAACGGCACTATCCCTGCCTCTGGAAGTGTAAACTTTTTTCTTAGAATGTTTAATGCTAGGCACCCGTTCACTGTCCCAAAAGAATACACACTAGTTGTCAACCCTGTATCACAATCTTGGCAAGAGGGGTTCGGGTTAGATGTAGACTCTTTTATTGACACAGGATATTCAAACTGGGTGGTGGCTCTTAGCACTAGCGCCGGCACATCAAGCTGGAGCCAAGAGGGCGGCTCATATATAACAGGTACAATTGGAACCAGCAATCAAGTGTACACTTACAAACAAACATTTACAACTGGCATTGAAGATTTGGAAGTGGATGTGTCTAATGCTGTAGAAGATTGGATAGCTGGTCCTGCCCCATCCAAACTGCCCGGAAATTACGGTTTTGGTGTTTTTCTAACTTCTAGCCAAGAAAACGGAACATTGCTAAGATCTTTTTATAATAAGAAATTTTACGCAAGAGGAACTGAATATTTCTATAAAAGACCAGTCATTGAGGCTAGGTGGGAAGATTTCAAGACAGATGATAGAGGAGATTTTTATTTGAGCAGTGCTCTAGCACCAGCAACTGATAACTTGAATAATCTATACCTGTATAACTATATCAAAGGAGCAGCAAAAAACATTCCAGCGGTAGGAGAAAATAAAATTTTTATTAGTATCTACTCCGGAACTACTGGACCTGAAGGGGATAAGATTGGTCTCTCTATAGGCGGCGGAGTTGCAGCAGCCGGAGATACAAATATTACCGGCAATTTTGTTTCAACAGGTATCTATTCTTGCTCTTTTGCTTATACATCATCAATCGCTTCAACAGAGCAACTCTATGATGTTTGGCACAGTGGCAATGTTGAGTATTTTACAGGCTCTGGGTTCACTCCGAAGGACTTGACTCAGTACAGCAACAACGTGGCAGCCAACTATGTCTTAAGTATAACAAATCTAAAGCCTTATTATTCAAATAATGAAAAGGCAAGGTTTAGAATATTCACCAGATCACAAACATGGAATCCAACTATTTACACTAAGGCGACAACTGCGATTGAACCAACGATCTTGAGAGATGCGTATTATAAAATTACCAGACAGTTGGATGGAGTTGAGGCTATTGGTTATGGGACAGGAAGTGTAAAATATACAAAAATGTCCTATGATGCTAGTGGGAGTTATTTCGATTTAGATATGGCAAATCTAGAGTCAGATTATACATACAATATAAATATTTTATCCATTGAAAATGGAGTAACTTTTGAGCATCCAGAAACTTTTAAATTTAGGGTAGAATAGATATGCCAAACATAAAAGATTTATTCAACAAGCATGATAGCTCAGGCAAAGTATTATCTGGTAAAGCAATAAACCAAATCACGTCAAGCCAAGATGCTGAATCATTTGAGTATATCGAGGCTTATCAAGCAGAAAAAGATCGCTTCATACCCGAGGTAGATTTTACAGATCCAAAGACTTTTGTTCGTTATGGTTCTGCCGAAAAATATTACGAAAACGCCATTCAAGCCATTTACCGAACTTATCCATATGACGGTTCACGAAAAGAGAAAACAGAATGGCATAACTCTGCATCGTATTTCGATAACTATGTGTTCAACGAAGTATACCCAAGAACAAATGGATACTATGTACAAGGTCAGACCACTTTTCCAGCCGTACAACTTCAGCCTGATGACGGCATTGGTGTAGAATTTTTTTCCGTAAGGGCAAAGCCGTTATACATTGATGTAAAAGGTGGTCCTCACAAAGCGGCTGTAGCAGACACAATTGATCAACAACCAGAAACGCAAACTTATTCAAAAGCTTCTTCAAAGACATCGTACTCTCAAACATCAGCAAATATATACGATGCAGAGAGAAAAAGAGCATCAAACTTTGCCATCGATGGGACAGAGGGAAACACAATAGAAATGTGGGTCAAACCATCTAGCACTGGACCCGCTGTGCTGTTTGATTTGTGGAATGATGATGGGGGAACTACAACTGCAATTAGGAGCGGAAGTTATGGTAGATTTTTAGTAGATAGAAGGTTTTATTTCCTTAATACTGGTGGCGGCTCCGGAGGGGCAGCACTTACACTAGTTGATGGTGCAAACTTTCACCTAACATACATGTCTGGAACTGCTGGTGCAGAAAGGGTCCCAGTGCTGCCTTTTGCATCAGTGCCACAGTTGGTAACGGGGTCTTGGTCTCACCTTGCATTTAGTGTGAAAAATGAAGCTAACTCACTTAGAATCAAAACATATTTCAACGGGGAACTTATAGATTCAATCTTAACCGGGTCTTCGATTGGGGAAGTTACAGGGGCACTAAATGCTAATATTGGAGGCTACAAACACTATCCTGACAACACTGTGAAAGCTCTTGCAATAACTGCCGGCAAAACTAATTTCAATGGATACAATCAGCTTACTGGTGCAATAGACGAATTTAGATTCTGGAAAACAGGCAGAAGTTCAAAAGAGATTGGAAGAAATTGGTTCACACAAGTATTTGGGGGCACAAATACTGATAACTCAAACACAGATTTGGGGGTGTATTTCAAGTTTAACGAGGGGATAACACAAAATTCTAGTTACGATTCTGTGGTTTTGGATTACTCCGGTAGAATATCAAACGGTACAATCGTAAATTACGACTCTACAGATATTGGAGAAGGTCCACGACTTACTGGCTCTGCTATGGTAGAGTCATCTGCATCTCTGACAGAGTTTAAAGACCCGATTATTTACTCATTTCATCCTCAAGTATTCAATCTTAAGAAAGATAAGTCTGAAGAGGGTAGTGTATATGACGCAAGAAACTCTTCTGCCATTCATACAACGCTACCGAATTGGATGTCCGAAGACGATCAAGAAGTTGGTGCATCTAACTTGGCAAAAATTGTACAAGTGATGGCAAGTTACTTTGACACACTACAACTTCAACTGGATGCATTGCCACACCTCAAAGACGTCAATTATACGAAGTTCATGGAACTAAAAGCCCGGAACTACTCAGACGAAGGTAGCATACTACTAACAGGGTCCAATGTACATCCAGCTTACTCGTCTAGTTTCAGCAGCAAACCAAAGCCGTTTACAAAAAATGCCCTTCAATCTTTGGGTTTGGAAATACCAGAGATTTTTACTGACGCTGACGCCATGGAGCAACTTAGCTCTCGTGATGAAGATAGAGATTATAAAGACAAGCTTTATAATATAAAAAATCAAATATATCAAAACATTTACAACAATTTGAATTTTATATTGAAATCTAAAGGAACAGAAAAATCATTTAGAAACTTAGTACGTTGTTTTGGTGTTGACGAAGAATTAGTGCGATTGAACTTATATGGCAACAATGTTGATTATGAGTTGAAAAATAATTTCAGATCTACTGCTGTGAAGAAGACATATGTTGATTTTATGGATGTTGATAGACAAGCTGGGACAGTTTATCATTACACCTCTAGCGTCAACAATAATACAAATGCTTTTTCTTACATACCTAGTAATTTAGCGCTAGTGTCCGGTGGTTTTGGAATGACTTTCCAAACCGAAGTGTATTTTCCATTCAAGGGAAACCCCGGAGACCCGTTTTTCCAACCATTTGAGCAACTTAGTTCGTCGTTATTTGGTATGCACACAGCAGTAGAGGCAGCCGCAGGTTCGTCCGGTCAAGCAGACACCACTTGGAATAACCCAGATGTGTCAGAGTTTAAGGTTTATGCTATACGCCCAGAAAAAAATTCACGACATGCATATTTCCAATTGACAAGTTCTGTCATGGCTATAAATTTGACAAGTAGTGTATTTGATTTTGTTTATGATAACGAAAAGTGGAATTTTGCTGTAAGGGTAAAGCCGACAAAGTATCCATGGGCAAATGCACTGACAGGAACAAACTCTGGCACTCTTGATTCTTCAATTGCTGCTGATACTGACTTGACATACGAGGTGTCTTTTTACGGGGCTCATGCTGACTTAGATATTATTGTAGATGAGTTCAATCTCTCAACAACAGTCAATGCTAGTGTTGGGGATAACTTCATGTCTGGCTCTAAGCGCATGTACATTGGGGCACATAGGACAAACTTTTCCGGAGGGCTGTTACAAGAGTCGGATGTAAAAATATCGACGACTAGAGCTTGGATGGATTATTTGACCGATGCAGAACTTAGATCCCACGCCAAAGATGCTAACAGCAAAGGTGTTCTTCATCCGTATCAAAACGCTTTCGTCAATCAAAATAGTGTAAAGCCTTACGATATTCCGAGATCAGATTTGCTAATATTTGAGTGGGATTTTACAAATGTTACTAGCTCTGATGGTGGAATCAGCGGGTTGCCAACAACTTTTGACGCTCGATTTGTCGTGGAAGATATATCATCTGGCTCAACTTCACAAAATTTTGCTAGCGATATCACGGATGATAGATACGGCGGTCTTACATTTACTAGAAATCAATACACTGGGCGCGGTGATTTCTTTGAACCAAACAACGAAAAAGTAGTTGATCATATCTACATCAATTCAGCAAAGATAGATGCCCCCGAAGTGATCAATAGTTCTGACATGATAGAGATTTTGAATCAAGATGATCTTGAATTCACCAGAGAAAGCAGACCAATTGATTATTTTTACGCTGTAGAAAAAAGCATGTATCAAACAATTTCTGATGAAATGCTCAGAGTTTTTGCCACCATTGCAGATTTTAACAATTTGATTGGGGAGCCTGTAAATCGCTATAGGGGTCAATATAAAGATATGGATAAGCTAAAAAGCTTATTCTATGAAAGCATTGGAAACACACCTGATTTAGACAAGTATGTCGATTTTTATAAATGGATTGACGCCGCAATAACTAAATTCTTAGAACAAATATTCCCAGCGTCTGCAAACTTTGCAGACGAATTGAGAACGGTTGTAGAAAGCCATGTTCTAGAAAGAAGTGCATATAGAAACAAGTTTCCAACACTGGAAGTAAAACAGGAAGACCCAGAAGTCCCAGCGCTTGGTATCAATGAGCTTACATATAACTGGAAATTTGGGCATGCCCCAACAGATGTGTCTGATGACAAAAAACAAAAAGATAACTGCTTATGGTTTAATCAAAGAGCAGAAAAAACAATCGCTGCCCTAAGCTCCAGTGTTGCCTCTGTGAACACAGGTAGACAAACAATTTTAGATAGAGCGACAACAGACAATAGTGGGTCATATCTAAAAAGATACGAAGGGTCAACCTATGTTCTTCGTAAATTATCAAAACCATACAAAGAAGGCGTCTCATTCACCAAGCAAATTAAGGGTGGTGTAAACTTTGATGCAAATAAAAAGGTTGATCATTGGAAAGGGTTTCTACAATTCGGAAATCAAAATGTAGTATTGGTCACTGGAAGTCAATTATATGTAGACGACAGGCACACAGACGACCGCCACTGTGCTGACAATGATGAACTTAGAAACAAAAATAAAGTAAAATCATCATTCGGTTACAAATATAGTGTTACAGCGGGTGCTTTTTTAGATGTGCAAAAAATAAACACAATTTTGCCCTTTAATCTTTACACTACGGGTTCCACTACTGATGTTTATTTGAAAACATGGGAATCCATCTCCGCAGGAGGCAGTGGGGATCCAAAAGACCAAAAGGTTGTTGTTGTAAACCACCATCATGATGGATATGGAACTCTTGCGGAAGAGCCAATGCAAGGGACCTTTACAGAAAGATGGGAAGGTGGAAACCCACATAGACACGTCAGAATAAATGACGGAAGAGATATTACAACAAACTCCATGCATCATAGACCAGAAGCTTGGAAAATAGTCTTGCCTCCAACAGTACACTCCCAAATGCAGTTCAGAAATCATCATAACAGCGCTGTCGGTGCTTTGGGTGGTATCAATGCTCCTTACTATAGAGATTTTATAGCAAAAAGACCTGTTGTAATCAAGAATATTTTGCAAACAACAGCGACTGTTGACACTCGTTTGGATGGTGCTCTTTTCCACGGACCAGTTGGAAATTATTCTCATCAACATGATATTGTGCAAACATCTGGTCGAAAAGCAAATAACAAGTATTTTGTTGAACAAGAAGGTGTTGGGTTTGGAAAAGTATTTAGTGGACTAGAGGCTAGCCCACAAGTTGCTTTTTACAATGTTGACTACAAATTCCCAACACCAGAAAGAAAAGCAACAGACACAGTTTTTGTTGAAAGATTTTCTGCACCCGGAAGTTTTGAGGCGATGAATCGTGGTTTCTTAGATCCGTTCGCAGAAGAGATGTCTGTTTACAATGCAATGCCATTTAGAAACTTGTCAGTGAGGGGTGATAGTTTCAAAAAAATTGGAGCGCAAAAAGGCGGCGGCGCGTTTACCTCAACAACTCCGTCCGATTACGATGGTCAAACATTGACAATCACATCCCAAGATAATAATAAAACGGTTGTATACATTTTTCTAACTTCAGGCACCACAGGCGATTTGGATGGTTCTGGTCGAGTAAAAGTTGTATTGAGCGGAGGAAATCCGGCAGATTATGTGGTTCAATTAATAGCAGCAATCAATAGCGCCAATGGACACAATGCAGGCGTTACTAATAGTGTTTTAGGTCTAACAAGTGTGCAAGTCGGGGTAATTTCAATTCTTGGTCTTTCATTTATGTTGTATTCCGATACAGACTTTGTAACGAGCACGATCCTCCCAGCACAAGTGGAAATGAGCACTAACACTTGGTCAACTTCTTCGCTTGGACTTAGATCACTGCTTTCAAGACGGACAAGATTCGGTGGCTATGACAAGCAAGCAACCACAACTCCAGCTTTTCACAAAACGTATAGAAATAGAAAACTGCGATTAGCTTCATTTACCGATTCTTCATGGAGTGCTTCATCCAGTTTTGATAATGCATATGTTACTCACATGATTCCAAGAACTGATTTTCAATATTCTTGGATTAGAAGTTCTAGGGGCGAAGATTTCGGTGACCTTGGCGAAGGGGGCTTTAATGACGACAACAGCCATTCTGACATACCGCTATACTTTGGATACGCACCATATAGTGGTGAGGTTGTCTCTAAAAACGGCAACGGGTTTGTATCAGCTATACACTTCCAAAGTGCAAGTGAGCATGGGAGTTACATTCAAGTTTCTTCCGGAAATAGACTTTATGGCATCAATAAAAATTCTTCTGCTCTCGACGGTTCCAATCGCACTGGTTTCATACCCGTTAGCTTTGTAGGGCTAAATACTAATTTTGTTGATACTTTCAGGACAGCTTCAAACACCATAACAGAAACAAATAGAAGCCCTCTTGTTAATGCTGGCTACGCCGGTAAAACTCTCAACCCGCCAGATGAAATAGGATTAGCAGCAAAATTAAACGGTCTTAACCTTCGTAGAAATGGCACGGGGGGATTCTCTTCTTGGAAACAAATAAGACAAGGAGATCACCCAATTGCAAGACACTTAAAAGATACAAACACATATTCTATTTCTGTTAGAAACAAAAAGACGCCCGTTTCCGCCGGAGGCATACCTTATGGACCTGAACAAATTGTTTTTCCAAAATTAAATGTGAAAATTGTTGGCAACGAGGCGAGTTATAAAAACCAACAAGGAACACCACATTTGCTAGTGGGTTCTGAAGTTGCAATAGAAAATTATATTGAGCCACCACTGTCATCAAAATTCAAACCGATTAGGCACGATGTAAATGTAGAAGATGAAAATGCTCAAGTAACACCATTGATAATTGAACATACATATACAAATAATTTTGATTACTTCGCGAATCCAAATCTGATGAAGAAAATGGAATTTGCAGGAGTAATCGAGCAACCGGGGCAACAAATTTATGATAATTTATTAGATTATACTATAAAGGGCACTATACCCAAAGATTCAAATCCTATAAAAGGGTTTAGAAATTTGATTTATAAAGAAACAATCTATCCAAAAGAGCAGCACACTTATTTGGCAAAATCTAGAGGTAGAACATCGTATACACAAGAGGTTCTCACTCTGACAGGTATTTTAGGGTCTGACAGAACATTTTGGAGGGATTCGCTAGGAGACAGGCAAAGAAGCATTGAACGTCCCAACTGCGCCAAAAATCCGCTAGGCTTTCTCGAACAAGCTCATTCGCTCTCACCACCAA
>CEUO01086489.1_pt1 | contig 14637 bp, 16 predicted proteins | sample 531391 | NCBI WGS metagenome assembly CEUO01 (sample SAMEA2622799, study PRJEB7988) | marine metagenome | isolation source: saline water (ENVO:00002010), including
ATACCTCGCTTGACTGGCAGACCAGAAAAGAGGGATTTAACATAATGAATAGAGATAGATTCGGATATGGAACATATCAAGAAGGTGGAGAAGTAAATAAAGAACAAGTTAAAAATCTTATGGAAATTGCTAAACAACATATGGCTACTGGTAAAGAAATGCCAAATCAATTAAGAGAAATGATATATCAAATACCAATGAATAATGAAATATTAGGTGGATTTTTGAGTTTTGATGAAGATTTTGCTGAAGAATTGGATGCTATAAAATCATATGTAGCGGGAGATTTTAAAAGAAGAAAAGATAATAGATATGTATGGAATTCTTTAAAACTTGACGAAGGTGAAACTCCTGAATCTTTTATTTTAAAACATTTTCCTCCAAGAGAAAGGGAGTAATTAATGGCTTATAAAGACGAAGTATATTGGATAGAGAGAGATAAGATTGGTATTGCAACTCTAGATAGAAGTGCAACATCAATCTCAAATGAATTTACAGGTCCTGTTGCTGGTAAGACTGTTACTCTATTTGTTGTTAGTAAAGATGACAACTTTGATAGTAGCTCTGGTTCAGGTAAGATAGATGTTGATGAAGCTCCTAATATTCCTAGTGAGTTTCATGAAGCATTAACATACAAGGTTATTGCAGACCTATACGCAAGAGACCCAAGAACAATTCAATTAGCACAGTTCTGGGATCAAAAATTTCAAATGGCTATTAGAGATGGTAAGAAATACGCCAATACTGGAAGGGATGGTGCAGCTCCTAAGATAAAGCCTGCAGAATATTAAAAGTGCATTCATGCTCTGCCAAGAGCTTAAAGCACACTCAATAAAGGAGAATAAATATGGCAAATCAATTACATGAGTTCACTGTTCAAGAGGCTCAGAATTTCAAAGCTTATACTACATATAAATTCGAAAAGAAAACCATGGATGGTAATGAAGTACCATATACCGATTGGAATGCAGCCGATTATGGTCCAGCTAAACATTTAGTAATATATGCCACTGGTGGTGAAGATGATGATATGTTAGTTTATTTACAAGTTGGTGGTTCATATGGACAAGGGATTGAATTAAATGCAAATGACCTTCCACTAACAATATCAGGATTACTTGTTGAGAGGGTTAAAATTGATACTACATCTGGAAATAACGATGTAATTTCTATTCTTTCATTCCATTAAGGAGATATATGGCTACTATTAGTAAGAGAAAAATACCTATAAAAAAGTCTGACTTAAACAAAGCTATTGTTAAAAAGAATGCATCGCTTAAAAATCAAAATGAAGCAATTCAAAAAAACATCAAGGACTTGAAAGCTCAGGAAAAAGAAATGGGTGTTTTGATAAAGAATAATAATGCTGAATTAGCATCATTATATGATTCTATTAAAACCTCTAAGGATGAGATAAAGTCTTTAAAAGCTAAAGAGAAGAAAGAAGCTTCTAAAATTGAAGATAATAGATCTGCCTATACTCAAATAGCAAGACAGTACAATGATGTTAGTGATGCTCTATCTAAATTAAAAGATGAATCTAAGTCGATACAGGAAGAAGTATCTGTTTATTTGAAATATCAGAAGGAGCTTTCTCCTTTATCTGCCAAGATAAATCAAATGAAAGAAGAAGAAAACTCTCTAAAGGAAAGTATTGACAAGCTAAAGAAAAACAAGAAGAATAATAAGAAGACAGCAGATGTTATTGAATCAAATCTATCTAAACTGAAAGAGAAGTCTGACTTAGAAGAGTTTAATTATGAAGCTACTAAAGAAGCTTATAGGGCGAAGATTGAAATGGAAACTAAAGAATATGATTCAAAGGTAAAAGACTTATCAAGCAAGATTGATGATTTAAACTCGTCATGTGCAGATAAGAATCTTCAGGTAGATGAACTTGATTCTATTATTAGAAAGGCTAAGGAAGACTTATCTAAAGTAGAAAAGAAAATAAGTATTGCAAAAAACAATCTTATGGAAGAAGAACATATAATTGAAAAGAAGAAAGCAAGCTTTGATAAATGGAAAGTAAGTGCAGTAGAAGAGGTTGCTAGAATGAAATTAAGAGGTAGAATGGAAAATATAGATAAAGCAGGATTAAAAGATGTCCTCGGTTAATAATCCACTAGTTGTCATACATGATAGAGATGGTGGGGATTCAGTAACCGTAACCAATAGTAAGTTAGATGTTAATGCTACATTAGTTGCAGGAGCATCTATTGATATTGGTGATGTTGAAGTTAAAGGTCATGCTTCAGTAGGTCATTTTGCATTAAATATAAGGACATCAGGAAGTGGTGGCCCTACACAATTAAGTGCTAATCCATGTAAGCATGCCGATATTATGGCTAATACATCTAATACAGGTATTGTATATATTGGTGCATCTGGAGTGTCTGCTACTACAGGTATTGCGTTATATCCTGGAGATGTATACAGCGTAGATGTAGAGAATACAAGCCTATTATATGCATTACCTACTGTTGACAATGAAGATATAAATGTAGTTTATTTTAATTAAAGGATAATATGTCAGATACAATCATATTTAAATCTAGCAGTGATAGTAATTTAGATTCTAAAGAAAGAGTTGTTAAAAGAACTTACACTCAAGATGTAGAGGAAGAATATACAGTAAAAGAATTAGAAGCAAAGATTGCTTATATTGAAAGCAACATGAGTAAATGTTCTCAATGTCAATCTTTAAGTTCAAAATTAACCTCTTTAAAAACTATACTATCTAATACTAAGACGGAGTTAAGTATAAGTTAATGTCTAGTAATGTAAAAAGAGATCATCATACCTTTACTAGGGATACTATTACCTCAAGGAATACATCTTCTGTAACCGTTGAAGCTCAAGACCATCTAAATATACAAGTAGGAAAGAGTGATGGTGGTACAGCTCTTTCTCTCCTAACCTTAAAAGATGGTGCTGGGAATAATGTTTTTTTTGCTGGAAATCTTGTTGATTCTGTTGTTCCTCTTCAAATAAATGAACCAGGTACAGGAACAGATAATTTTGCAATAACCGTATATGCTAATGGAGCTTCTGCCATTACAACATCAGATGCTGCTGGGACTGATGCATATTTAAAGATAAATCCAGATGGCTATACTCAAATAGATGGTACAGATTTAAGGCTGGCTTATGACGATGATGATTATCATCAAATTACAGTTGCAAATAATGGAGATATAACTTTTAAAGCTTATGACGATGGAAGTCAAAATACTGGAGCAAACTTTTATTTTGATGAAGCTTCACAAGTAAGGTTTGGCAATAAAACTTCTAGTTCGACTCCTTCTTTGTTCCTAGACAATAATAAAAATGATGCAACTGGACCTAGAATAAGATTAAGAAATGCTAGGTTTGATAGTGGTGTTCAGCAAGCTGGACAAGATAATGATGTATGTGGTACTATATATTTTTCTGCTAATGATGATAGTCCTGCATATACTGATTTTGGATCTATTGAAGGAATGGTTGTAGATGCTTCAAATGGTTCTGAAAGAGGCTCAATGTTTTTAAAAGTAGCAGAGTATGACGGGACATTAACTTACGGATTATGGTTAAAAGGTACAGATACAGATGGAGAGATAGATGTTAATATAGGAAATGGGACTGCTTCTGTTACTGAAGTTGAAGGTAATTTAAAAGTAGTTACTATTGCTGAAGTTGGTAGTGATACAGATAAAATATTAATGTCTGATAGTGGTACAATAAAATATGCAACAGGTGCAAACATTTTAAGTTATATAGGAGGGCAAGCTTCTTTAACATTCGGAATAGCAGATACCAATGCAGTTAAAATAGATAGTGGTAGTGTAGCTGATGATGAGTATGCTAGGTTTACAGCTAATGGGTTAGAGAGTAGAAGTACAGCAGAAGTTTTATCTGATATAGGTGCTCAAGCTACAGTAACAGCAGGTACTAATTGTACTTTCTCTGGAGCAACATTAAATGTAGATGATGCTTTTATTAAAAATGATGCTGATGATACAACAAGTGGAACAATAACTGCAGGAGGATTTACAACTACAGGTACTTGGACATTTGATGATGCATCTACTGGGACTGTAGGGATTACTACTGTTCATACAGGTAGTAGCTTTACAGACAATGATACCTCGCTAATGACTGCAGGTGCTATCAAAGAAAAGATAGAATCTTATAACTATGGAGATATTACAGGAGTTACTCTTACAGCTGATGATACCAACACAGCTTCTGACACATCAGGTAGCGCAGATTTTACTATTGCAGGTGGAGCAGGAATTGACACTTCTGTTTCAGGAACGACTGTAACTATTGCAGGGAAAATACAAATTGCTTCTGTAACTTTAGATCAAGACGATATGAATGATTTGAATAGTACCGCTGTAAATATAGTAGCTGCTCAAGGATCTAATAAAGTAATTATACCTACAAGTGGTATGGTATTTATTACTAGAAATGCTACTACAGGACAAACCAATGGATTCTGCAATTTCTATATAGGATATAATGGCACTTCTTCATTAGCTAATACCGTATATTATATTAGAAGGTTTATGTACAATGAAGCTGGTAGCAGGATATGGCATTTACAACATTATTCAGGTGAATGTGGACAAAGTGTAACAGAAGGAGATAATGTGCCATTGACAGTTAAACTTGACAGTGCAGTAACAAATGATAGTATAGATTCTATGAAAGTAGTAGTGTCATACTTTGTTTACGATAATAGTTAGATAATTATGGATATACAAGATACTTTAAGAACATCAGTAATAGGAGTAAGTGGTTCATTGTTTGGATGGATAGAATGGGCTCCTCCTTTATTTAGCGCACTAGCTGCGATTGCAACTTTAATATATATGTTAATAAAAATAGTTAAGGAGATAAAATGAGCTTATTAAGCACTATGCTAAAAAACAACAAAGAAGAAATAATTGATTCAATCTTCAATGATGAGTTAAAAGCGAAAGTAGTTAAGGCTTTAAATGACAATGTTGATATTCCATTTATATCTGAAAAGACAGAAGGTAAGATAATAGATTCAATGTATTCTTCTGTTGAGGATATAGTTAAGAAAGTAATGAAGGAGCAACTATAATGGTAAGCATGTTTGTAGGTAAATTACTCAGAAAGCATGGTTTAAAGAAGCTTTTATTACTTGTTGGGGATTATGCTGTAAAAGCTACAAAAACAAAGAAAGATGATAAGATTTGGAAAGAAGTTAAAAAAGTATTGAGGAAGTTCTAATGGCTAAATTCGGAAAAACATCAAGAAGGAACTTAGCTACATGTGATGAAAGGCTTCAAAAAGTTTTCAATGAAGTGATTAAACATGTGGATTGTTCTGTAATAGAAGGACATAGAAGTGAGGAAAGACAAAATAAACTATTTGAAGAGAATAAAACTAAAGTTAAATATCCAAATGGTCGTCATAATGCTGATCCAAGCAGGGCTGTGGATGTGGTTCCTTATCCTATCGATTGGGATGATAGGGAGCGTTTTCACTTATTTGCAGGATTTGTTATTGGGATAGCTAAATCCATGGGGATTAACTTAAGATGGGGTGGAGATTGGAATCAAAACTTTGAAGTAGATGATAACCAATTCGATGATTTTCCACATTTTGAGTTGAGAGGTTAATATGTACTATTATAAAACACATACACCTATATTTAAGTTTGAGGAGATATATGTCGGTTATCAAACGAGCTATTGTTATTCCAGACCAACACTTTCCTATAGAGGATAAAAAAGCTGTAAGTGTTGTTCTAAAAGCAATTAAAATAGTAAAACCAACACTCTTTATAAATTTAGGAGATGTTGGAGAATGGGCGAGTGTTTCGCCTTGGAAATGGAAAAGGAAAAAGAAGCCTCCTGTTGAGTATCAGCTTCCTATTATAGATAGGGAGATTATTGAGGTAAATAGAAGAATAGATATATTTGACGAGGCTTTAGATGAGGTAAAATGCAAAAAGAAAATAATATGTGCTGGAAATCATGATGAATGGCTTGATTCATTTGTTGGTGAGCATCCCTACTTATCTGATTACACATTTAAAGAAGCATGTGGATGGAAGGAGCGTGGATATAAATACTACTCATTCAACCATCCAGTTAAGATTGGGAAGTTAACTTTTATTCATGGAGCTTATACAACTCAATATCATGCTAAGAAACATTTAGATTCTTATGGAGAAAATATTATATATGGACATACACATGACATACAGAGACATACTAAAACAGACCTTGGTGGTACTAAAGCCGCTTGGTCTTTGGGATGTTTAAAAGATATGTCTCCACAGAAGAACAAATGGTTAAGAGGTCGATTGCATAATTGGAACCATGCCTTTGCTATAATTGATTGGTTTAGGGGTGGAAATTTTAAAGTAGAAGTGAATGAAATAATAAATGGTAAAACTACCGTTTGGGGACATGAGATAAATGCCTAAAGAATTATACGAAATACGGAACTTTAGCCAGGGAACTGTTACTAACTTAGCTCAGAGTGATATACACCCTGAAGCGGCATCAGCTAGTTTAGATATAGATCCAATAGCTGAAGATGGAAAATTAGTTGGTATACCTGAAGATACAAAGATTGAAGACAATGTTGGTGGAAATGTAAATATACTATTAAACAATGTTACTGATTCATCGAAACATGATTTAATATACTATAAGAATTCTGACAATACAGTGTATAAAGCTGAAGATATATATAGCGGAAGTGCTACTGGTTCTTCTATTGGAGTATTGACTGCATCAGGTGATGATGTTTCTATGGAAGCAATTAATGGAGCAGTTCATTTAGGACAAGGTACAGGAACTAATGAAAATCCTCAATGGATTGGAAGAGCAGACCATAATCAATGGGGTGTTACTCAAAGTGATGCTTTAATAATGGAAGATGACACATTATATGCTCCAAATACAATCAACGAAGCAACTACTGCATGTTCTGATGGAGTCTATTTATATATTGCTTATGCAGGATTAGATGGTACTAATGGATCACTATCAAGGCCATCTGATACAGATGAATTCTCTACAAATAGAGACTATAAATATTCAGCAGGTGAGATAACAAAGATTCGAATTGCAGATGGAAAAATAGAAGCTAGAAGCAATAAAGCCTATGGATATATAAATGGAATAACACTATCTACAAGCGAAGAAAGAATGTGGGTATTAACATCTAAACGATATCCAGTTTCAAAGAATGATTCTACAGTAACAACTAATGAGCATATAATATATGAATTAGATACAAAAGATTTAAAGCAGATTGGTTCTTATACTACAAATCTGCATACTTTAATAAGAGCTGATATCTACAATGTAGATGATAGCTTAACTTGGGCTGAATATACAGATGGATCTCTTGATTTATGGGAGAGTCTAAATATCGCATGGAATGGTTCTACATTTCCATATCAAGGTGCGTTTAGTGATATAATTGAATTAACCAATAGTGCTAATGAGCGTGTATTATGGGTTTGTACTACTGCTGGAGCTATATTTAATACCTATGGTACAGATATAACTACTGGAGGTTCATTAACATTTGCAAACAAAACCCCTAAAGGTTTAGGTTTTTATGAATCTTGCGACACTAGAACAATACCATATATAGGAAGACAAGATAGTGTAGTTAATGGTTCGTTTAATAATGGTGATGATGATGATTTAAACTGGTTAATTCCAGAGGTTCATTGTGCTTCTTTAATGCAATTATCGAATACAAATGATTCAGTAGGTATGTATTTTAGAATTGGAGATGACTATGCTGTTTATTACAGAGCTGCAGGTACTAATGTAGATGTTCGTGCAAGGTCTTTAATCGCTTTAATAAACCAAAATAATACTGGACATGATACAATATCTCAATCTGCAGCAGGAGTTTTAATAAATAGGGTAAGTGATGCCACACCTTCATCTGAAGATAAACCTAGAAAACAACCTAATGTAATGTATAAATCTCCAAAGGATGTTAATAAATCTGCATATTCTCTTGTTAGAGCATCTAATTCATCAGTTGAAGATTGGAATATATATGAATTTGACAATCCTTCTACAGCTACTGCTGAATTGACTGATATTACAGTGTCAGCTGTAGAGTTAGACAATACATCATTAATTCCAATGAGAATATCTAATACTGAGATAATAGGTATTCCATCAGATGTATATAATACAGTAGGAGATTGGAATGCTACTGATGCTGATACTGCAGCTGAAAGAAATTTATGGAGATCTTTGCGTAAGTTTACAGATGATAGTGGATGGACAGATACGCAATTAGGAGCTACTTTATACTTAAGTCAACGAGCTTTTAAAGTATATGAATCAGATATTGAATCAGATTACCATACATCAGGATTCGCTTATTCGTACAGATTTTCATTTGTCTATGATGGATATCAGGAATCACCATTAGGTGCCGCTAAACATGTCATTTCAAGCGGTAAAACAGTAAACCTTAGCTTTGTATTTACTACAGATAACTTCCCTAAGAGAGTTACAGCACTTAGAGTATATAGAGCTCAAAGTATTTCAGCTACTGATACTACTATTGCAGGATTTCATAGTTTCTTAAAAGAGATTGATATTGTTAATTATTCAAATGCAACTACCTCTGCATCAGGTACAGGTGATGATACAACAGATTATTTAGATGAAGGGAATGAGGTAATTGTTTCAAGCCAGAAGGTAATATCTATTGAAGATACAGGTGAAGTGGGAGCTACTTATGAAGTTATGTCTGGTGGTTTATTTGAAGGAATGGTTGATTCTAATGTTAAGTATAAACTAAATACTCAATTAAATAACAGATTATTTGTTGCTGATATTAAACATGATACTATAGAAGGTGGTTCTAATTATATTGCAAAATCATTATCATATAGACCTTCTTTAATAAACCCACTTGATATACTTAAGCTTCCAGAAAAGCCTACAGCAATACAAGGATTTAATGGTAGGATCTATGCATTCTCTGAAAGTAGAACATATAAGATAGAACCTAATACATTCTTTATCGAAGATGTATTTGATGGAGCAGGATGTATTGGTCCAGATGCAGTAGCTGTATCAGATGCAGGGATGTGTTATTGTGATAATAACAATATCTATTTTCATACAGGACAAACGCCTGTAGCTATAGGAACTCCTATACTAAATGGTAATTCATCTGATGGATACTTAGACCAATTAAATGTTTCTAATTTTAGTCCTAAGATTATATTTGAACCTAAAAGACAATCGTTTATAATATTCCATCATCTTACAAATGCATGGGTATTTAACCTAACAAGGAAGGTGTGGAACTATTGGTCAACTACTAGACCTAATAATGTACTTAGTGGAAAACAAGGTGAGGTTTTATATGTTGATAATTCTGGAGATGATTTGTATCACATGTTATCTTCAGGTACAAGAAAGAATTGGTCTTGGACTAGTGGAAAGTTAGGTATGGGGCAGAATACACAGAAGAAAAGATGGTATGATGTAGTAACATCTTATGAAGGTGCAGCTCCTACTGTTGCAATAAGGTTTGATTATGATGGTAGTGATTATGGAACAGTAACAGCCGATACTAGTGTATCTAATATTAAGAAAGTAAATTTAAATAATCCCGACAATAAGAGGTTGATAAGAGTAAAACTAACAGGAGCTAGTAATACATCTAAAGTAGATGCTATTGGATTTACATTTAGACGATTTGCTAAACTAATAGAGTAATGCCAACAGAACTAAAAAGAAAACCTACAAGTGTACCATCAGATATGGATAGAGTTGTTCAGACCATATATGATGATATTAATGATATAATCAAATCGGTTAATCAATTTGATGTATCTGGAGAAACACACCTAGGTGAGGTTGGTGATACTAGAGTAATACAAGAAGAACAAATAGATGGAACTACTAAGTACTTTATTGAGTTTAAATCTAGAGATGGATGGGCAAGAACAGAAGGTTCTTTATTAACAGATATAACAAATGTTAAAACACCAAATCCTTCTTTAGTAAATGAAATATCAAATGGAACTTATAGTTCTGAAAATTGGGGAAATTACAAGCTCATTGAATGTGATACAACTTCAGGTGATGTATTGATATATGGTATAAATCAGGGAGTGAAAGGACAAATTTTATATATAAGTAAAAAAGCAAGTGCAAATAATGTTAAATTATATAACGATGCACAAACAGGAAGTACCACTGCACTAGTAAATAACAGATTGTTATTGCCCGATTGTACAGCAACAGATGGTACAGATTACATAACAATAGACACAGGTTATGGTGGAGCAACATTCATTTACAACGGTTTAAATTGGATTTGCATTTCACATACTGGTGTAGTAACAGCTTAAGGAGAATATATGGGTAATTTTTTTCAAGATGCTTGGAATGCAGTAACAGGTCAAGTAACAGAAGATGAAATACAAACGGTAGATTGGGAGAATCAAACATGGAATCCTGATTGGAATACAACTTTTCAAAATGCTACTGCTCAAGGATATACAGGTGAAGGGTATGATGCCACTCAAGCTGGATTCCAAACTGGTGAACAGTTTAAAAATATTTTAGAGCAAGCATTAACTCAATCTGGACAATTCTTTGACCAGTCTCAACAATTTTTAGATCCATCAAGTGGGTTCTATAGAAATGCACAAGGACAACTAGTTAGAGCTGGTGGTCAAATGGCAGGACAGCAAAGTGCACAGCAAAGTGCAGAGCTTGCTGCTAGAGGAATTGGTGGAGGTGGATTAAGAAGTTTATTAGGTGGACAGAATTATACATCTGCCATGGATACTATAGGTGGTAATATGACCAATATGTATATGCAAGGAGCTGGTATAGGTACAGGATTAGCAAATGTTGGTTCAGGACTTTTAGGTCAAGCTGGTACAATGTCTACATCTCAAGAGGCAAACATTCTACAAACTGCTTTGGCAAATCAACAAGCTACAAATCAAGCATCTGCATTTACAGCTGATGCAACAAATGTAGCCAATCAATTTACTGCAAATGCTAGAAATCAAATGGCGCAATTTAATGCACAGCAAAATTTACAAAATCAACAATTTAATGCAAGCAATCAAATGAACTTTACTACTTGGAATGCAGCTCAAGACTTTGCAGCTGACCAATTCAATGCAAGTCAACATAATGCAGCAACAATGGCTAATGCAGAGAACGAAGCTAACTTTTGGCAAAGTTGGATTCCAGGTTCATAATTAAAATAGAGAGGTAAGTATGTCAAACGGATTCAGAGCACCTGGTATAGTTGGTGGTGGAAGGATTATACAAGGTCCAAAAGTGGATTATTCACCAATAGTTAGAGCTAAAGAAAGATGGGATGAGTCTCTTCATAAAACAAAAGATAGAAAGTTAAAGGATAAGGCTTTAGAACTAGAGGCTATTAATTTAATGTTTCAACAATTTAGCCCTGTTGGTGAAGATGGAAATGTTGACCCTAAATTTGCAGAGCTAATGGATAACTTTCTAACTGATAGAGGAGTTACAAAGCATAGAAGAAATAATCTAATTTCTAATGTTTCTAATTTATATTCAGATTGGAAGAATAAAAACAACCAAGATAACAATCAAGTAACTGATAATAACCAAGTAACTGATAATAATCAAGTTACCAATCTTAACAATCAAGTACCTGATAACAATCAAGTAACTAATGTTAACAATCAGCCAACTAACATTAACAATCAGCCTAATGTTAACAATCAAACTAATGTTAATAATCAGCAGACTAATCAACAGACCAATCAATTTAAAAGCGAAATAAATGAAATTGATGACACTTCAGGGTGGTTTAGGGATGATAAATCTACAGATCCAAATAAGCCAGAAGGTGCAAGCCACTATAATCAATTACTTGGAAAATGGGTAGACTCACAAGGTTATCCTATTCAAGGTTTAAAAGGTGGAGGATATATGCCAGGAAATGAAACTGGTGATAAGAATCTAATTAGAACAGAGGATGGTGAATATGTTTTAAATAGAAACGCTGTTGATGCTATAGGTAAAGGTTATTTGGATTGGATAAATTTTGAAGAACATCCAAGACATGAAAAACCTAAAGGCTATCAACAAGGTGGAGGTGTTGGTTGGAGATTAAAGCCTGGTCTTGAGAAAGGATATAAAGACTTAAAGACTGATGATTGGTTTTCTGACCAAATGGAAAGAAGATTAGATTATGACAGAGATAGAAATAAACTAACTAGAGATTATCAACATCAATATGAAGACCAATGGTTACCATGGATGGCTTCATTCTTACCTGATTTCTTAGAGAAGCCTTTATTCAACATGATGGTTGAAGAAACTCCAGAAATGAATTGGAGAGCAGGTGATACTTATGAAGATTGGGCTGAGTTTAAAGCAAAGCAAAGTGCTTTAAATAAGCTTGGAGAATTTACTCCAGAAAGTGTACCTGAAGGTGTAAATCTAAGACCTGAGCATTATCAAGCAATGTATCAGTTGTATGATATGCCACAAGCAAACTTAAAACACCAATGGTCTAATGAGTCCTTGAAGAACGAGATGGCAAGGTCTCTATTTGATTCTGGCTCATGGATAGACCAGTGGTTTGGACAATAAGGAGATTCTATGGATTATGATATACTAAAAGAAACATTAAATAGATATAACACAGATAGATTGAATTTAAAACCTTCTAGAGCTATGCAACTTGCTAGATTAGCAAAATCTACAGGTGAAGATTTTAATGTTCGTTCTCAACCTTTAGAGAAGGGTTTGTTTGATTTTGGAGATATGGCTTTATTTGGATTATTGCCTAATACATGGAGACCTGAATCTCCAGGAGAAGATATCTTTGGAGAGACTGACATTGATAGATTGTCTGGAAATATTGGTGCATTAACAGGGTTAGTTGCAGGTGGAGCTGGTCTTGTTAAAGGTGCTAAATATGGATGGGGAGCTTTAAAAGGAATGCTTGCAAGAAAGAAATCCCAAGATATTGCATCTAAGTTATTAAAAGGTAATGTAATGGAAACTCCTGTTCTACAATTAGGACAAGGAACTCCTTTACAACTAGGTCAAGGTCCATTAAGAATAGGTCAAGGAACTATAGCTTTAGCTGACCCTAGAAGACCTAATCCATTATTAGATGTTTATGGTAGAAATAGATATCCTATGAACTTACCATCAATAAGTCCAGCTAGAGGTTCTTTTGGAGCGGATAGTTTTGAAGATGCTCTCTCATATAATCAATGGCTAACAGGTGGAATACCTACACGAAGAATAGGATAAATGACCAATCCTTATGCAAACAGGGTAAATTCTCTAATAAATACTTATAGAGCTAATCCTCATTTATTTAATGATGACCAGTTAGATGAGTTACAAGAATTAGCTGACCAATCTGGGATAAATTTTTCTCCCATTAGGCAAGAGTTTCGATTAAGAGATGTTGTTGAACAAGCCTCAGCAGGTTTCTTTGAAGGCTTGACTACAATCCCTATAGGTGAGAAACCTAGAACAACTTACGAAAGCATTGCCCACTCCCTTGGTCACTTGGCAGGCTTCGCTCCTGGAATACTTGCATCCCCTTTAAAACTCGCTGCCAAAGGTGTAAGGAAACTAGGAGCTGAAGCCTTGGGTGAGGGAATAGAATATGGAGCTCAAGTAGCTAGTAGAAACATATCAGCACCAATGTTATTTGGTGATTGGGTTACTCAGAAAGGATTTGAAGCTGGTTTAAAGAAATCCAAAATGGAAACTTTAGACTTTATGAAGAAAGGTGCAGCTACACGATCCATTGCACAGCAATCTGTTCATCTAGCATCTGCCTCAGCAATGTCTGCTATATGGAAAGGTCCTGATGAAATAATGAATTCATTTATATATGGTGGGGCTGCAGGTGCTATGTTTGGTGGTTTAGGTGAATTCACAGCTGTTGGTAATCTATTAAAAAGCAACAATGTTATTCATCATAAGAAAGCAGAACAGCGTATTAAATCAGCTATAGGTGCTTCAATGTTAGGTGGTCCTGCTGCAATTAGAGGTGAACCTATTGAAGCTATAATGTATGAAACTTTACTTGGTGGATATTTCGGATATAAATCAAGACCTGCACATGAAGCTGAAGGTGGTAAGTTTATACAAGATTTAGCTTATTATCCAGAGCGTGATATAATATTTAGACCTGAGAAGCATCCTAATTATAAAGACTATTCTAAGAAAACTAAAGAGTATATTATGGATACTTCTGTAGAGCAATCAAAAACATATCTTATAAATCAATATCCTGATATATCTAAGGCAGATTGGGATAAACATTTCAGGTTAATTGCAGAGCAAGATTATGGTAAGAATCCAACACAAGAACAAATTAATAATGTTGCTAGACAAGAAGCTAATCAACACTACTATGGAAATTTTGAATATGTTAAAAATCAATTTGAAACCCCAAATCCGTCCGTAGAGGACCCTTATGCTAGACAAGAGGATATGGACCACTCAGTGGAGATCCCTCCTAAAACAAGCAATTTAGACGCTCAAAAGGCTAGATTGAAGGATAATCCTGTGTTCATAGTAGATGTTAGTGGTGAAATGGTCCTTATTCAAGGTAAAGTTGGAAACTTTA
>CEUO01008795.1_pt1 | contig 14625 bp, 6 predicted proteins | sample 531391 | NCBI WGS metagenome assembly CEUO01 (sample SAMEA2622799, study PRJEB7988) | marine metagenome | isolation source: saline water (ENVO:00002010), including
GGTTTTAAGCACAACTACTCAGTTGAAACTATCATACGATGCTGATTCATTTGCAACTATAACAGTAGCAGATAGCTCCAATATGACCATAGCAACTGGAGAGTCTGGAACTATAACAATATCAGATGCAACGACACTTTCAAGTAGTTTGGTAGTTACAGGTACAACAACCTTAAATGACCATATAACGGTAGCTGAGAACAAAAAGATATACTTTGATTCAACCGACACCTACATCTATGCAAACACAGATGCTACAGAGGACTTAGTAATAGGTGCAGATGATGACATTATACTAGAGCCAGATGGTGAAGTTACAGTGTCAGCAGGAAACCTTGCACTAACAGATGGTAACCTAGTAGTGACAGCAGGAGATCATGGAATTATTCACTCAGGAAGTGGCACTGTGACACAGGGCACAAGCATAACAACAGGTGTGACCCTAAACACAACCAGTGGAATTATAACGATGCATGCAACAGCTATATCGGCTGATGAGAACATTGAGTTCACAGTAACCAACTCTACGGTTCAGGCTGACTCAGTGATTCTATTGTCTATGCAGGATGAGAACACTGTTGATAATACACAGCTCGTATGTGCAACACACACAATAGCAGGTGGTAGCTTTAAGATTACTGTAGCCAATACAGACTCGGCTCAGGCATCTTCAGCTACAGCAGTTAAGATTCACTTCTTAGTAATCAACAACAGTTAAGGATAATATGAAACCAGTTAAAACAGACTATAAAAAAGAAGCCGATAAGATGGCAAAGCCAGATGTAAAAGAGGTACTTGAGAACTTGAAGGTTCAGTTTGAACAGCACGAAAAACAAGAGAAGTACCACAGGAATATGAAGCTGAAGGCTCTAGGAGCTATCGAGGTGTTAACCCAAATGGAAGGAGATAAAGAATGACAGGTACAGAGTTAAGCTCGAACTTGGGTCTACGACTCGAGGATCCAGCAGAGAGTATATTCACAGAATCAGCTAAAAGAGATGCTATTAATCTAGCACAGAAATCAGTAGTTAATATGTTACACAACGGATATTTAACAGAGCTAGAAGGAGCAACCGATACCGTTAATTTGCAAGTAGCCGAAGGCTATCCCTTGTTTAATTCAAAATACCAAATTTTTGCTAACTTATTTACAGGTGGATCTCCAATTAGAGGTGGAATAACTGGTGTTAAAGATGTTACAAATGGCAAGTGGTGTACTATGATTGAGTCTGGAGATTTTAAGAGGCTTGAAAATAGTTACTTAGATGGAACCACATCAAACCCAGTTGCTTGGGTTTACCGTGAGGTTGTTTTTGTTAGACCTTCATCTTGTAATACTATTCAAGTTACATATCTTCAGTCTCCAACTGACTTTACTTCTGAAACTATGGCTGATGAGTGTGAGCTTAACCCAGCACTTCAAGAGATTGTACTAGACTTTGCTGAGTCACAGCTATGGAGAATGGATGCAAAGCCAGACAGGGCACAGCTTTCTTATAACAATGCCCTTGCAATGATTAAAACCCTAAACGATAGATATGCTATAGATGGTCCTGAAGGGATCGGAACAAAAGGAAGGTAGATGGTAATTAAGATTCCTTTAGATGGTGGACTTGTAACTCAGGTCGACCCAGATGAAGTAGGTGCAAATGCCTGCACAGCTCTATCAAATGTTGAGTTTGATAAGTCAGGTATTTTATACAAAAGGAACGGATTTACTACAGGGGTTAATATACATCCAGAAGGTTTAGACAGGTCAACAGGTAGTTATTCTTGGTGGTTTACCAACGACATGGTTTGGCTGAAATCAGTAAAAAGGTTCTACAACCCCAACCTAACATCTAAGTATGTATGGGTGGCAACCTATGTACATAAAAAAAGTTACGGCTCCAATGAGTTCTATATTTCTTTTTGGTATTCTACCAATGGAACCTCTTGGACTATAATAAACGAAAGAACAGCAAGCTCTTATAATTCATCCACTACAGATATTCCTCTTTCCGAAACTGATTACTCAAACGACAACTACAGAGTAGACATCAAGGACTTTAACAGTCAGATAAGGTTCGTACTTGGAAGAACAAATGAACCAAGATTGTGGACTTATATAGATAGAAAGTTTTTTTGGACATCAGAAGAAATGTCAAATATCCCCGGATTTTATATTGACACAGCAAGACCAAGAGATATAATAAAAAACTATATAGAAGGAACAAATTTAGAGATTTCAGATCCATCAACTGAGAATCATTGGTTTCACGAAACAGGTGTAGGAAGTTTAAATTTAGCAACAACCTACTACTATAAGTATTCTTTAATATTTGATGGAGTCCAAGAAACAAATTTATCTGGTCTCCTTGAGGATACTTCATTAAGCAGTCTCGACAACAGAATACCAAAAATTAAAGTGTTTATAGATCCGGGGTCAAGCCTGAGTAATTGGAACCCTAGAGTTACAGGGTTAAACCTATACAGATCAACCAATGTTAACGGTCCATATTCTAAGATAATTCCTGTATCTACAAAGGCAGAAGATCCTCAGATTACTACAGTTGATGATGCATACTACGATGCTACAAAAATATTTGTAGATGGAGAGGTTTATACTGAAAATGAATTGGTAGGCAAATATATTATATGTCAAGGATTTTCAGCTAAAATAGTAGCCAACACAGACAATTCAATTACTATTGAAGATAAATTCAGGGATTGGGTTGCATACAACAATATAAATGTAGGTGATGCTGTAAGTACTCATTTAGCACAAGTTAACTACCCTTTATGTTTTGAAGGTCCTTTATGTTGGAATAAAAGAAGTATCCCTTATGAATCTAACTACCAAATAGCAGAAGATGTAAATCACTGGGTTTGGAGTAATCAAGGTCCTCATACTATGAACAGTAATTCACACGGATACCTTGAGCCTTATTATGCAAATAACCCCGGAGGTAGTGTTGATACATATACATCTGGACTTCCAGATATATTTCAAGGGATTGATAGAAATCATAGAATTGTTATTAGTCCGGATGGAACATACGAAGGTTGGAAAACAAATGGAACGATGCAAGATTTAAACGGTAATCCACTTGACATAGTAGAGGGTGCAACATACCATTATGAAGGTTGGCATAAATTCCCTGCAGGAGATGGTGCAGATAGGGGTAGGCTTTTGTTACAATTTCCATCAGGTATATTATACTTTCACATTGGAAGTGATACAATAGAGGGTACAACAGTTCTAAGAGAAACATTCCCAGATGGAACAGTTAGAGATCATTTTGATACAGATGCTGATCTTCATAGTTCTTCTTATAATCATCACGAATGGCATAAGTTTGAGCTTGAATGGGTAGCAACTGAAAATACTACTCTAACTAAACTTTACTTTATTGGAACAATAGCAATAGGGACTGGTACAGGTGTATGTTTTGTTGGTCCTCAACAGTTTTACAGAAAAGCAGATAAAACTGCATCTAGGGGTTATGCAGGTAAGGATGTTATATTTTCTGACTCCTTGAGGCTTGGATCCTTTGATTCACATAAAGGGTTTATATACCAAAAAGGTTCAGGAGGTTTGCAGAACGATGAATATGGATATATAAAAGCAAACAGCCAGAGAGCTATAAAAGTTGGAGATGACGATACATTCCCTTATAACTTAGAAAGAATTTCAACACCTAGAAAATTAATTATAAACAGAAATTATTTATGGCAAAAAGATAATAATAACAATCAAGTTTTAACATACTTTGATAAAGGTGAGGCAAATGGAACTCAACATCCCTTTGAAGAGGTTAGTACACAAACTAAATATTCATATTCAAAGTTTATCAATGGAAGAAACTTTGTAGCAAATGTTGAGATTACAAATGGTGAAGAAATTGAAACTCATGAAAATTGGGTTATTTATTCAGAGCTTAACCAACCAGATAACCTGCCTATTACAAACTACATACAGATAGCAGACTCACAAGGAGGAGCTATCGTTGGACTTGAAAATCTACTTGGTGACTTGGTTGTGTTTATGGAACGAGGTATATACAGGCTGTCTATTCCTTCGGTAGATCCAACAGGGTGGTCTCTTAGTGAGTCGGAGGAGAATATAGGATGTATTTCTCCTGAGAGTATTACAAAGTGGGAGGCTGGAGTATTCTTTGCAGGCAAGGATCATCTTTACTTCTTAGATGCAAACTTTCAGGCTCAACCAATGACAAGGGCAATAAAGGATCTCTATCAAAACTATGCAGATGCAAGTGTGGTGGCATACGATGGAATTAAAACCTCTTACGATCCAAAGAAGAATAAATTATTTCTTTACAATATAGGAACTAGCAAGCTCCCTTATTGTTTAGATTTATCAGTTTTTCCAAAAGAAAGATGGTCTTATCAGCACCATTTTTATACTTATAATAGACCAAAAATTATTACTATAGATGAAGATCTTAAGGTTTATCAGATAGGTGACTTCCAATCTGATAATTATAGACGGATGAGAACCCAAGAGGGAACAGCAACAGAATCAACCCTTATGGATAGAAGAACTGGATGGATATCTGGTCCTGATTTAGGGAAAAGAATCCATGTTAGAAGATTAAATTTAAAATATAAATCATCTGATGATATCACAGTTAGGTTCTATGTAGATGGAGATGACTCTACGATTATTAGAACCTTAACAATCCCAGCAGATACTTTAGGTCAGGATTGGTACAGGTGTGCACCCGGTGTTAGGGGAAGGCAGTTTATGATAAGAATGACTACTGGTTATTCTACAGATGATGTAGAGATTAGAAGATTGGAGGTAGAGTTTGAGTAGAATTAGTGTAAAGCCAGAGAGTGTAGTAGTTGACAAGGCAGTTGTCAGATTACAAGCTCTTATAAACAAATTAAACCAAGATATAATATCCCTCAAAGAAAGGGTTACAACATTGGAGAATGCATGACATTTGATAAATTAGCAGATAGATGTTTGTTGTTCGTTGATGAACGGAAGCAAATGTTAATAGAACTTTTAAAAGAGGCAGAGCTAGAGATTACTCGTAGGTGTAATCTTTATGAATCCATAGAGACTATATCCTGTGATGGATCAGAGTCATATCCTTTGCCTAAAAACTACAAACAAATAATATTTGCACAGCATGATGGTGATAAGTTATATCCTGTAGAGGAAGATCAAGTTTCATATGACGGTGATGGATCTATAGGAACAGGAACACCGACAGGTTATTTTATAAGAAACAGCAACTTTCACCTTGACTACAAAACATCGTCAGGAACAATAAGAATATCCTACTACGGAACTGTTGATGATATACAAGATCAAAATCCAGATCCTTCTCCAATAATATCAGATCAGTATCACAGAGACTTGTGTGACTATGCTATTGCAGTTGCATATGCAAAAACAGACTCAGGTATGCACGATAAGTTTATGGGGTACTGGGAGAACAGCATAGCAAGAACAATGGAACAACAAAGAGATAAAGAATTAATACACGAAATTAAAGGAGAGATATAAGATGTGGTGGATGGCAGTACCAACAGTAATCCAAGGTCTTGGATCTATATACGGTAAGAACGAACAAATTAAAGCTCTTGAAAAACAAAAACAAATGGGCAAGTACGAGAAGGAATACTTCAAGAGGATGGAGAGTGAGGCTAGAAAAGGTGACCCTATGTATCAGCAGAAGTTGAACCAAGCCTTATCACCTATCAGACAGCAGGGTCAGTTTATGCAACAAAGAGCAACAGGAACTGCTATACAACAGGGTCTTGAAAACTCTATCATTGCAGATGAGCTTAGGAAGAGAGCATCCAGAACTACTATGGGTCAAATTTCACAGACTTCCGAAAGAATGGCTATACAAAATGCTGAGTACAGAAGACAGGCTCAAGGCAGGTTGGATCAGGCTAGACTATCAAGAGAAGAAAAACTTAGAGGCATAGCACAGCAACAGGCTGGTTTAAAATCAGGTATGATAGGTGATGTTATAGGTATGGGAGCTAGTTTAGCAGGTCAATATGCAGGCATGAAGCAACCTCAGTTAACCCAAGCACAGATAGGAGGTCAAGACATACAAGGTGTATATTGGGATCCATCAACTAAATCATATACAGATTTCGGAGAGGACTTTAATCAAGAACCACAGTTTGGAAGTTTCGGTGAAGCATTTGATTATTATAAAAGTCAAGGAGCTCAAGAGTTTTCATGGAAAGGGAAACGATACAATACAAAAACAAAATAAGGGCAATATGGGAATAAAGAGGTATAAATCACTTGGTGAGCTTATGCTTGCTAGAGAGAAAGAAGGTATAAGGAAGGCTAAGAAGAAGTCTAGGTCAATGTATAAAGGCTTGAAGGACTGGGAGAAGTCTCAGATAAGAATAAACAAGCAGGACTACCTACCCCACAACAAGAAAGAATACACAGAATATTTTGGTCCATACAAGGACAGCTTTATTGCACAGAGAGATTCATCCTTGGTATCTCAGCAAAAGCTAAAAGTTAGGAAGAGCATGGACAAGCTAAAGAAAGAACTAGATGAAAATAGATCACTACTTAAGGACTGGAAAGCTGATTTAAAGAAACTGAAAGATAAAGGCTTTCTTGGTTTTGGAAAGGCAAAACCTGAAGATATAGAACATAATAAAAAAGTTATTAAAGAGTATGAAGATAAGATTAAATTAGGAGAAAAAGACTCTACAAATATTCAATTTAAGTTGGACAAGCTAACCAATAAAAAGCCTAAATTATACTAATGAGTGAACAGCTTTATAAGAACCTTCAGAAAGAGTATGATCTTCCTGATTACTGGGACTGGCTTTCTGATATGCAGGATGATGATAAAAGAAAAAAAGCCTTTGACAGCTTAGTTAACCCCAACCTACAAGAAGAAGATTATAACAATGCATACCAAGAATGGACAAACGAATTGGTTCCACAATTTGATCCAGAGTCTGAAGGATACGACTACAGCACTGCCTTAAAGTCAGGTGGAAGACCCGGAGAGGATCAGCACTGGGGAAGTTTAGATCCTAACACTGGAATGGTTCTAAAAGGAAGAAACCACGAGACTTGGGATAAAACAGTTTTAGAGGAAGAACTTAGAGGCAATGTTATAGTCAAGGGTGAGGATGGTCGTTTCTATAGCAGAAAAAATCCTAACACAATAAATAAGGACAGACCGGCAGGTGTTCCTGCTCCTGTATCTGATCCTGTTTATGGCAGATGGTTGAACCACGAGCCTGTCCCCATTGAATCACAAAAAGATCCTAGAACCATGAACTTTTCAAAAACTATTGAAGTTGATGGTAGAACTCTTGGTTTAGTTAAAAAAGACAAGACCATAGACAGAATGGAAGACGGAACCCTTGCTGATGATACAGCACCTGTAGAGGATGAAAGTATATTTAAAGAGGCAGTAGAGTCTCTTACTTTTAATTACGATCAATCTTGGATAGAAGACCCTTCTATTACACAAGAACAAGCAGAGGCAATAAAAGACGACCAGATGGAAAGTTTAAAGAAAGCTAAACAGTTTGAAGAACAAGGATATGAAATATACGATCTTACAAACGAGTCTTATATACCTATGCAGTGGAACAGATATGAGAGAAATATACTTAACCACGACCAACTTAAACATTTATCAAATTCACAACTTAAAGATGAAGGATGGTGGAAAGAGATAAAGAAAAATTACAACATAAAAAACAACGAAGCTCTCCAGTCTCAAGAAAATTATAATATAATACTAAGTGATGATGTTGAAGCTAGAGAGAAGATGGTTCAGGATTATATCAACAACGGAAAACAAATTTCGTTTACAGATGATACAGATGGTATTTTTGAAAAACTTTTACATTCAACGGTAAATATTATTCCAGATATGAAAAATGCAGTAATCAATGGTCTTAACTGGGGTGTTCAAGGTTGGATGGCAGGCACAGTAGCTGGTGCAATAACAGGTCCCGGAACTTTAGCTACTGGAGGTACAGGAGCTGTTGTTGGGTTTGGATCAGGGTCGACAGAGTATTGGAGAAGGCAAGGAACCCAAGAGCTTTATCTTAGGCTTAGGGCAGAGGGTGTAGATCACGATATATCCCTTTCAACATCTTTACTTGGAGCAATGCCATATGCTCTTACAGAGCTTGTTAGTACACAACTGCAAAGTAAATATGTTAAGGCTATGATACTCGATTCAATAACAAAATCTGGCTTTGTTAATTTAGTTAAAAAAAGAGGATTAGAAGGAACTAAAGATTGGTTAAAAGAGATAGGTCAAGAAAACTCTCAAGAGTTAATTATGGACTTAGCACAAGATATTGGAGTGACCACAAGCAACCATCTTAGAAGTACAGATATAGAATATAAAAGTTTAGCAGATAGAATTGATACCCATATAGAAGTATCAAAAGAAACAGCAAAAGCATTAATTCTTCCATTTGTGGCTGGGTCAGGGATGAGGGTGGCTACAGAGTACAAGATGGATCCTGCCGAAAGAGCTTACAGAAGAAAACAAAAAAGAGACAAGTTCTTAGAGACAACAGAGATAGGAAAGCAGATTCAAGTAGCTAGAGATTCAGGTAAGTACGATGAGTTTACACTTGACTTCCTAGCAGATATGGCTATAAGGAACCCAGACATAATAGAGGAGTCTGGTGCTATAGATCTAACAGAGAAGGCTGTTAACCTAACACAAGACTACTTTAGAGCAGAGCTAGAAAAAAATGATGAGGTATATACAGATGAAGAGTGGAACGAGGTAGGAAGAGATAAGTATGTAGAGTTCCTTGCAGGAGAGGGAATGACAGAGCAAGATGCAGAAAATATATTTGCTACTGGTTCTACAGAGAACTTCCAAGATTTAATAGAGGGAAGTACAAAGGTTCTTATGAAACTCAACCAAGGTGCAGATGTTTCTACCGTTGTTGAGGAAATGTACGGATGGTACCACAGAGCCTTGAACGACCAAGAGTCATTTTTGTTCCAAGAGTATTATAACTCTATACACAGCAACCCAGAGCTAAAAGAAAGACTTTATCTTAGGCTTATGGAGAATGGCTTTGTAGATGAAAACTATGACTACGAGAACAACTCACTAAGCTCACAGGAGTTCTTTGAAAAAGATGGTATGAACTACTTTGCAAACCAAAACCTATACGAAGACTCTGCACTAAGAAAGGTATACAGAAAGGTTATGGAGTACTTTCAAAACCTACTAGGTATATCAGATATATCACCAGATGTAGTCAAGATGTACGAAGAGGCAGGACAGTTTAAAGTAAAGAAGGTAACCCAAGCTCAAGATATAGAAATTAGTAAAGAAAAAGGAATAGGAACTCCTAAGTCATACCAACTAAGCTATATGGGTAGTCATAGACCTTCACGAGAAGGACCACCTGCACATAATCTACTTGAAGGTAATAAAATTCCAGATGATGTATATGATACACCTAGATACTATATAGGCTCTATAAATACGGGAGAACAAAAGAAAGTTTATCAAGAAACCGTAGAGGCAATAAACTATTTAAAATCTATAAAAGGAAACCCAGATGCAGAGGTAACAGTTTATAGGGCAGGACCAAAAAAAGAATTAAATGCAGGAGACTGGATAACCCTTTCTAAGACCTATGCAAAAGACCACTCAATGTACTTTAAAACCCCTGTACATAAATTTAAAGTAAAAGCTAAAGATGTACTATGGGATATGAACTCACTGGAGGAGTGGGGATACTATCCTAAAGGTCAAGAAGTAAAACAAAACGATATTTTAGACAGATCCTTCCAACTAAAAAAACCCTCAACCCCCACAAGCTCAGGGACTTCGATGCAGAAGTCTGTACTACAGGTAGCCAAGAAGCTAAAGAACAACTCAATCATTAACCCACCTACAATTAAAACACCTAAAGAAGAAATTAAGAAAATGAAGAACAGGGGGAATTTAAAAGGCTTTAGAGAATCTTTAAAGTACCTAGACGAGGGTAAGGATGTAGATGGTGTAAGACAGTGGTACGATGGAGTTGACTATGCTTTAGAACAGATGGCTATTGAAGTCCCTGAAGTCCTTCAGTCAGAAGAAAATAAAACATTTGCACTTCTTATGCTAGCCATAACTTCTCAAGGTACAAAGGTTCAACCTAACTACGACATGGCTGTAGATATAGTAAGGGAGTACTTTAGAACAGGAAAGATGCCTATAAGAGAGAACGAGATTATAGACTCAGTGACTAAAAAACCTAAAACTATTTATGGTCTTGTAGGAAGAGGGTGGGACGGAAGAGATAGGATGGCTGGTGGAAAGTTGTACAAGGCTGTTACTGGCAATGCACAGATGATTGAAAGGTTGATTAACGATCTAGGTCTTGAGGGTGCTATGCAGTACCTACTTGAAACAAGAACAGGAAGAGCTCACCTTAAAAGTGGTTATAAACTTAACGAAAAGGGCAACCCCTCACTGGCTGGGTTTATGACTGCAAATGAAACACACTACGGAGCAGAACAGCTTGGTCCAAAGATAGGTGCATTCTTTTTAAACATGAACGGAGTATCGGACATTCCTACCTTAGACCTATGGTGGTCTCGTACTTGGAACAGGTGGATGGGAACCCCAACAATTATAGATAAAAAATCAGGAAAGGAAAAGGTAGTAGAAACACCTAGAAACAAATCAGAAAGAAATACAATGATCGAGGTATTAGATAATATCTCTGAACAACTAACAAAAGAAACAGGAATGGAGTGGTCGAACACTCAGGTACAGGCTCTGCTGTGGTACTACGAAAAAGATTTATATCAAAACGAAGGTGCACAGGTAGATCCGGCTATATCATTCAGGGAGGCATCAGATGTCAGACAAGAAAAATTTAACGAATTTACCACATCCAACGATCTTGGGGATCTTAGAGGATATGAAGAACAAAGGGATGCTGAGGAAAGAGTTCTTCAGAATAGGACAAAAAGCATTGACCAAGTCTCTAAACTTCGACAAAAGTCCTTCCAACTTAGAAAACCAAGAGTAGAGTCGGTTCCACTGTGGGAGTCAAAGATAAAGAAAAGCATTGATGGTTTTGATGTTGATTCCGATGGGAACCTACGAACAGCAAAGGGACAGCCTCTAAAGTGGAAAGATCTTCAATCAATACTAGGTGTAAGCAAGACAGAGTTTAAGTGGTCTTTTGTAGATGATATGCTTGAAAGTAAAAACCCCAACGACAAGGTTAACAAAAACGAACTGGTAAATACACTTGACCTTGAGAGAATAGCACTAGAAGAAAGTGTTCGTGGTGGAAAGCTAGAGGGGGTTGAAGAGTATAAACCTCAAAAAATTAATTATGGAGAAGACTATGCAAGGGAGTGGACTCCTGAGCTAAAAGAAACTATAGGTAAACTTACTTCAGACACACTGATAGATGAAATTGATCTTTTTTATAGTCCAGAAGGGAAAGATACTAAGGAGCTTAACAGACTAGAAGCACTAAACCAACCATTCCCTGAAGAGGCTCCAAACTGGCAGTTTGTAATTGCCAGTGTTATACATACAAACGATCCAAATGCTCCAATAATAATAGAGTCCTATATTCAAAACACAAAGACTGGTGATATAAAGAGAGCCAGTGAACCCTATAGAGTCTGGTCAGACGAAGCTATAACCAGCTCACAAGGTACAGAGATAGAGGCTGAAATAAAGGCAAAAACAATATATCAAGAACAGCAAGCCAGAGAGCTTGGTCTTATTATAAATGCAAAAACAAAGCACGATAGCTTAGTAAGGAAAATAAAAGAAGGTGGTACAGAGCCTGCCTACCACGAGGACTATACAGAGCACATAATAACCCTTCCCTCACTAACACCTAGAGGTGAGGTAGAGTACATTGTTAAGCCTTACGAAGATCAGTACGGACTTTTTGCTGTTCTAGGTGGAAAAGAGATGATGATTAGTTTTGGAACAAAGAAAGAAATGGAACAGTTATTAAGAGCTCCAGACACTACTGATTATAAAACAAAAGAAGATATGCTAGGACAAGATTACTATGAAAGTCCTCCACATCATTTTGAAGATAAAAATATAGCTGTGTTTGTTAGACACACTACCAGATACACTCCAGATGGAAAGAAAGTTTTATATATAGATGAACTACAAAGTGACTGGGCAACAGATCTAAAAACCCCATCAGAAAAAAGAGACTACGAAAAGCTCAATAAACTTTTTTATAAAAGAAGAAAACAATGGACTAACCTCTTTGAAGAAACAAAATTATATGCAGAGTGGGGACTAAAAAACTTAAAAGAATTTGCTGAAAACCTTCTGGTGCCGGTTGGGAATGATTTTGTAAGAAGAAAAGTGGACAATTTTTTAGCAGGGGTAGAGGTAGCTGAAGAAAGTGGAATTGAAAATGTAAACCATGATTTTGTTAAAGACGACATGACAGACTTACTTGCTTTAATAAAAACAAACGAAGACATCTTTATAGACCCTCAACTTTTAGCTGACTTTGAATACAAAACAAAACAACTAGAAAGTCAAAAAAATATAACAAATAAAGCAGATAGTGACCACAAGAACTACCAAGCAGAGACAGCCATAAAAACTCCACCTATGCCTTATGAGGGTTATGACTACATAGGTCTTGCACTAAAGAGAATGATAAGAAAGGCTGTAGATCAAGACTACGACTATGTTGCTGTAACTGATGGAAAAACATCGGCAGACCTGTACAGTGCAAGACAAGTATTTGAGCATGTAGTTGTCAATAAATATATAGATAACAGATTGGAATATTACAATGCAGAAGTACTAGATAAAAGTGCACGAAAAATAGAAATACAAGGAATAGGACACAGGAACAAGCTAGACTTCTCTAGGTTAACTGCTGGTGAAGTTATTAGGGCATTTGGAAAAGACTTAGGTGAAAAAATTATAAAAGGAACAGAAGAAGTTCTTCCTGCTGAGTACTATACAAAAAAACGAGACGAATACTTTTCCAGCTATAACCTTCATGCCTCTGAAAACGAGGGACTGAAGATCAAGAACCTTGTCAACACTATGTTCTCAGGTAACACATCTCTTGTTACAGATGAAAGTTTTGGGGTCGATAGAACTGGAAATAGATTTTATGAAAAATTTCAACAAACAAGCAAGAGTCATATTATATCAGGAAAAGATTTAGAGGTTGGTGGATATATGCACAAGGCTTTGTATGACAATGCAATCCCCAACAAGATGAACAAGCTAGGCAAAAAGTTTACAGGAACAAAGGTAGAGGATATAGAGATTGCATCATTTAAAGATCCAGATGCTATTGATTATGATGAGGGAGGTTCAGAGTTGCCTTCAACATTTTCATCTAAGGCAATGAAGATAACCAAAACCTTAAGAGAAGAGGGTGGCAAGCCTATGCCTTCGTTCCAGCTTAAAAAAGGAAAGCTACCTAATAAGCTGTTAACAGGAAAGGGCAAGGTGCTTAAAACAAAAGATCCAAGTTTTTATACAGAAGCATTAATCCCTATATCAACAAGACTTAAAAGAATACATCCTAAGCTAAGGGTTATACTTAGGAAGTTTGAGTTTGATCTCGGTGTTAAGGTGAATGCAGACAGAAAGACTATAGTACCATTCTTAAATAAGTTTGAAAAAATGAACGAGGAAGATAAAAAGATTTTAACTCTTGCCTTGTACAACGGATACGAAGAAAGTATACAGGAGATGTTAGATAAATATGATATGAACTCTGAGTATGTATCTGTTCAAAAACTTCTTGAAAAATTCTACAATGATGCACTGTCGGTTGGTTACGATATAAACCAAATAGAAAACTACTTCCCTAGACTTGTTACTGACTACGAAGGAATGATGAACTATCTTGGTGGTGTTGATCCTGATTCTAAAACAATTATTGAAGAGGCTCAAAAGAAAAAAGAAAAGTCTCTTGGTAGGAAACTTACAGATGAAGAAAAAATTTCCATTGCAAACTCTGTTATAGCTGGTCATGGATTTAAATCTAAGTCAACCCCAAGAAATATTAAAGGAAGAGAAATAGAGAATGTATCTGAAGATCTACTGCAATTTTATTCAAGTCCTGTTGAATCCTTGATAGGGTATGTTGATAGTATGAACGAAGGTATTGCATCTAAAAAGTTTTTTGGCAAGGGTGAGGACTTGGGTGATTCAATAGGAAAGTTTGTAGCAGGAATGGTTGAAGAAGGCTTAATTAACAAAACCCAAGAGAGAGAGGTTGTTACTATTCTAAATGCAAGGTTTAATAAAACTCCTATGAAAGATTTTCTTAGAACAGTAAGAGATGCAACCTATATAATGACGATGGGACAATTTACAAGTGCAGTTACACAGATCGGTGATGTGGCTTGGTCGATTGTAAATGCTCCACTACAGACCCCAAAGGCACTAGGGAAGGCATTTGCCAGTGCTCTGCCTAAGATTAACCTTAAACGAATTACCAGAGAGGATGTTGGAGTAGAGCATGTAGCACAAGAAATGCAAAATCCTAAAGGGTTTAGTAAGCATGTTAACAATGTATTTAAGTGGACAGGTCTTGAGAAGATTGATAAGATTGGAAAAGAAACACTGATGAATGCTACCATTGAAAACTTTCAGAAGA
>CEUO01028728.1_pt1 | contig 14600 bp, 7 predicted proteins | sample 531391 | NCBI WGS metagenome assembly CEUO01 (sample SAMEA2622799, study PRJEB7988) | marine metagenome | isolation source: saline water (ENVO:00002010), including
GTAAGCGATCGCCCTACGGGGCGATTGTTTTACTATATAAATTTAATAATATGAATAAAACAAAACCAAAAGGATTAGGTGATTCGTTAGAAAATTTCTTTCAAAAAACAGGTATTAAATCCGCTGTAAAAGCAGGTGCAAAATTAGCAGGGGTAAAGAATTGTGGATGTAATAAAAGAAAAGAAAAACTAAATCAAGCCTTTCCGTACAGTAATAATTTAAAAAACTATTAGAAACAGGTAATTATGGTAAATATAGACACGGTATATCAAAGAGTTTTAGCTATAGCTAACAAAGAACAAAGAGGATATATAACACCTCAAGAATTTAATCTATATGCAAATCAAGCTCAAATGGATATATTCGAGCAATATTTTTATGATTTAAATCAATTTATGAGATTACCAGGTAATAACACGGAATACTCTGATATGGTTAATATTTTAGAAGAGAAAATAAATATTTTTGAAACCTCAACTTCTCCATCAGTAACTAATAACTCTGTTGATATGTCAACTATGAGTAATTTTTATAGATTAGGGACTGTTCAACTTTCCGGAGTAGAAGTAGAAAAAGTAGAGCACAAAGATTTTAAGTTAATGGATAGATTACCTTTAGCTAAACCAACAGCAGATAGACCTGTATTTTATATAAAAGGAAACACAATGCATATTAGGCCCCTTGGTTTACAGGGTAATTTAGTAGCGCATTATGTAAGAAGACCTCTTAGAGCGGAATGGGGATATGTTGTAGCTAATGAAAAAGCTTTATACAACGCTGTTCGTTCTACAGATTTTCAATTACACGCTTCAGAGGAAACTGATTTGATAATAAAAATATTAGCATTAGCAGGTATAACGATGGATGACCAAGCATTATATCAAATAGCCTCACAAGAAGACATTAAAAACGTTCAACAAGAAAAACAATAAATAGATGGGATTATTAGACAATCAAACCGAACAAGGTTATTACAGTGGTGATAATTTTGGAAAATATCAATTTACCTCTTTAAATGATATTATTAATCAATTTATGTTTGCGTACGTAGGTGAAGATAAAATAATAAGTAAAGTAAAGAGAACTGAAGTAGCTTTTCACGCACAAAGAGCTATGCAAGAATTAAGTTTTGATACGTTTAAATCATGCAAATCCCAAGAAATAGAAGTATCTCCTTCCTTAACAATGGTACTTCCCCAAGATTATGTCAATTACACTAACGTTACTTGGGTTGATGATTTAGGAGTAGAACACCCATTATATCCTACAAAACACACTTCTAATCCTCAAAAAATATTACAAAACGAAGATGGATCATATTATTCTAACTTAATAACTAATGGAGATTTTAATAATAATATAAATGGATGGCAATTTTGGAATGTAGCTACTGGTACCTCTGCAAGTGGTGGTTTTGGTGAAACACAAGTAAATTGGAGTGTGGATAGCGATGGTGTTTTATTAACAACAAACGGACTAGGTGATAATGACGAACCAAAATTTCAACAACAAATATTATTTGAAGACGGAGTAGAATATACATTTTCTTATAACATAACTAGTATTAGTAGTAATATAGCTACCACTGATCCAGCTAAAATATTTATATACTCTTCAGATGATGACACTTACAAACCAGTAGAAATCTCACTTACCTCTACTTCTACCGGGACAAACTCAACAACTTTTATATGGGACGCTGAATCTGCTGGTACTGCTTCACCAGCAGGAGGTGCAATCACTCCAAATTTCACAGGATGGGTGACTATACAACTTTCAGCTGGGGATTCATTAGAAAAATCTATAAGTATAAAAGATATAACGCTTCTTAAAAATAAAAATGATGGAGGATATGAATTAGTGCAAAACGGTACTATTAACAGCGAAGATGAGTCTACAACGTGGTCTAATTATAGATCAAACACTCCATCGGAAAACAAAAGATATAATTATGAAAATGATCCATATTGGTCTTTAAACGATAAAAGATATGGGTTAAATCCAGCTAACGCACAAGCAAATGGTTCTTTCTTTATAGACTGTAACAAAGGATTAATACACTTTAGTTCTAATGTCTCAGGAAAAACTGTAATATTAAAATACATAAGCGATGGATTAGGTACAGATGAAGAAATGAAAGTCCATAAATTTGCAGAAGAAGCAATGTACAAATGGTTATTACATGCTGTTACATCTACTCGTAGAAATATACAGGAATATGTTATAGCTAGATATAGAAAAGAAAAAATTGCGGCTGTTAGAAAAGCTAAATTGAGATTATCAAATATTAAACTAGAAGAGATTACCCAAATATTAAGAGGTAAATCTAAATGGATTAAACACTAAGATATGCCAGAAATCAAAAATATCTTCACTGAAGGTAAAATGAATAAGGACCTAGACGAAAGACTAGTTCCTAGAGGACAATATATAGACGCTATGAATGTTGAAGTTACCACATCAGAAGATTCAGATGTAGGTACCGTACAAAGCGTTCATGGAAATACTCTTATTAGTGGTAGTAATTTAATCCCATCTAACTCGGTTTGTGTTGGGTCTGTAACAAATGATGCCACTGATTCTTTGTATTGGTTAACAGCAGTTGATAAAAGTGATTTTGTTCCTGCTCCTGGACAATTACTTCAAGATGTCAATGCGATATTTGAGTATAGCGAAAATAACACACCATTAGTTAATCCTGTGTTTGTAGATGTCCATAAAGTAATGTTTGGTATAGACGATCAATCACAAAATGGACCTTATTATTGGTCTCAACCTTTTGACACTAGTTATTTTTGGGTTAGCGACGAGTTAAACATTCACGTGGGAATGATGGTGTATGTATATAAGGCAGGAATTAAAGAAAAATATGGAAAAATTATAGATATTTTACCTCAATCTCAATTAGGAAGTATACCACAAGGTACAGTTCAAGTAGTTGTAGATGGAAATTATGATCTTTTTGAGTCTGGAATACCTACTTGGTTAGCGTTAATATTTGAAGGTGAAATTACTGGCTGGACTGAAGATACGTTAATAACAGGTATAAATATCGTTGATGATATGTTATTTTGGACAGATAACAATACTGAACCAAAGAAAATAAATATTCAAAGGTCTAAAGAGGGAACTTTTCAATATAATAATTTAAATGATATAAAACACACAAACCTCATAGTTAAAGATGAAGATAAAGGTCCAATAACAAAAAAAGATATAACTGTTATAAAACAAAAACCTCTTACACGTATAGAACTAGAAATGAAAGGTAAACGAGAGGTGAACTCCGGTGTTTATGGATGGGTTAAGATGAATGGTAGAAGAAGTGGTCCTGGCTCAGAAATATTGACTATAGGAAGAGAAAAATCGTTAGATTCTCCAACTACTTTAGATTCCGTTTCGTTTAATGGTATAAATAAATTTGATTATAAAATTGGGGACATTGTATTATTAAAATACAACCCAACACAACCTACTACTAGTTTATTTCCAATAACACATGATTATAATATAAAAGGTAAGATATCTCGAATAGATAACAACGAATTTACTAGTTCTTCAACTGGTATTAAAATAAAAATATTAGATATAAATTACGATAATTACCCAGGTTCTACTGGTGTAGCTGTTGATTATTTTTGGTCCATGCAAAAACAATTAAATGAGGATCAATTATTTGAACTTAAGTTTCCTAGATTTTCGTATAGATGGAAATTTGAAGATGGAGAGTATTCCGCTTTTGCACCTTGGTCTAATACTGCTTTTTTACCTGGTGAATATAGATATTTACCTAAAGAAGGATTTAATAATGGTATGGTAAATGAATTGAGAGAATTAATTCTATTAGACTTTATCCCTCCAGATATGCCAAGAGACGTTGTGCAAATTGATTTGTTATATAAAGAATCAGACGCTACAAATGTTTATATAGTAGATTCATTAAAAAAAGACGATCCGCCACCTATAGATGGTAATTCTGGATTATTAGAGAATCCTTGGAATTCAGCTGGTTCTCAAGGCGAAAACGGATTATATTTACCTAAAGGTAGATACAAAGTAACATCAGAGACGATTTTTGGTAGTGTGTCTTCTAATCAACTAGTGAGAAATTGGGATGCCGTACCTAGGAAAGCCTTAGCGCAAGAGGTAATTGGAAATAGATTAATATATGCTAATTACGTTAGAAATTTCAATTTAACTCCCGCTCCTGGTTATAAATTTAAACAAGATTTAACTATTTCTTATAAATCAAGCGATGTTGCTAATTGGAATAAAAGAACAGTTAAAACAATAAGAGATTATCAAGTAGGCGTTGCTTATATAGATGAATTTGGAAGAGAAACACCTGTATTTACACATAACGACGCTACTGTTAGTATTCCTAAACTTGTCTCTGATAAATCTAATATAATAAATGTTAAATTAAATAATTTCCCTCCTAGACATGCTGATGCTTATAAATTTTATATTAAAGAAAATTCCAATAAGTACTATAACTTAGTTATGGATAGATGGTATGATGCCGAGGACGATGACATTTGGTTATCTTTTAATTCACATGATAGAAATAAATTAACTGAAGAAACATTTTTATATTTAAAAAGAGGCCATGATGGGTCTATTATTAAAGATAATTATAGGTATAAAATACTAGATATAAAGAACGAGGCTCCTGAATTTGTAAGAACTGTAAGAAAACAACATGGAATAAAACCTAATAACGTTGCTAACTGGACGAATCCCGCAACATCAGTTACTTACGATGCAGCAGATTTTGCAACCGGTCAGTTATATAATATATCTGGATCTTTGAAGCAAGCATTTCCCGTAGCATCAGCTAGACCAGAAGTTGGTAAGAAGACATTTCAAATACTTAAGGAATTAATAAATTATAGTAGTTGGGTTGGAATAGGTGGTGGTCCATTTAGTGCTGATATAAATATAAAAAATAGAATAAGATTCTTAGAATATCCATCCACAACAACCGTTACGCATAGAGATAATGGTTCTTTTCATTTTGACGAAGAAGCAGTTAAAAGATCTGATTGGTATAAAATAGATAAAGTTGTAAATACAGGGGGTAATTATGTTATAAATTTAGGTAGAGAACTTGAAAACGATTGTCTTTTTGTTTCTAGTACATCCTCTTCGGGTGTTGTAACAATGAATTCTAATATAGCGATCGAAATAGCTGAAGATAGAGACGAGAAGTTGCCAGAATTTGATGGAAGATTTTTTGTTAAAGTACTTAGAGACGCTACTATAGACGAGCATATTGTGGGAGGCTCTAGTTATACTGTTTTAAAATCTCAACCACTATATTACTTTAATCAACCTGATGTAACAGGACCTACGTATGATGCAGGTAATGCTTCTCTAAAGTTATATAAGGAGCACGCGTATAATGATGCGGATTATTCAGGATCAGTTGCACCTACGGATGATAGTGACTTTGAGCACGTGCATGATTTGTGGGCGGCGCGTTTTGGTGATGGATCAGAGCAAGAGACTGGAGATGGCGCTAAGCCAAAATGGTTTATTGATAATCTAAAATACGCGGCATCTCAATGGGGTACTAATGTATTCCCAAACGGTGGAGTACATTTTCCCGCTTTTGAATTTTCAGATAAAACACCAGGTGCAGGAAATGGAATAGATGATGTTAATAACACTATAGATATATCTTTCTCATGTATCACTCATAGTCAGTCTCATTTAATAAATAATCAGTATCCTACTACACCATGGTATCCTAATATTAGTGGAGCTTACTTTTCTTTAGCTGCGGTTGGTGCTTTTCAATTGAATGAAGGTGGACAATTTGGACATGGAGGTATGGGTGCTGGAAATCCTGTTCATGACTGGTTATGGGATCATTTAGACGAAAAAGATCTTGTTATGAATTATTTTTTAGTAGGAAAACAATTTAAATTTAACGAAGATCCAAATAATATAGTGTACACTATTACAGCTGTAGAAACATATAATAGATGGAATTATTTAGATGATCATCTTTGGCTTGACGGTATTTCTGATTATAGTAGTAATACTGATTATGCTAAGGGACAAAATGGAACAACAACACTTTACGATCCTAGTGATCCAGTTAACGTACCAAATTTTATAGGTAATCTAATGCATCCTACTAAAACAGCTAATAATAGAAGGATAACATTTAGATTATTTTTAGACAAAGCTATTGGTGATAGTTCGTACGACCCAACATCAAACTCTGGAATAAATTCAACTACAACGAATATAGAATTTTTAAATGTTAGTCTTGATGACACACTTGAAAGAACAAGTAATAGTCCAGCTATATGGGAAACAGAACCTTTAGAAATAGATGATATAGATATATACTACGAAGCAAGTACTGTTTACCCTAGATACTTGACAACATCTAATATTTCTACTATATTTTCTATAGGAGACAAAGTAAGATTAGTAGATACTGTAAACAATAATTTAGACGTTATACCAGGCAAGGAAGCTGAAATAATAGAGTTTGACACTTCACAAGCCGGAAAAGTTAAAATCGAAAATATTAATGCTACAAATAGTTTTGAACTTAATGGTAATGCTGTTTGCAGGATATATAAGAAGAATGACGAGGTTAATTATATAGAATTAACTACAATTGGTGATAATACAGGTAATCAAGAGACTTGGATATATTTACAAACTGATACTCATAAATGGGGAAGAACCTTAGACTGGTTTAATGCTTATTCTTTTGGAAATGGTGTTGAATCTGACACTATAAGAGATGATTTTAATCAAGTGGAAGTAGGTAATGGTGTTACCGCGTCAACAACAGTTGGATGGCAATACGAAGAAGAAAGATTAAAGAATGGATTAATATTCTCTGGATTATACAATGCTAAAACTGGGTTAAATGATTTAAATCAATTTATAGAAGCAGAAAATATTACAAAAGACACAAACCCATCTTATGGTAGTATACAAAAATTACATACAAGAGATTCTGATTTAATAGCTTTTTGTGAAGATAAAGTATTAAAGATTTTGGCAAATAAAGATGCTCTATATAATGCTGATGAAAATCCAAATTTAATTTCCGCAGAAAATGTTTTAGGTCAAGTATTACCGTTTGTTGGAGATTACGGAATAAGTACAAATCCAGAATCATTTGCTAAGGAAAATTTTAGAAGTTACTTTACAGACAAAAGAAGAGGTGCTGTTTTAAGATTGTCACGAGATGGACTAACACCTATATCTTTAAACGGTATGAAAGATTGGTTTAGAGATAATTTTAAAAGTGATGTAGATCAAAGATTAATAGGTAGTTATGATAATCATAAATCTCATTACAATTTAAGTTTAACCGCGGCAAATAAAACAGTTGTGTTTAACGAGAATAGTAAAGGTTGGGTTAGTTTTAAATCTTTTGTACCAGAAGGAGGGCAATCGATGAACAATGATTACTTCACATTTAAAGATGGAAAAATATACAAACATCATGTTGGGCCTATCAATACTTTTTACGGAGGTACGTCAGTAGATTCAACCTTAACCTTTGTTTTCAACGAAGAACCTTCGACAGTAAAAACGTTTACGGCTTTAAATTATGAAGGTACTCAATCTAAAATAATAGCTAGAAACGATGATAGCGAATATTATAATCTACAAGAAAAACGAGGTTGGGCTGTAGAATACATAGTTACAGATAAACAAGAAGGTACAGTAAGAGAGTTTATAGAAAAAGAAGGTAAATGGTTTAATTATATCAAAGGAGAGAGTTCAACTATAGAAAATTTCGATACTAGAGAATTTTCTTTCCAAGGAATATCTACTGTAAGTTATAATTACGATCCTCCAACGTTAATTCTAGGTGCTGATCAATTACATTATGGTTGTGAAGACGCATATAATGACCCTGCTATGAATATAACTATTAACACTGGAAACTGTGTTGAAGACGATCCAATTTAAAAAAAAATATAGATGAAAAAAATAACAGATTTTATTATTGACTCTTCTAATTTAAAAGCAGCTACATCTAAAAGAAAATTAACTATAATTGGTAGTCCTGGTAGTAAATTCGTATTGTATTTATCAAACGAAGATACTCATTTCTACAATTTTAATACAGATACTTTCGCTGCTACAGAGTTAAAACTTACAGGTGAAATACCTAATACGGGTCAATATATTAAAGAAATTACATTTCCAACCGTAACAGATGACGACAAGTATGATTTTCAATTGATAGCAAACCCGTTTTATAACGTTGAACTAGGTGAGGAGTTATCTCCCAAAAGTCGCATTGTTTATAAAACATCTATAGAGCAAAAAGCTAATTGTAATTTAGTATTCGCCGTGGCAACTACAACATCTAGTAAATTTCAAACGATGCCTACTAGCGTGACTTTAACTAATAAACCTGAGTTTGATGAAGAGCAAACAACTTCAATATCTTGGCTTATAAGAGCTGTTGACGCTGCAACTGGTGGCGGTTTAATGACAACTAGACAACCATTAGAAACAGATTTTGAAATATCTATAACGCCTGAATCTATAGGAGATGGATCCGATCCTTCTACAACGTTATATTTAAATAGTGTTGAAGGGTTGGTCTCTGGAATGTCTTTAACTTCAATAGAAAGTGGTTCTGTGTCTGGATCTCCAGTTATATCTTCTATAAATAAGACAGCTAAAAGTGTTACACTTTCAGTTGCTCAAAGTTGGGCAACCGCTAAAGATATAACATTTAAAGGTGGTGGGCAGAGTGTTTTTGCGGCTTCTGGCATTAATGTTGATTTTACTAGTTTATCAATTTCTTTAAAACCAACTACAGTTAAAATTAACCAACCAACATGGGATGGGACGCAAGGTGCTGCTGATGATATAATATTAGACTCTGCAATTGGAATAAGAGCTGGTGCTAATGTTACGGTTTCAGGTGTGGGTATAAACAAAGAGGCTGGAGAACAATATGTTACAGCTATTGATTACGCTACTAGTAGTATAACAATAACAACTGGTCAAGTTTTAAAAGATAATACCATATTAACTATTGGTAATAGCGCTTCAGAAGCACTTATAAAAGCAAAAGTAAAAGTAAAAAAGCATCCTAAAACAACCACGACTTTAACATTAAATTTAGACAATATATTAACTTCAGCAACTACATAAAATATGCCATTACAAGAACATTATTTCCAATTGCAATTTGACAAACCATTAAACGTTTCTGTACAACCAGGAGATGATATCTACTTTACAAGTTTAATTAATTCTACTGTAAGTGGACCTGTGGATACCGCTACTTCTTTTCCGTTAAACGCTCAAAACCTACAATATGCTGGAACAGTGCATTTAGTATATGAATCATCTATAGTGGTAACGTTTATGTGTGATGATGCTCAGTTTGGACAAAGTAATAATCCTTGCTTAGCTCATCTTCCTAGTCAAGGAGATTTTATAATGTTTTCAAAAGACAACGCTGTGAATATGACCTCGTTGTTAGGTTATTATGCGGAAGTGAAAATGGTTAATGATTCAAACGAAAAAGGAAAATTATTTGCTGTTTCTGCCGACGTAACTGAAAGTAGTAAATAAATAATAAAAAGTGTAACTATATATACAGTAAATATAATATTATGGCAAGAAAAATAATACCATTAAAAACAAAAAAATCAAGCCCTGTAAAATTTGGTATTGATTCTCAAGGAAATTTAACTGATCTCCTTGGGATTCCTACTATGTTTGGAGCAGGTAAAACTGATTTAGAGAACCAATTTGCCAAACATAAGCAGAACTTAATAGGAATGGAGGTTGGTCAAAACTTTTATGGTGATTTAGCTAATCCATTTGCTGGTCTAACAGACCAAGCAGCTAGTTTGGAAAATACTATGGAAGATTTAACTATTAATCAAAGAGCTTTTCAAGAACAACAAAGAACATTTTCTCAAGGACTTTCAGATGTTTTGCAAGCTTCCAAACAAAGAGGAATGGGAGGGGGAACCGCACAAAGTATAGCTAATGAACTATTAAAAGGAACGAGTAAAATGTCCGCGGATATAGGAGTGCAAGAAAGACAAAATGAATTAGCTAGAGCAGGTGAAGCTAGTTCATTGCAAAAACTAAAGGCACAAAGTGCTCAACAATTGCAAATGCAGAAAGCACAAGGACAATTTCAAGTTGATATGCAAATGAGAAAAGGGCAGGAGGATGCGTTATCAAGACAATTAAACAAAGAACAAGCTTTACTATCATTAATTTCTGGTGAAATTGCTAGAGAAGACCAACAAGAGTGGAGAGAAAAAGGATGGTTAAGTAAAATATTAAATATTTTTTAAGATATGGCGAAAGAAAGTAAATTTGTAGGTCTTGATGCGAAAGCTATGTTTCAAGCGGGAGCAGCAGGAGCAGGTGGTAAGACAACACAAAAAGATTCTAATATAGTATCTAAAATAGGTCAATATGCTCTAGGTTACTACATGAAAGCAGCGGATAATATGAAGGAGGCTAGGATGATGGATAGTAAGTTATTTGCACAAGTAGAAGCTTTTGCTTTAGAATCTGATCTAATAACTCCAGATATTACAAAAATTAAAAACGATTTAACAGAAGCTAATAAAACATTGAATAGCGTTAGAGGTATGTTACTTCCTAATAGCGAGAAAATGATTGAGGCTCAAAAAAAGAGAGACAAAGCGTTAGCAGACATAACTAAATTAAGTGTTGATTTTGGAAACTTCAAAGAAGTAAATGAATATCAACAAAAACTAGCAGCAGGACAATATACAGTACAGTTAGACTCTGGAGAACAAGCAGTCGCAGGTTATGGAAATGGTAATACGGCTATACAAATGTATAATTCATCTCTCATAGTTAACGGTCAACTACAAAAATCTCTTAGAGTTCAAGATGGAGAATTATGGGTTGATTACACTGACAATGGAATGTACGAAGGAGGATCGTGGGATAATCCAGATACAGAAGAAATTGAAACAAAACCTAAAAGTATAAGATTAAAAGATATGGAATTTGCCACACATGCAAATCCAAATCAAGCTCAACTTTCTAATGATTATATAATGCAACTTACTTCACTTGGGGCTGAGGGAAAACTAGGTGGAGATTTGTCTGCTAGTGGAATGGATAATAGAATGAAAAATGATTTAACAAATGAGTTTAATAAAATGGGTAATAAAGCTAGGGTTGATTATCTTTTTGATAAAGCTGGCTGGATAGACGGAGAGGGTAACTCTCATTCTCTTATAGATCAATATATAAAAACTTTACAAATAAATGCGGAAGGAATTGGAGATCAAGAAGAAGATCAAACAGGTATAGATGATCCTAGTTATGTTGAATTTACCGAATATGATGAGAATATGGATGGCGTGCTGTCAATAAATGAAATAAATGGAGCAAAAGAAATAATAAAACAAAAAATTCTTGATGGTTCTTACAAAACAGACGGTATTGTAAATATGATACACGATGAAGCTGTTAGTAAATATAACAGTAGTTATAAACAATATGAAGAAATACTCGAACAACGAAAACAAGAAAATAAAACAACGCCACAATGGAAAGTTTTAGAAAGAAGAACAAGAAAAGAAAGAGTAGCTCTTTTAGATGATATAAAATCTGGAGAACGTATTGATTTTGGAGTAAATAATGAGACTAACCGAAAAACGACATTAATATACAAAACAAGTAAAGATCATTCTAAAACGGGGAACTACTATCAAACTGGATGGCATTTATCTACTTGGAAAGATGGAAAATGGATGGTAGGTACATCGCTTGGAAACGAACTACAGGGCCCAAAAGATAGCAAAACATGGGTACCAATGTTTTTATCTCATGAGGATGTTGTCAATTATTTCAGAATACATCAAAAATGGCCAGCTGATTGGGAACAACAATATAATTGGTAAGAATTAAATTTATATGAGACAATTTAAAAATAAATACGGGTTTAATTATTCCGAAGACGAAATACAAAATGCTATTGATGGATCTAGTTTAACTTTCGATCAATATATTGAAGCTAAAGGACTAGAAGAATACAGCGGTCAACTTGGTGAAGAGGAAGCAAAACTGTATACTCAATATTCCATGTATTCTAGGCCTTCGTTAGAAACGGATTTAGCTGAAAGATTTCCTATTGAAAAAGCGGAAGAAATACAACACGCTGATTTAGGTGGTTTTTTAGATGCTTCTGAATTTAGATTTATGGGTGGATGGGGAGGAGGAACCGGCCAAGAAACTCGCGTTGTAGATTTTCTAAATAACTCATATGCCCAATATGACAACATTGAGTTTAAAGAAGAGGATGGTATGGATGATACTGTAGGCCTGTATATAGATGGTAAGTATGTTCATAAATTTAATTTAGCCTATGGTCAAGACGATAATCAACAAGTATTTTATCATATAAAAGAATGGATAGATAAGAAAGTCGGGAACAAACAAGACCCACAAAAAGAAGTAATATCGTTAGCTGATCAATTAGATCTTGCTTTTGAAAAAGTTGGACCTTACGGAACAGCATTTAAACATGAAAGTCTTGTAGAAGAAGAATTTACAAAAGTTTTTGAAGGTACAGGTTATGAAGTAAAACAAGCTGATTGGTATCGAGATGCAATAACAATAAAAAATCGACATGGTGTAGAAAGGACTATTTCCCTTGAACATGGGAATATAAGTAAGAAAAGAATTAGAGAGTTTATATTAGCAGACACACAAAAAACCAGTGAGCACGTGAATTCAGAGATGAATCTTGGGAGAGACATTGCTGATAGATTGACAGATGAAAATCTAAACAAATTACACCGGCATGGTGGTTATACTGCGATAGGGATCGAGGGCGATAAGTATGATACTTGGGAAGATCTGCTTAATGGAGATGGTCATTTAGATAGCGACGATGCTGATAGATTTGTTGATATGATTTTTGACGAGATGGGAATAGATCAAGGGGCCTTTTGGTTTGATGAAGAAACAGACTTAAGAAATAAGTACAACACGTTGACAGAAGATCAAATGAAACTTATTATTAAGCAAAAACTAGAGGCTAAAGCCGCGGAAACGCAAGGTGAAAGAATGTTAGATATAACATCTGATTATTTAGAGAGCGTTAGAAAAGGTACGGCTGTTTATACTGGTGAAGGTAAAATACAAACAGGAGCTTTTGGTGTAATGGGATTTCAAGCAGCACATGGTGATAAACCTATGCCAGTAGTAAATATTGAAGAAGTATTAGATTTCTTTAATAAAGACGCTATTACTACGTTCGACACTAAAGACGGGAGAGATTTAGCTAAAGCTGTATATATGTTAAAACAAGAAAATCTGTCGGACAAAGATAGAGATTTTTGGTTAAACCAAGCAGAAATAGCTAAAGCTAATTTAGAAGAAGGACAGACTGTTCAATTTATAGATAGACGTCCTTTTTTAGATGATGGTACAACTCCTAATCCAAACTTTAATAAAAGAATTAACGTACCTAAATCCCAATCTCAGTTTTTTCAAGAATCAAATCCTAACGTTGTTTATAATGAAAAAAATCTAGAGATAGTAAAAAAAGAATACGAAGAGAACAAGGAAAGATTAAAGAAACTCGAAGGAAAAACTGATTATGAGATATTAGAAATGTCTTATGAAGATAACGTGATTGATTTATTATCTATAAAGAGTGGATTAAAAGAACAGGTTGAATATGGTTTTGCTTTAGTTACTCCATTTGTACAGGGGATGAGAGGATTTGGGAATAAAAAGATGTCTATTGAAGAAGCGGTTTCATTTTATCAAATGTATGGTGATGCAGGGTTTGGCGAAACCCACGATCACAGTATAATTGTTGATGGTGAAAAACTAGATGGAGAAGAAACTACTAGATATTTAGAAAGATGGATAAATAGATATAATAAAGCGTTAGATACACATGAGGTGTTAAAAGTTATGTATCTACAGAATATAGACCCTATATTGACTAGAGAAGAAACAGGAGATGCAGCTCACTATGGTGGAATGGCTATTAATTCATTAGGAGCTATTTTTGGTGAAGGTGATATATACCACAAGCTTTATGGGTCAACAGCAACAGATATTTCTGATTTTACTCCTACTGTAATGTCAGAAATGGGGATGGAAATAACTGCAGAGCAAGATATAGCTTTAGATCGTGGTTTTTGGGAGACAGTAGGAGAAGGAACTACTGGTAGTATAGGTATATTATTAGAATTTGCTTTAGCAAATAAAGTCACTGCGGGTATAAGAACAGCTAAATTATTTGGTCAAGGAACAAAATCTCTTAATAATATATTACAAGGTTGGAAAACTGGTAAATACAACAATGGAAGAACAATTATTTCAGGAGGTGCTATAAAAACTAGAGCCGATAAATTAGGAATGTCAGTAGTTGATTACATGAGAAAATATAATTTTTCAACTAACAAAGTAGCAAATGTATGGGGTAAAGGAGCGGCGTTACTTACTGAAGGACTTATAGAAGGAGCTAAATTTGCGGCTTTACCTTCTTCATCAGGTAATAGATTAGATTCTTTCGCAACTGGATTTGGATTTGGATTTATGGGACAAGTATTAGCACCTGTATT
>CEUO01047289.1_pt1 | contig 14599 bp, 5 predicted proteins | sample 531391 | NCBI WGS metagenome assembly CEUO01 (sample SAMEA2622799, study PRJEB7988) | marine metagenome | isolation source: saline water (ENVO:00002010), including
AAATATATTATGTAATAATGAAGATCTTCTAATTGCTCTTTATAAGCAGATTTAACACTATCAACACCTGAGTTGTAAATGGTTGTTTCGCTGTCATTTGGAACCATAAAATTTGTTCTAACAACAAACCTATTGCTTGTGTCAGATTCAACAGGATTACCGTATAAAACAATCTTCTCAACATAAGGCGCTGGTAAAAACTGACCTAGTGTTTTATCAGTATCGCCAGTTAATCTTAACTGTGACATACTTCTGGCTCCTGCGCAGATCCGTAAATATCATAATAAATTGACTCACCGCTATCATCATCAATACAATCAAAGTCGATATCTATATAATAAGAGTCTTTATTAAATAGATCCAAACCTTTGCAAGCTAATGCTTCGTTAACATTTTCATCTAAAAGAACGTCAAAATAATATTCCACATCATCTGTAGTTAACTCTGAATCACTACCTTGAATGGGAGAATTTGAAATTAAAAAGCCATTCTCTACATTTGATCTTTCTTTTCTAAAAGATAATCTTTTTAATTCAGCATGAACACCGGGGGTGGAGGCTCTTTCAATTTCAAAAACTTCAATATCAAAATTTTCCATTAAGGTTTGTGTATTTACTTCCTCAATATAAAGCACAGGATCGTCGCTCATTAATTCTATCGCTTTTTGATCAATAAATCCAATAGTTCTGGATGATACCTCTCTTAAGTTTTGAGGGTCTGCTTGAAAAGTATTATTAACAACTCTTTTAACATAAACTGATTCAATATTAATTTGAGGGATATCATTTTCAGTGTCTGTATCATAAGTTGCAGAGGATGAAATTCTAGAGTTTAAAGCGGCAACTTTCCAAGATGGTGCTGTTTGAGTTGGACCATCAAGAAATGCATCGCCGATAGCATTTTCTAGTTTAAACAAGTCGCTGTCTGGAGTTCTCATTCTTCTAGTTGTGGGCTTTAAAATAAAGTCAACCTCAGTATCTAAATTTCTGGATAATGTATCATTAAGTTCCTTAAATAAAACCATGCTTTCTAAATATTGGGTTTCATTTTTTATTCTTTTATCTACATCGCTCTGTCTTTCAGTAGCACTTGAGGAGGCATAATTCTTATCATAAAGAACGTTGTCATCAAAGAAAGCATATTGTGTTGGCTTAAATTTACCAATTGACATTAAGTACTTTGCGTATGGTGTTAATCGTAAATCGAATACTTGTTCTTTTTTATTTAAAAACTTAGCCATTTTATTCTGTCTCGCTAGTGTTTGTATAAAGTGCTTGCGCTTCTAATTTAATAGATTCTACAAAAGATACATAATCATAAGGCCAGTTAAAACTGACAGGGTATCCATTATTGTTATTATTATTGTTGTTTTCTTTATTTGATTGGGCTTGTCCAACTTGAGAGACTATGGTATCTTTGTATTCTGTTTGCCCTCTTTGTTTTACTTTAAAAATCATCCATCTTGTGTTTTCGTTAATAAAATCTTCTCTTGTGAGTAACTCATTCTCGCCTAACTTGTGAGAAACCGAAATGGATTGTTTTGTTATTTTTTTATAATCACGAGGGGCAATATTTTGCCATATGTAGTTCAAATCATCAGAATCTAATTCATATTCAAATTCAAAAAAGTACATAGCCATTGGTTCAATATCATTATTATTTAAGAAATCAAACTGTGGAGGTAAAACATATTCCTGCATCGTACTAACTAGATTTCTAATAGAATTTCCAGCGAAATCAATTGAGTCTCCATCAGCGGTGTCAGCAGCGCTAGTTAAGCATGCGCCAATTACATTTCTGTCAATTCCAAAGAAAGATTTACTTTGTGAATTATAATTCTTAGTATCGCCTTCCTTTGCCACTAATTGATAAGGAATTGCAACAATGGCTTCTTTAAGAGTTGTATGGCTTTTAAACTCCCCCATTCTTTTTGATGTTTTATTGAAACCAAACACATCGACAAGAGATTTCATGCTCTTATAAAGATTGCTTCCACTGTTTGTAGCCGAGGAATTATTGTACACAGAATTATTGTCAACAACATCATAATGATATTTAAGCCACTCTGTAGGTATATCCTCAATTTCCAAAAAGATTCCCTTCTTTGGATCAGGCTCTATAACACCAAATTGATGCCACATACCTCGGGGCACAGATGCAGATGCATAAGTTGGAGACGAGAAGCTCACAGGTCGAATACCCTTATCGCCAAAATTAGGCATTGGGGTCTCAGTTTTAGGCTGGATAATCCACTTAGAGCCAGCAGTGTCATTCTCTGTTGATACATTATTACCAAATTCATCTTTGGTTGTTTTTTGAATTCTTTGCACGCCAAAAATATTTATACTATTTGTTAAGTGCATGCAATTTTGATTAATATTTTTACCATCATAAATCATATCGCCGCGACCAGCAAGGTTGCCACTAAATGTTGGTATAATTTGTGTGCCTACAAAATTAGTAGCAGATCCTGTTGGTCTAGGGGTTGCCGAGACACCAGGGTCAAATCTCCATGAAACTGTATCTATCTCTGATAATATTTTTTGTAAATCATATGAGACGCCAGATGTTGGTCTAAAAATTAAATCTACCCAAGCCTCTCCATCATAGTAAGGAGGAGTAAATGCAGGATTCATTCCAGCTTTTGAATCAATTGGATTAGTTGACGTAACAGTGCCTGTTATTGCTGCGGCACCATCAGGGCGCCCAGAAACTTCTGGACCAAATGCTGTTGGTCTGCTATACAAAGTAAAGCTTTCAGCGAATTTGTCTTTACCCATTAAACGAGGGTGTTGAGGTAATTGATATTCTGCGCCGGAAACAAAATTATTTGTTACTTTATTGTAGAACCTAGCACCATTCGCGCCATATGGTAAGTTGTTTCCACTTGATGCTTTTTCATTTAAGTAAGTTCTAGAGCCGCTAACAGACCTTCTAAGTTTAATTCTAGCGCCATACACATCTCCACTCTTAAATTTTAAGTCCTCGGATATAACATTCGACTCCAAAGAAGTATTGTTACCCTCTTTGAGGAAAAACTTAGTCACCTCTCCAAAGAAGTTAGAGGCCATTTTCGTGTATATTCCATCAACATTATTTGGTGATAATGAGGAAGTAGCGTTTAAGGACGCAGACGGATGTGGCTCCATATCATAAAAATTAAGATTAGAAATATATTCCTCTGGATTAATTATTGCCTCAAATGGAATGCGATAATCCCAGAAAGGTCCACCCTTGTAGCCAATTGGTGGTGAGGAACTGGTAGAGTTTGAAGCAATCATCCAAGAAACGTTAGCGTGCGCAGCAGTATCACTACCAAAGAATGATTTTTTAAACTTATCACGGGCGGTAACAATTGGAAAATCAACAGCCATACCAGATTTAATAGTATTGTAAAGAATACCAGGAGCAAATAAAGCCTGTGCTATGGGTCTACCAGTTCCCTTATTGGCTCTAGGAGCAGTGATATCACCAGATTTGCCTTCTATACTATCGCCATAAGACTTTCTAAATTGTTGCACCAAGTCAACTGTTCTTTGAGCCGGGTAAAAACCTTTATATGGATTAAATCTAATACTAGCGCTGCAGACTAACATAACTTCATCAGCAGAAAGCCCAGTCTTGTCTTCCATAATTACAAAGTTTCTCATAAAATCTGAATTGGAGAAGTCCTTATAAAAAGTACTATTTGAACTATTTTTGTTAGTTCCCACAATCTCAAAAGTATCAAACTTATTTGATGAATTGATGCCAAGCTTTTCATAATCTATTACGTGTTCACTAACTCTAAATTCGGGAACAATCGCGTAATCTTTACTCATAATCGATAAATCATACTTAAAATCATCATAATTCGAGAACCATGGCTCAGAGGAACTAGACACAAAAACATCAAGACCTCCATTTTTCTCGACATATCCAGCTTGCGTCCCAGCTTCCCAAACTGCCTCTCCAGCATATAAATCCATTAACACAGCGGAGGAACCAGTAGATGATATAAGAATGCCTGATGGCGAAACCACAGATGATGCATCTGGTACTAAATGCTTTCTAGCATATAGGGCGCCAACAGTAACATTTTGTGATACTGTACCAACAGGAATTGGGCCTGCTGATCTATGCACATGTTCATATTCGTTCTGTAATTCGCCTGCCGAATTTGATATTCTCAAAAGATTAGCGTTATTTGAACCAATAAATCCGATGCCGGAAATGGTTCTTGTTAAAAACCCTAATGGAGCATCTAAAACCCAAGAACTTTGAGAGGTAACTGTATTAAAAGAATTAACAGTTATGCTGCTGTCGTGTAGAGAAATTCTCTCCGCTTGGGTGCCCCTCCAATAAAGATTGTCATATCCAACTCTTGTATAAGAAGAAGTAGTAAATTCATTTAATCTGGTCGGGAAAAACTGCTCAGAATAAAGAACCCAATTTAAATCAAATTCTGATTGATCCTTCATGGCAGCAACATCATCAAAGGCACTCACAGGCTTCTGAATATCAGATAATAACTTTTGGTTTAATTCATCGTTACTAAAGTACTGATTTTCATTATCGAAAGTAACTTTGAGAGTAACGTTATCAGTGTTTGCAATATTACCATTATTGTCTAAAGTGTAAACATCATAATTAGCTAATGAAGGCTTGGCTCTATTTGTCACAGGCTTAAAAGAAAATCTTTGTAAAGGGCTGTGGCTAAAAGAAAAAGTATTATCTCTTCTATGTTTTCTTAAAATAGAGTGTTGAGACGGCCCTACTTGAGGAGTTCCTCTAAACCCAAGTGTATTTTTTCTCTTTGTCATCAACAAATTGAAATAATCTGCAAATCTATTTAAAGATAAATAAGTCGCACCTAATAGATCATTATTATAATAAGCCAATATTGGTGTAGCAACTGCGAATCCTAAATTATTATCACCAAGCGAGTCAACGGGATCAATAACGTAAATATTTAAATTATTAGATGGCTGAAACAAACTACCAACTGAGGCCAAGCTAGAGGTTACGAATTTAAAATAAGCCTCGTATCTGCGGGCGCCAGAGGAGAAGAAGGCGTATTGTCCAGCTTGGGGACCCTCAACGGGCATATATCCTTCATATCTTATGCCTCCATCTAAAGCCTCTGTAGCTAGCGAGCCTGTAATCCATGCATACTGCTTATCTGATCTAGGAATAGCATGTTGAATATAAAAATTATTGAAAGAATTACCAGTCAAAAAATTACCGGCGGTATCTTGTATAATTTTTGAAAGACGGTTACGATTAACTTTATGAAAAGCACCTGCTTGAACATATGATGCACCAGGATTAGTAACTGATTGATCGCGACCAAAACGAGCAGCATGTGTGGCAAGACTCCTCACTAATCCAAAATCTCTATTTGATCTATCAGAAACTCTAATACCGGGTGTGCCCACGGCTGTCGCCTCGGTGGTGGAAGTCATTGACTGGAAAGGCCTACGAACCATTAAATTACGATAATTTAAGCAATTATAAACAGAATAATCATTCGAGCGTATATCACCGTATCCTTGCCCAAGCACCTCTACACCACCAGGGGCTGAAAATCTAGAGCGAATTATGCTTTTGTTATCTGAATTTCCATGAAGGTATGAGACATTATAATCTGGTATAAATTGAAAATGAGATTCATCTGTTCTGCGAACATCTAGAATTGATCTAGCTTGGGAAGTGGAAGATTTTTGAGTAATTTGTGTTGGTAATGTTGGCTGGCTATCAACAAAAGCACGCGGATTAGAAAACGCCCCGACACTATGAACAACCTGATAATTATGCTCATAATTGCCTAATATAGTTGAACCAGTTTTTACTAAAATATTACGGATATTTACTGGTCTTTTTGCAGTAAAATCTCTATAGTACACGGCTTTTTCTGCCGTCGGCACTGGGTATGTTGTCGAATATCCTGCATAGTTATTATCATCGATAGGATAATCAGCACCAACCAAACCAATAGCACCATCAGTTCCAGAAGAATTGCTATATCCTAAAACTATTTTCCATGCTTCCGCCCTGTTATCCTTGTTGTCGCTACCCTTATTAATAGCTATGTGTCTAGATTGATGTCCACCAACCGCATACTCAGTAAAAGGACCTTGCATGGGTCTTTCCATGTCCAGACCATAAACATCATTATGAAGATTCGTTATTTCAAGACTAGCAGACGTGCCGTCAACAACTTTAGCGTTGTATCCCGTTGTTACTGAAGAACTAAAAACGTTAAAAGGAAAAACACGAGAAGACTTCATATTATAGTAGCCTAATCCGTTAATATATTCTCTACCGAAAAGAACCTTAAGGTGGCGTTTGGTCTTAGCGCTTGGATTTAAAACATCATTTGATGTTGGTGCAACATCAGACAAGTCTTCCGCAAACGCCAACAGAACATTCTCAGGCACAAAAATTGAACCAGAGGTATTTATTGGACCTGCTGGGTGGGTAGCGTTATACGCAAATCCAATATCTTTATTGTCATTAAAGTTTACACCACCCTTAAACGTTTGTGTTTTTATCGATTCTAATTTATAAGGTGCGGCTCTTTTTCTTAAAATATCAACAGATGCATTATAGCGAGTTCTATCCGTTTTTATTAAAACAGATGAGGTTTGATCATTAATCTTGTTTGCAGTTTCTCTTACTTTTTCTCTTTGTGAATCAATTGTAGAATCACCAGAAGTTAAAGATGGATCGCTTCGAATTGCGCGCTCGTTCCACCATAAAGTATTATCAGATTGGGAGTTAGAGATTGGGGCATGCCCAAATTTCCAATTATAAAGATTCTTGTTGACGCCCATCGCAGGGCCTTCTGTGCTGGCGTATGAAGTAAGATGTGGGAATCTAGATTGATATTTGTTTCTTTCTAAAACATGGCTTTCAATTAAATCAGCAACATTGGCTTCTAGTCCGCTACTGTATGGTAAAATTTGAGCTATAATTTCAGAAATAGAGTCATCTAGCCATTTATAATAATTTACAAATTTTTCAACAGTTGATGTATTTGTTACTTTTCTAAAAAAAGCTTCTCTTAGTTTTTCTAAGCCTTTATATCTATCACGATACCTATTAACTGGCTCTCCAATTAAATCATTAAAATCGACCACGCCGGCAAAAAATGTTAACATTTCTTCAGAAATAGCATTATACATACTCTTTTCTATTGAATGAAAGAATCTTACAGGCGGCTCATTGGTTCCATAAACCTTTTCCTCATTGGAAAATATAGTCACCATGTCAGAGGATACAACTTGTTCTGGATCTACAAATTTAAGAGAATTTGTTTTTTCTTTCTTAGCTACGTCAGTGGTTGATGTGCCAAAACCAAAACCATATCCATTATGTTGATATCCTGCGATCTGTCCAATCCATCCATAATTGTTACGGATTTGGGCAGAACCAGAACTCATATCATTAACATAGAATATATTGCCACTAGAATCAGAACCAGTTATATTATCAAAAGTCCAATGAAGAGCTAATGTATTATAGTTTGTAACATCAACAGTTTTTAAATTAGTGTCCAAGGCAGACACATTCTTGTAAGAACCAGAAACTCCAGCATTATTAATATCATAAAGGTGATTGTTTAAACTTTTATCATCAATATATTTAAGCCAGTATTTTACGTTAGTAAGTAGAACATCACTCTTATGTTGAATAGTTCCAGTGATATTTGTTCTTCTAGCTCCAGCGTATACTCTTTTTGCAGATTTAAGAAAGTTCGCACCTACAGCTTGTGAAATTGAGGATGTTAATAAAAAGCTGTTTTGAATATTATCACTGATTGCGTTTATGCCTCTAAACTCCAAATCATACGTGTATGTATCTGAGCCTGTCACAATGTCCGTAACGGGGAAATTAGACGGCTTCAAGCGTACCGAAAAATTCCATTGATTACTATCATAGACATCAAAAAACAAACTGCTTGTAAGTAGCGGAAATGGGTTTGGACTCACTGAAGAGGTAAGCTTAAAGTAGACATTTTTTGAGCCGGCTTTTGGTCTTATAGCATAAACTTGAAAGTTTACCGGATCAGTAGAAGCCCAAGTGGTATCTGATACAGAGGAGGTATTTGCTAATGTCAGACCAAATAAAGAAGAGGTAAGAAAAGTTCTATCAAAAGTATTATCATCATCTCTATAAAACGGAAAGGTTATTCCCGCCTCCATGCTAAAACCATATCTATCTTCTTTATCTGCCTGATAAGTTCCAGAAATAAAGGAAAAAGACTCACTGTTTGATGGGTCAGCAGCCTGATAAACAACACCGTTACGATTTGATCCTGTGCCAAAATTGATCGATGTGTCATCAGCTAATGTTTCTACTAATTTATTTTCAAGGAAAAATCTATTATTGTCTGAATAAGTTCTGAGTTTGACAACACTATCATCTAAATTAAAACACCTTAGAATGTTTTTAACTGATTTTTCTGTCCCCTTAGACTTGTAGATGTCAGCTAAGTTATTAAATATGTTTAAATAAATTAAATTTTTAGTCTCTGTTAAATCTGACTCTAAAAAAGTATCCTCTGTTCTGTTTGAAAATTTTTCTAATACATCAGAATCTACAAAAATCTCTGGCATGTAAAGACCTAAAGATTGCGCCATGTTTCTTGCAAAAGTGGTGGGTGTTGCAGATGAACTTGTATAAGTTAAATTTTTTAAATTTGGAATACTTTCAATTTGTAAAGAAAGCTTGTCCATATAGGAGGCAACAATATGCGAAATTAATTTTAAATCATCCTCTTTATCCTCTGCCTCTGATAAAACCCAAGAGGGCATCAGGTTTACAAAAGCAGAATTATTGTTTAAATCAAAGTTTTCTCCTAAATTAAGAAGCTCTGTTCTTAACGCAGAGACATCAGGGTGAGAGGAATAAATTATTGGATCTAAATATTCCGATGTCCTAACACCTGCTTCCACGAATGCTGATGCCGTAGAGCGTGAAGATGCATCATAGCCTGTCCAAGTACCATTAGAAAGCCTGCCGCTGTAATCTAGAACACTGTTATCAATATTCGCGTCAGATGTTATTCCCTCATTAAATTTAAAATATACACCAAGAGTTGCGTTGCTTATGTCAGTATTTGCACCACCTCTTACTTGAGCTTTCCAATTTAATCCGATTTGCTCTGCATTACGGCGTGCTTTCCAGAACCTAAACTCATCAATAGACCCACTAAGTTTTCCGGCGCCGGCTGCTCCAAATACACTTCCCCCATTGACACTAGCTGTTAAAAGGGCACCAATACGACCAGACATGTTTTTGGAATCAAGCTCGTTTAAAGCACCCGCAGTTGTGTTGCTGTCATTTAATTTTCCATTAACATACAATTCTGTGATTAAATTACTACCAGAATTATAAAAAACCACTGCATAGTGAGAGAATGTTCCTAGAGAGGCTGTGGTCAGGTTTTGTCCAATAGATTGCTGCACAATACCAGCTGATGAAGATTGAGCAGTAATTAAAAATGGAGAGCCAGATGCTGCTCCAGTCAATTCAACACGCAACCTTCCATATGTAGTGGAGCCAGAAACTCCATTGTTCCACATATCAAAAACAACTTCTTTTTCAGTTAAAGAATTATTAAATGCTGGTTTTTTAAGCCAAAACTCAACCGTAACACCTGTATCAAAATTTGATTTTAAATTGGATTGACGGGTGCCAGATGCATAATCTGAAGGGAGCCCTTTAGTTGTATAAATATCTGTATCGTATATATTTGAAGCTTGTCTAATGCTTTTTGCATCAGTGGGAAATGCGTCAGATAATCTTGTGTAAGATGTTTTATGAGGACCCCCAAAAAATGTAATGTCTTCCAAAGATGTCGGAGTTCCATAACCGCCGCTCTTTGAACCATTTAACGATCCCCAGCCGTCAGCACTTAATAAAGCATGCCCGTTTGTTCGAGGATATCTATTATTAAAAATATATTTTTCAATATCTAAGAGTTCGTTATAATATTTATTTATTTCTGCGTCTGAGCCATCATAAGGATAATAATCATAAATTTGTTCCATGGCCCCCTTGTAATAAAGATAAGCGGATCCATATTTAACAAAATTTTCTGGTTCAGAATAATCAATCGCAGGTATAAACGTCTCCTGCTTAGTTTTGACTTCAGAAACATTGTCACTTGATTCTACATTTTTAAAAGCATCTTTTGTTGTTGTGGTTGAAAGATAATTCTTTTTACTATTTGTAGAATCAAATAATTTCTTAATACTCATATTCCTCTATCCTGAATTTGAATGTTTCTCTTTGCTCTTGCCAAGAGTTTAAAGCAGGATCATAAAAAGAAAATTTAAATGCATACTCAAACCCTGGTTCTAATATATTCATGTCAAAATCATAATAATTACCAGAAACATCATGCGATAAGATAGTATGTAAATCAGATCCAGTTCCATATGGTACAACCTCTAAACCATCCAAAGTTCTATAGACTCTGTATGAGGCACTTTCTATAGTTATTGTTGGTACTGCTGTTTTAACAGTTGTGTATACGTTTGGATTCCAATTTTTTTCTCTTATAAATAAATTGAATCTAGCTGTCTGATCATTGCGATATTTAGATTGTAAATTTGTAATATTTAAAAAATACACTGGCTTTGCAACGGTATTAGAACCCAAGCTTGACTTTGGCTGTATCGAGCCAGTGAAATACTCAACTGTACCAGAATGCCAAACATCGTAAAGAGTCTCTAAGGGAGTGTTAGCTGCTGTGATAGCAATTGAGCAGGAGTAAATACCAGTTGATACATGTCCGCCAGTAACATTAAAATTACCATCATGAAGTGTTAATTTGCTTCCTGATGGCGCTGTGTTGCTCGCAGAACCAGAATACAGGCTAACCAAAACAGTACCAGTGCCAATGGCTGGTATATTTACAAGCCTGCCTCTTACATAATTATAAAGAAAAAGAGTATTTAAATTATCATCTGCTGGGGCTAGTGAGCTACTGTAGAAAAAATTACCACGATCATCTTTTGTGGAGCTATTCCACCTAGCTTCAATAACTGGTCTTTTAAAGAAATATTGAGATTCTCTACCAAACATCCTCTTAGTGTAATAAGAGGTCGTAGCTCCTATTTTATTTTCAATAACGTTTTTGTCCCCTGTTGCGTATGCTAGTGAAGCGGAGGCTTCAAAACTAGCTGATAACTTAACCAAAACACCAAAATTGTTAATACTTCCAGCTGCCCACCTCTCCACTAAAGGAGTAATTTCAACCTCCAAATCTTCAAACCCAGTGTCAAAAGTTTGCTCGTAAAGATAATCAGCAGAGCTAGTAATTATGGAACCTCCTACTAGTCTGGTTCCAGCAGCGTTAATCCACCCTGTGGTCTGTGAAGCACTAACCCAATTAGAACCAACGTTGTTTCCTCTTGTGTCGGTGTAATTCTCTAAATCGACGCCAAGTCCCTCTTGCCAAGACTGAGAGACAGGATTAACTGTCATGGTGTAACTTCTAGGAGTTGAAGTGGCATGTTCGGCATTGAACATTCTTAAATAAAAACTAACACTCCCGCTTGCTGGAATGATGCCGGCAGTTCTATCTGTAGTGATGTCACTAACAGGAAATTGAATTAATATGCGAGATATTTCTTGCGAGGATGTTGTAACTCTTCCGTATATAGAATAAGCCTCTAAAACATCAGACAAGCCCATGTTGGAGCCCGTAGCTCTAGTTGAAAAATCAGACTTGAAAGAATTAACAATAGTGTTGTTTAAGTTTGCCCTATATCTTTTAATGCCCATTATCTAATCTTCCCTACAATATCAGTGGAGTATTTTAATTCAGCTATCACGTTCTTTGGGATCATAATAAATGTTCCATCTGGTGATGTGTTCTGATTAATATTAAATTGAACGTTAGAGTAATTAGTTCCTGTTCTGCTTACAATCTTAACTTTTACAACATCCAAAACGCCAGTAACTCTTGAAAGTGTAGAGTAAATATCGGAAATGCTTATTTGTTCTCCAATGAAAAAAGGAGTAGAAAACATTTTATCAATAGTGTCTGTGCATCTTCTTAAAAGATCAAATTTATCAACGCTAGAATTTGGAGTAATAATAAATTCAATTCCAAAATTAAAAATAAAAGTATCTAAAATATCAACAGTATCACTTAACATCCTATAATGATTTAGCCAAGTTTTTAGATTATTTTTTAAAGTTGTGTTCGCAGTGGTTAGTTTTCCAAAACTATTTTCAGCAATTACAAACATGTTTAAGTTTCTTCTTTCAGAATTAGGATCTTTCTGAACTGATACTCTTTTAATTTTGCCAAACTTAGCGGGCATTCTATATGCTAGGTTTTCATAATCTGATTGTGTGACGGCACGGTTTTGCGTTGGGAAAGTGTCATAAACTTGCCTTTTAATGTCCTCTGTTGAGTTTTCGCTAACATCTCCAACTATTGGATCTTCATTATCAACTTCTATTGTTGATCTAATCGTATCTAAAATACTTCTATCTAAAGTTTGCTCATCATTAAAATCCATTACAACGCCCGTTACAGTATTTAAGGAGCCAGCAGATAAATTAGAATTAGAAGCATTTGTTGCTCTATAAATAATTTCCAAACTTGTGTTAGACGGGACTATTCCAAAGCTTTGATTTTTTGTCATTCTAGATGGATCAAACGTGCTATCAGTAACATAATCTTTGCCAAATAATTGAACAGCTACGGTCGATGGATCAGCCACAACATCACTCTGGGAGGAGTCTCCACTTCCAAACTGCAGCGTAACACCCGCCCTGTTTCTTTCTACAACAAACTTTCTAGAAACCAAAAAAGGCTTTAAAATTGCAGGAACATTGTCATTTCTAAAATCTTTATTAGAAACCTCTTTAAATATCATATCTTGCGCAAGATAATCAACCTCATAATATTCATTACCCTCTGAATCTGTAACGGAAATAATTTCAGTTACATTTGGATTAGTAATATTTATTTTCTTAAATCTTTCGTAACTTCCAACAGTGACACTCTCACTACCAAAAAATCCAGAAACCACCTCGCCATAAGCCTTAATAGCATAATAAGTTGGGGATCCCGTGGAGGTATCAACGCGAGCGGTTACAATTGGCAATTGGGGATCTGAGAAATCAATATTCTCTGTTAGTGTAAAACTTAAGCCGGTGTTTGAAGAAAAAGTGGCGCCCCTTCTAATCGTAGGAATATACCTTCTATCAGGACCAATGCCTGTGGCTGAAGCCGGCACCAACACATATAAGGCAGCTTTTCCGTAAGTAGATGCTCTTCCTTGAAACTTGTATCCTAAAGTTCTGCCATGGCGAAGAACATTATCAAATTGGTAAGCAGTGTCTAAAAAAGACTCATTAACATTGTAATCTAAATAAAATGAAAGCTGATCTCCTACATAAGCAACAGCATCCAACATCATCGAACCAAACGATGCCTCACTAAAATCTCTAAAGCTATCTCTATAATACCTTTTTGCTATTCCCTCCAAATCTCTTTTAATAGATTCAAATTCTCTATTTGTGTAATCAATTGGTATTATTTTCTTTTGATTGTCTGGCATACATGTTCCTCAATTATTAAATAGTAAAGTATCACAAATCGCTCTGTTAATAAATGCCACTTCCTTGAGCACCTATGGCTGTTGTACTTAAACTACCTCCAGCCATGGACATGCTAGTTGTTGTATTAGAAATTGGCAAATCTAATGTATCAATCGTGCCAAGAGGCGTAATAACATACTCAATTAGCACATGCAGCTGATAATTGTCAATTTGATCAGTGGATACTTCAAAATTTTTAATAGCTATCTGTGGCATGTATATCTTAACTTGTTCTACAATCGCCTCTTGAATACTTGCGTATGTAGATTCTGTAAACCTTTCGAACAAAAACTTCTCCAAACCAACTCCAAATCCTGGCTCCATAACCCTTTCACCTGGATTTGTTAAAATTAAAGTTTTTAAATTCTGCTTAAGTGTCTCTACAATTGTTTTTGTTGTTGCAATCCCGTCTGTATCTGAGACTGCAACTGGAAGTTGTACTGCTATTCCTGACATAATGCTTATCCTCTACTCTAATTATTCGTCTTCACAAATTTCGTCGTTTGCATTGAAAGGATTTGTTCGAAGAGAACCTAATAACCACCATGGCATTAATCTTGTAACGCTGTTCGGTCTAATTATTTCTCTCACTCTTGAAACAAACACGCTTCCGGGTGAATCATAAGTATCTTTAAAATTATCATTATCATAAAATCTTGAGTTGTAATAAGTTTTAAATAGCCTTTTAATTCTTGAAGTTGAGTTTCTTAATAAAACCTTGTCCCAATTATCCCATTCTTTAAAGAATATGCCACGCTTTCTATCATCAGGGTGAGCCCAAGCGCCAAGAGGGGCGGGCTCGGCATCTTCAGTATCATAGTTGAGAGTGGTTCCGGTGATAGGATTGTAAGCTTGAGACAAAATCCCTGTTGTTATACTGGTAACATTGCCGTCATCATCAACAGTTCTTATTAGTGCTTGTCCTGGTTTTCCGATTTCGTTGAAGCTGAAGCGACTAAAACCGTCGGCTGTTGTTTTTCCTTTCTCT
>CEUO01070150.1_pt1 | contig 14589 bp, 18 predicted proteins | sample 531391 | NCBI WGS metagenome assembly CEUO01 (sample SAMEA2622799, study PRJEB7988) | marine metagenome | isolation source: saline water (ENVO:00002010), including
TATCCCCTGCTTGAAATCCTGCCGCTAAAACAGTAGATATATTATTACTCTGTTCTTCTGTAAGTGTGTCACCACCTAAAGAATTAAGCATACTATTACCAGCCCCTGCAACAGCTGCTATAGTACCCGCCTGTAAACCATCTCCGCCTGACACTTCTGCTGTTAACACGGCAGTGGCAACGTTATTTAAGTTACTAGCAAATGTTTGCCCTGCTAATGTAGAGGTATCTACACCTAACGTGTTTATAGTTGTATCAACTATGTTACTTATAAAATTAGTAACTACGGGGGCTTGTTCTGCTATTTCTCCAAGAACGATAGCACCTATATCCCCACCTGTGGTAACTACGTTTACTGCTGTCTCTCCTACAACACTTGTCATAGTTGTACCTATAGCATCTGCTAAATTTACCGCATCTGTAAGTGTGCTAACAACAGTTGGAAGCACCATACTAGCAAGTGCAGAAATGGGGTCACGACCTTCTTCTATGGCATCTACAGCGTTTATAAGAGGAATATACACTGATCCTCCAGGGATAACTAAAGCTGCGGCTGTAGCTATTGTTTTTACAGGGTCATCTAGTAAACCGTCTACAATATCTTCAACACCATCAACAACCCACTCTACAGCATCTCCTGCGGCATCTCCAACATCTCTTATTGCGTCACCAGTCCAATCAGCGACATCCCGTACTGCATCGCCTATATCGTCAAGAAGATCACCTATAAACCCACACATTATGCGCTCTCCATAGGTAAAGGTTTTTCACCAATTTTTATAAACAAACCATAATTATCGGGTCTTTTTTTTACTTTTGTTACAAATAATCCAGAACCGTGAGGTTTTAGTTTACTATGTAGTACACGCATAGCAGGGAATAATTTGTCCCCATGCAAAATAGTGCTATAGTGTGTTACTCCCTGTTTTTGCAAATGTGATAGGTATTTGTAAGAATTACGTATAAAATTTCTACCTACATCCATATTATATACCCGCCCAAAACGTTTATTTTTAGACTTATCTTTACCTTTTATGGCAGAAAATAAAGTATTACCTATTTGTATGGTATCTACTGATTTATTTGTTATTTCGTTAATCACTCCTTGCGTTGCTTGTTTTAAAGATACATCTTTTTTTATCCTGCCCATTTCTTTCATATTAACAATCGAACCAAGAAGAACTTGATTGTAACTTAATTTTTGATCGTTACTATTTACAAGATCCATTACGTTATCTCCAATATACTAGCCACAACGTGTAATCTATTTTGTGTTGCTGCAGTAGCTTTTAATATTTCTGTTGCCTGTAAAACTAAAGGTGCAGTCAATAATTCTACAGTGCTGTTAGCAGATACGGATTTAGTTTTAAACAGACTAAATACATCAGAACCATTTGTAAGTGTAAGAGTTATAGTATCGGCATTACCTGAGTCTTCAGATACAAGTATAGATTTTACAATAGCGGTAGTGGACGCTGCACATGTGTAAAGAGTTGTTGCAGTGGCTGAAGTTAAATCTACTTTTGCATTTGTATATGTGTTAGGCATTAGCTTATAAACCACCCAAAAGCGTCAGATTTTTGTTGTGGTGAACTGTCTCGCACAACATTGTCCAACTGATTAAAATATAATCTTAATATACCATTAAGTTGATTAAAATGCACTTCTTCATACTCTTTAGGTGCGTATGGTAATGCAGGTGCGCGAAATTCAACTGTATAAGAGTCTTCAGCAGCCATTATCTTCTCCCATCTGGGCGCATATCAACTCTTGGAGTGCCAAATTGCCATTGCACCCCTGTGGTGCTAGATTCTATCTTTACTGATAACTGTCGCCCTCTAACTCTTGTATGTATTTTATCTGTATAAACCTCTACAGGTGATGTAGCTGTACGTGTTACTGTGCCTGTATTTGTGCCACTTTCTGAAATAGGAGAGTTTCTGCCTGAACCAGAAGAGGCATGCGGAAATAACGTCATATCTATGACAGGACTATCGGCAGTAGAACCTTCAAAATTTATATCTGGTAACATACGAGATATAAGCATAAATTGATGTCCATCATCTAAATCAAAGTCTGCAGATAATATAAAAGCATCTATCGCTGCAGTCGTACTCGTTTCATTGTCATCAATACCATTTTCGTGATCTAACAACACACCATTGTAGGTGGTAGCTAGTGGAAAAGATCTTAATCCAGAGTCCAACCATGCAGTCCTTGCCATATTACCGTAATACCATATGTCTTCTAGATAATTATAGATAACATACCTGTCTATATCAGCTGAATTTGCAGAACAATAAAACCACCATACTTCGTGAAACGCTTCGTTACCTCCCGCAAATACTTGCGTGAACTGATCTGTGTTAAAATCTGTAAAAACATATTTACGTAAATCACAAGTAAGAGGTCTTGTCCTTCCATCATACATATAAAATTTATCTTTACCCATCCAATAAGCAACACCGTTTGTGTACGCTACTGAATTTTGAGAGGCGATTGATATATTTTCTCCCACTAATGTAGCACCCCAAACACCCGATCCAGCACCAACATACTGTAGTGCGTACAAAGAAGAATCAGACCATACAAGAACCTCTTGTCTAGCTTGAGATGCAGCCACTATTTCTGTACCACGCGACAAACGTAAACTACCTGCTTGATTAGTAGCTGCAGGTGTCCAGTTTACAGCACTTTCTTGGTCAGACCACCTTATCAACATGGGGTCTAAAACACTACTACCTATAGGATTAGTGCCGAAGCAAAATACAAAACGGTTAATATCAGATATAGTCATTACATTCTGCACTGTAGGTACATCAGATGCACCCGCAAGTGATGTTAAAGCAACGGCTCTGGTATTAAGGTTGTCTTCATTACTAGCATCCCAATAATATAATCTGTCTCCTCTAAAACCAAAAATTAAATCTTCTCCAAAGTTTTGTTGTGACCATATACGTAACTCTTCTTGGCTGGTTAATCCAACATTCCAAGGCCCTGAACCCCAAGCACTACCTCCCCAACCCGAAATTTCTGAAGAAGATGTTGCGCCAGATACTATTTGGTAAGCCGCAACGCTTGTGGACTGTGATACGCTACCTGTGTTATCACTCGCATCAGAAGATATATTAGAAAATGTTAATAAAGCATTATCAAAAGTTTTAGCATTAATTGTATACGCATTTGCTGACTCTATAGATTCTATTTGATATTCGTTATTTAAAACAGCAGTTGTAAAGTTACCTCCTAGAGTGCTTGTACCACTAAATGTTACAAAGTCTCCCTCAGAAGCTCCATGATCTATATCTGTTACAAGTATTGTAAAGAAAAAAACTGTTGCCCCCAAACTATGGGTAGCAGCTGTTGTGCTTGTAGAAACATCAGATACTAATCGTGACGCACCTCTAGTACAACCTGTTAACGTATCATCAGTTATACCTGTATAATCTATAACTTCACTGCCAATTAATACCTTACCTGATATAGGAAACCCTGTTGTGTCAGTAAGAGGTATTGTAGTAGCACTCGTAGAAGTTACTGCAACACTCAACGTAGTCCTAAACGCCTTAAAAGTAACATCACCCTCGCTAGTTGTGGTTCTAATAGGAGTTATATCATTAAAATTACCTCCAGATTCTATAAAAAATTTAAGATGTGTGCCAATACCTACTAAGTTTTGTTGCCCCAAAGTTATCCAATTAAATATAGATCTTGCTGTTCCTAAAAATGTAGTAGAGGTTGTACGTGTCCATCCACCTATCTTTTCAGGTGTACCTTGTCTAAACCGCACATTGTTGCACTCATACCAACCTCCTTCAGACGCGTAACGTGTGTTTTCACGATTTACTCCAGGTTTAAAAGATAACTTCTTTAGAGGCATGCTACTGTACCATACTTAACGATGCTTGTGTTGTTTCCTTATTTCTACGAGTCCAGCCTTTACCAAAAGTTTTAAACGTAGATAAGTTTTCATAAAAGTCTTGTCGTATTTTACCAAACTCTTCAATCATATATTTGGAATCTTGTTTTTCAATAAGAGCTAATGTTTTTGGCCCTATGGCTCCATCAGGGTTTGCGCCTACTACTTTCTGTAAAGCCTTAGCTGCACGGCCCGTCCCGCTGTTCACACCCCAGTCAAAGACGCAAAAATCCAAACCACTTGGGAGGTCGTCACATTTCAGTCGATTCCAGTAGTTTTCCCTGTATATGGGCGCTACGTCATCTGGGGTAAGATCTTTCATATCTTTTTCTCCTCCCCATTCATCGTACACTCTTTTAGTTACACCTAAATTTGTCTCTCCACCTGGGTCTTCAGGGTGATTTACATAACCACCTTCGTGATGAAGCAACATAGCTAAACTGTTTGTAAAGTTTTCTTTCATTTCTTTTTTCCTATCGGATTAAAAAATTTCTTTGCACTACGTGTCGCAAATGAGGCTGCTACGATACTGCCCAAACTAATTTGATACCACTGAGGCATACCCGCAAGGGCTTCAAACCCATCAGATACAATACCTCTGCCCCACTCCCCACAAAAACTAAGCACAAGAGGAATACTAAAAAGCAGGGTCAACCATTCGTCCTTCCATGAAGACTGTGATGCACGCATCGCAGCAAGATCCCAATCAATCTCGCCCGTTGCTTCTTTCATTTTAATTTGAGCTTCTGCCTTTTGTATAGCAGTTTTACCTTCAAGATAGGAAGAAGCCAAAGAAGTCACTGATGTAAGCAATGTACCTATCATTTAGCACCTCCATTTTTAGACATCCATGCCGATACACCCATATACGCTCCGACTAAACCTGCACCTGTAATGTAAAATAGATCACTTACATCTGTCAATAACTCTATACGCTCATCTGGAATAAACGGCATAAACAGCATAACTGTAAAAACTCCCATACCTATTAACGACCACCGTGCCATACGAAGTTGTGCTAAATGTTTTCGAGACATATCCTCAAATTCTCTGATTTCTTTTGCTTTATTGATTTCGTCATCTGTTACAACACCGTCACCATCGAAATCGAAGGGTTCCAGTTTGCTACCTTTCTGTAATTTTTTACTCATTCAAACGCCTCTTTCATAGCATTAAGCATATCTTTTACACTAGGTGGTTTATCCTTGGGGTCATAGGGGCAAACAACTTCTTTAGGACATAAATCATACGAATCAACCAGTTCAAGAAACCCACTACCATTTGCTCCTTCGTACAAACACCACCACGCATTAGCACTTCTGCCATTTGCGTTCTGATGTGCTTTCTCTATCTTTTTTAACCTGCATACCGTTAAATGTCCATTGTTTAGTGTTGGTTCAAATTTATGCTCACTAGCGTTGGTCAACGAGCCAAAGACCATATGCAATAGCAACGAGAACGAGAGTGCCAATACCAAAGGTAGCAATAAGTATAAGCCAGAATATAATTTTCTCTTTTCTTTCTTGTGCTTCATAAATTTCCTTCTGTCTACGTTTGCGAATCTGTCCCTCCATGGCTAAAAGCTCGTCCCAAGCAGCTGTGCCATTTGTAAACATAATAAACGTTTTTAATTCATCTCTTTGTTGTTGAAGTTTCTTTTTAGCAGCAAAAGCCTCCAGTGCTTCAGATTCTATTGAGTCCTTGTAGAACACTTTAGCAAATACTGAAGGATTCTTTGTTCTCTTCTCAATATTAGCTACGTCTGAAACAGCGCCCATCCAACGACTTAAATCGCTTGTCATAGCTTCTAAATCACGACCTGCAGCAAAAGCTCGTTTTATTCCCCCAAAAGCGGCAGTTGCTGTGGAGATAGCTGCGCTTATTGTAAGGGGATCCATTTTACATCCGTATAACTATGCTTATGAGTAGAAGAAGAGTAGCACCAGCAGAGCCAAGCAAGATAGATTCAATGCGCTTAACGCGATTAAAAAGATCCCTGAATTGTATATTTGCCTCAGTTTCGAGGCGAGTCGCACGTGAATCAAGACGAGCTATTTCTTTATTAAGGGATGTTAGAGTTACGCCTTGCCTAGCCATTAGTTCCTTCCATGTTCTCATCTACTGTTTGTTTAAACGAAGCAAGAAGTTCTGTTCGAAAACTTTCAGATGCGCGTTGTAATTGATCTAATTCTCCACGTAAGGTATTTGACCTATTTGTCAAGTCTTTTAATTGGTTAATTAAATATTTCTGTTTAGCGTTTAAATCTGTTTCTTTATAGTCTTGTCCATCTATATTTAACACGTTATCAGTCATTAGTCATCTCCTTAATATATACATTAACTAGGTTTAGTAGGCCAAGTAACACCTGCAATATCGCAAGAATCACCATCAGCATTATAAACTGCTCTAGGATTCCACTTTGAAGTACCTGCCGCAGGTAAATCTCTTAACTCTTGTCTATAAGTTTTCCACGCATCAGGTACAGCACTACTAGATTCTAATGCTTTAATTGCTACCCAATCTGAACCACGCAAAAAAGTATTTCTTTCTTCTTTTGCCATATCTATAACTTGCTCGGTGCTTAAAGCATTAACCTTTTCTTGCGTCCAATTTGATGACTCGTTTGCAGGTCTGGTTTTAGTAGCTCTCTTTGCACCTTCTGTAAGAAATGAAGGAGTGTTTCCAGTTTTAGGAGCAAAATCATTAGCAAGATAATCTAAATCATTTTGTGTCATATCTTCTGTTAAAACAATTTCAGCCCATGAGCCATTAGGGTATGTTATTTTAGCTATACCACTTGTTATTTTTTCTACTGTGTAATCCATAATTTACCTCTCTTTACTTCTGTAATGGTCACGATAACAATTTTTAGAATGTGCCTTAAATCTTGCATATGTTTGTTTTATTTCCTTCGCCTCTTTTTCAGTCTTATAGCTCAATTTCATTTTTGAATTTACTCGTTTGAATGGAATGACTTGAGCGATTAAAGTACCCATTGGAACTTCACCTGCAAAATCAGGGTCAACAAGAAAAGGAAGTTGAGGAGCAACAGGGTATATATCTGTATCTACAACACCACCGAATATTTTAACTGGTATATCATCTCTATGATATGGAGCAGTAAATAAACAAGACCACCCTTTAGGCGTGGTAATTCTCCAAGGACTAGATAATTTTCTAATTGTTGATGGAAGTTTTAATTCATTTAATGTAGTATTTTCTAACTGCATTTTTTTATGACTGCCTAAATTATAAGGCATATCATCATTTGGATTGATAGAATTTTGAGCTGAATCATACGCTTCACCATTACGAATAAATAAATAATGCCAAAGAGGAATACCAAAACCTAGCTTCATACAGTCTGTAAATGGCATACATTTTTTTACACTAGGATTAAAACCTATACATTCGGAAGGCATTTCTTTTGGAGGTACAGAAAGTTCATGTCCTTTCATTTTGTTAGGAAAAAACTGAGTCATTTTTTTTGGTTTAGGAGCAACCTCAAAATCTTCTTCATCAGCTTTATGCCAAATAAACTGAATATCTATTTCTTCATCAATCTGTTCTGACTGTACTTGTTCTATTGTTTTAAGATGTAGCACCATTTATCGTTCCTGAATTACTTACTATGTTTATTGAGCCAGACGAGAAAGATGCCGCTTTACCTGCCGCACCACCTGAACCTCCGCTTCCACCACTTGAGCCTCCACTTCCGTTAGATGCGTTTCCATTTGCTCCTGTAGAACCTGTAGCACCTCCTGCACCTGCACTACCCGCTGCTCCCGCTGCTCCACCGTTTCCCCCTGAACCGCCTGTACCTCCAGTTCCCCCTGAACCTGCGTTTGTTCCACCACCTGAACCACCAGAACCACTAGAGCCAGATGCACCAGAACCTGCGGATTGACCGAAACCGAATCCTACTGCACCTGCTCCGCCATTTCCTCCGTTTCCACCTGCTCCACCAGATGTACTTGATGTTGTTTGAGTCTTTTTTGCAATTGAATAATAAATATTTATATTGCTATAACTGTCAGCATTATTTTTATTACCTCTTACATACCTCGGATAATTGCCATTAGGTGACATGTTATTACCAGAACCACCCAGTTCAGTAGGATAATTAGACCAATTACTATTATTAATATATGCAGTACCAATATTGCCACCATATTTAATAGTAATTGGATAAGGATACCCACCACCTCTCACCAAAAACCAATGATAATTAGAGTAGTTATAACTATAACCACTTGTGCTAGTTGAGGTAGTAGAACCATTGCCGCCAGCTCCACCTTTACCACCTCCACCACCACCGCCTGAACCTCCACCACCACCAGAAATTTCTCCAGTATTGATAAGGTTAAAGCTATGCGCTGAAGTTATTGCGTGTCCACCTGCTCCACCATTCCCACCATTACCTCCAGTTCCAGAGCCACCTGAACCTGCACTACCTGCCGTCCCACCTAAACCACGAATAGTGCCTGCGTTATTTATGGTAAGTGTCCCACCCATACCATCTGGGATGGTTATTGGGCCAAGATCCACACCTTCTGGAACAATTAATGTTTTTGCTAAAGCGCCTTGATAGTCAGAAGTGCCAAACGCAGTTTGTAAATTTAAACTGGATGCTGCTGAAGCAGTAAATTCTAGTCCAGAAGCCCCTAGAACTACACCAAACCCTAAAACATTATAGCCAAAACTTGTCATTATGCATCATTAGCCGCATCAGTTGTAAAAAATAGTTTTATACCCAAAAGTCTTGCATCGGCATCTAAGTCATCCGCAGATACGTCTCTTAATATACGAAAGAAACACAAATCTTCTGCTGCAGGAGAACCTGCGATAGTTACGTTACCACTTTCTGCAGTAACGTCCAAATCATTACTTGTGCCTGAATGAGCTTTAGCTGTTGCGGCAACAGCTGTACCAAACGCAGTATTAAGGTCATCATTATCAGAAAAAGAGCCTCCCGCTAATGACCAAACTACGTCACCTGAATCAGTGGATGTAGCGGTAAAATAAGCCTTAAATGTTATTGTTCCTTCGTTCCATGATTTAGGGAAAGCTATAGTAAACTGAGCAAACTCGTCACTAGACTTATCAAAGTCTAAACATTTTAATTCAGGGCCGTTTGCTAGTTCTACTTGAGTAAGATCAGCACATCCATTTGTACTTTCTGGGTACATGGCTGCGGCAGGTATCCATATTGTTTCTTTTCCTGCAACTTTAACAGCCGCACTAGACACCGTTGGCTGTTGCGTAAAATTAACTACACCACCTGATGATATTGCAAGAGCATCTGTATCAGAAGCAGAGCCAATGTTACCTGCATTTGGTATCACAATATTTCCACCAGTGGTCATAAGACCGCCACCTGTGTATGTACCACTTACGTCTACATTACCGTTAATATCAATTAATGTTGAGTTAAGTTCTATTTCATCATCTGCATTAATATCTAAGTCCCCGTCAGCAGGTGAACCAATATTAATAGCGCTGTCACGGAATTGAACTACCATTGCAGCATTAAGTAATAACCCTGTATCAGCAACGTGTGTAAGAACAACATCATTGTCAGCGCCAAAAGATAATGTTGCGGCATCGTGTTGTAATTCTAAATCTTGAGTTAGCGTAACATCACCATCAGATCCTATAGCAATAGCATCCGTATCAGAAGCAGAGCCAATAGTTCCTGCGTCAGGTATAACAATGTTACCTCCTGTAGTCATAAGACCACCACCTGTATATGTACCACTTACATCTAAATTTGCATTTACATCTACAAGTGTTGCATTAAGTTCAATCTCATCTGTTGCGTTTATGTCAAGGACAGTAGCACTAGGAGCATTTATAAATTGTGATGCGTCATTAAACTGAAGTTGCATTGTAGAATTTAATAACAGACCTGTATCAGCAACGTGTGTTAGTGTTACATCTGTATCTGCTCCAAAACCTAAAACTGCAGCGTCTGACTTTAGAGTAAGATCATCCCCAACAGTTGCATCTGCAGATATTTCAACTAAAGCAGATGTTATTTCTACTTCTGTGTCTGCAGCAATATCTAATTGACCGTCTGTACTAGAGTTAATAGATAATGCACTATCTCTAAATGTTAATTTCATTGCAGCATTTAGTAATAATGCACTGTCTGCAACGTGCGTTAACGTTACGTCTTGATCGTTACCAAACTGTATCGTGCCACCGTCTGCGAGAAACAGATCAGAAAACTCTGCACTTGCTGTACCTAATGTAGCACCATCAGCGCTAGAGGGAACGATAGATGTACCCACTGTAGCTGTGTTGAGAACAGGGCTTGTTAAGGTTTTGTTTGTTAATGTTTCAGTTAATGTTGTAGTTGCCAAAGTTGAAGCTAGATTAGGTAATGTTACTGTATGATTACCTGAAAAGTCTGCATGTGCAGGAGCTTGCAATTCGACATAGTGTGCATTTGATGATTCACAATAAAATCTAATATAGGACTGCGCTCCAGAGTTTTTAATAGATATAGCGCCTGATTGCATGTCAATACCATTAGAGCCGTCTATGCGTACTACACCTGTTCCATTTGGTGTTAATGTTATATTACCGTTTGATACAGATACAATATCCTGTCCATTAACATCAAGCGATCCTCCAAGCTGAGGAGTCGAGTCCTCTGATACGTTTGATAAATCACCACTTGAACCTGTGCCTGCAATAATGGCGCTCCTGGTAATTTTTTTAAGACCTCCCCCTGATGTGTCCACTGCTATAAGAACATCATCATCAGCTGCTGTAGATATTTCTGATAACGACCCTACTGCTACGGAGTTAAAGTTTGTGCCATCTGCTATAAGTAAATTACCTGCAGTGTTAGTTCCCATAGTAATGTCATCACCTGAAACTGTTAGATCACCACCCACAACGACATCACCATTAAATGTAGCCTTCCCTGCTAGAGCCATATCAATGTCAAGTGCAGTTATAGCACTAGAATCATCTGTGCCTTTAATAGCAAAGTTTTTGTCAGCAACACTTACGGTAAGCTCAACATCAGAAGAGTTGTTAGCTATATCTAGTATAGATGTGCCATTATCTTTAAATGTTACATTAGCCCCGTTTGCATCAAGAATAATATCTGCTTCAGCATCAACAGTTAAATTATTAGCTGATATTGTTAAATCTGTACCATCACCTTCAATCTTTTCACTGTCTCCACCAAAAACGATACCTACATTGTTAGGCACATGTATGTCAGAAGTGGCGGTTAAATTTATTTTAGCGCTAGAGGCTATTGTTAAATCTGTACCATCTCCCTCTATTTTTTCGCCATCATCACCAAAAGTTACACCAATACTTGCGGGTATATTAATGTCTCCACCAGACCCAACGCTTATGCTTATATCAGTGCCGTCAGATTCTATCTTCTCATCTCCAGAACCATCAAGTATTAACCCCACGCCCGAAGGTATAACTACATCTGAAGTGGCTGTTAAGTTTATCTTTGCCCCAGAAGTTATTGTTAAATCAGTGTTATCCCCCTCTATCTTTTCTCCAGTGCCAAAAGTGACTCCTACATTAGCAGGCACAACCACGTCCGCTGTGGCAGTTAAATTAATGTTGTTACCTGTTATAGTAAGGTCTGTGCCATCACCCTCAATTTTTTCACCGTCATTACCAAATGTTAATCCTATATCGGCAGGTATATTAATATCACCACCTGAACCCACAGTGATAGATAAGTCAGTCCCATCCGATTCTATTTTTTCTGCAGTGGCAAAAGTAAGCCCAACACCTGAAGGTATATTAACATCAGCTGTAGCAGTTAGATTAATATTATTACCAGTAATGGTTAAATCTGTGCCATCACCCTCTATCTTTTCTCCGTCATCACCAAAAGTTAAACCAACATTCGCTGGAATGTTAATATCAACTCCAGCCGTTAAATTCATATCTCCATCTGTTACGAGATCTAATGTAGCATCAGCACTTGATCTAATAGATATAGCAGAATCTCTAAACTGAACTGCCATACCTGCATTTAATAATAGAGCTGTATCCGCAACATGTGTTAAGCTGACATCTCCATCCGCGCCAAACGAAAGAACCGCGCCATCTGATTGTAATTTTAAATCATCATCAACAAACAAGTCTGGTATGGCTAAATCTTGAAATAGATCGTAAACCACAGCATCAGACCCTCCACCGTCAGTTGCAATCATTTTTACTTGACCAGCTAAAACAGCTACATTATTCCCTGTGCCTTGGCTAAAGGTTAAAGTAAAACTTGTTTGGTTTTCTATTATCCAAACCTTAGATAATGAATTAGGTGCAAGTGTAACTGTACAAGCCTGCCCCCCACCTGTGCATTTTAAATATAATGATCTCGCCTCGTCAGAGGTTCCGTCAGCTACTGTTATGGTATGTGTAGAAGCGTTAGATATTGCTTCTCCAGTTGAACTATAAGAAAAAGCCTCTGCTATGAGTTCTAAATTTTTATTAGTGGTGTTACCCCATGTACCTGTCTGTTCACCAGTGCCTATTTCTTCTAATCTTAAATCATTTGTAAAAACGCTTGCCATGTCTTAACCTTTCTATGCAATACGTATAATAGCAGTTGTATCAGATGCCGTAGGAAATTCAACTTTAAACGTGCTATTACTTGACGACTTATCTGCTCCAAAATCTAATACCGCAACCGCAGGATTAGTTCCTCCAGACTTATAAATTAAAGCCCCTCTCGCTGTTATAGTAGAACTTGCCCACGTGGTATCTGAAAAATTAAGATACGCAATAGTACCAGAAGTATCACTTTTAGGTGCTGTACCAATTGTTAACGTGTTACCACCTGCTGTATAACCTGTTCCACTAATTTCGTTAGTTGTAGAATACGCAGTGGTGGTGTCATCTAACGTGGCACTAGATGTGTACAACGCTATTTTAAAAGACTGAGAAGTATCACTACTAAAGTCCATCTCTCCATTTAAAAGAGCTATTTTAAAAGATGTACACAAATAATTACCAGTAAAAGCCATTAACTTGCATCCTGTCTGTATTGTCCTGACCTATAACTGTCTTGTCTTAATTTACCGTCTATAGTGCCTTTTAATAACCCTATGGACTGTAAATACAATTTTTCATAGTTTGCTATGATGTCTGGCTCTCCTTTTTGAAAACGTATAGCCTCTATTAACGCACCATTTAATAAAGCCATATCAAAATTATCCCCAAGATAAGTACCTCCTGCAGTGACTATAGAGGTAGGATACTTAGCATATATGTGTTCTATCTCGTAATTTTGATCTGGAGTTGGAGCTAACATTAATTTTACATTAGACCCTGAAGTGCTGTGATAGGCATAAAATTTAGGTAGCCCATACTTTGCACTCGTGTTAACGGGAAAAGCATCGCGTAGAAAGTTAACATCTTTATTTAATAAATAATTAGTAGTGCTACTGCTTATAACAGCTATACTGTATGTATATAAGTAACCATCAGGCGTTGTATATAATTTATTAGTGGCGGTAAGAGGCCCACTATCTACGTTTCTCATTGCAGGTAATTCAACTGTATTAAATATCTTTTGTTCAGCCTGTTGAGTAAACATAGCCAGTTGGTCATCAGAAAAACTGGTTTCACATATATCGTTAATATTTGTTTTTAAACTTGTATAATTCATGTTGTCACCGTTACTTCACCTACCGCGCTCACAGCCTGTAGTCTACTTACTCTTAGTCCATATATATTTTTACCATCTCCTACTGGATCCCACCCCCACTGTGTGTTTCTACTACTAGGATACCCTGCAAAATCAGGTCGTGGGTCACGTATGGCCTGTGGATCTCTGACAGGATGCAGACCAAGTTTATTCTGTGGGTGATCTGGGCTAAAACATTCTGGACACGCCTTTATATTAGTATCTCTACCTCTTGTAATTATATTTCTTAACTCTTTTAGTTTAAAACGAAAACCACATATATCGCACTCAGCTATAGCTCTTTTATTGGAAGCAAACATTATATTCTTCCTATTCTTGGCACAAAACGTTCAGATTCTTTTTCTCTGTCTTCACCTGCCGCTAAGTTATATTGCTCATCATAAATTGTTTTTAACATTTCTATCCTGGGTGCTAAATCAGGATCTTTCATAGATATGTAGTACGCCAGTCCCGCTACCAAACAAGGTAGAAAACGAAAGTTCATATCTGCTGTTTCAACACCATTACCTGCATCTTCTATTCTACGAAGCCTCCAATATACAAAACTATAAGCCTTGTCAGGCACAGGCCAAAGATTTATACGGGGTGCGGTTTTCAACCTTTCAACCCATACCTGTATAGGTCTACCCTGTATTAGTTTGTTTGGTATAGAAGCAAAATTAGTAACCCCTATACGGCTTATAGTAAGATCAGACTGAGTAGATCCTCCATCACCATATTGACCTCCAGTGCCACTATCACCTGTTCTTATCACCTGATCTAATAGATCTATGGTGTCTGCAGGCAACGTGTATTGGGCTGTCCCTGCTGTCACTGCCTGTATTGCACTATCAATAGTCCATAGGTTTAAACCTCTGTTTTGCCATTCAATAGTCAATAAATTCATAGACCTACGGGCAGTTCTTAGATCGTATCCAGAACGCATCTCACGACCTGCACGCTCCCACGCTTCTTCAGCGATCTCCGTGAA
>CEUO01088826.1_pt1 | contig 14443 bp, 22 predicted proteins | sample 531391 | NCBI WGS metagenome assembly CEUO01 (sample SAMEA2622799, study PRJEB7988) | marine metagenome | isolation source: saline water (ENVO:00002010), including
CCCGGTGGGAACGGCGGCTACGACTGCCCTATGCACGACGCTCCCCTTCCGCATGATGACCTTCGGAGTTGTGCGGCCAGCACCCGTCCATACCAGAGCCGGATGCGGTCGACGAACGTGCGGAATGGTTTCGAGAGACCGGCCAAGCGCCCAGCCAACTTTGCCACGTCGCTGTGCTTTTTCCACCAGCTGCTGGACGTTGGACTCATCTAATCGATGCCGGTCTTTTGCCAAGACTTCCGGTTCGAGGATGCTTGGATCGTCACCGATGAGGCAGAGTGTGCAGGCAAGGCGAATGGCGTCCTTGAGAACTGAGCTGTCGAGTGACTTCCCACCCAATGATGGTATGTCGACAGGCACGGCGTTCAGGGATTCCTCGATGCTTTGGTCGCTGAGTGGGAACACCCGAAGCAGATATATGGGCACGCCATACTCTTCTTCGCCGTAATCCAGTCCGATGCAGAGACCGCGAGATGCCCCGCACATCTCGCCCCAGGTCTTGGCGGGGTCCACATCCCCGATATAGAACCACATTGTCCGTACTTCGTTGCGGAGTTCGTGTCCGACTGGAAACTGGACTGAGAGACAGGGTAGCCCGGATGGGAGATGGATGCTGGAACCCTGCACCGTGCTGAGATTCAACCGGGTAAGCATGGGAACCAGTGCCGGATAGATTCTGTAGTAGGGTCTACGACTTTCTTCCCAGGTGGTGTCAAATTCCACGAGCGCGCGATCCATCGGTGCAGCATTCTCGTTAAGAAGGGTCTGGGCAACATCCTGTCGCGTCAGCTCCCGCACCTGTGGGAACTGTTTGCTGGCGCGTCGGTGCGATGCGGTTATGGTTTCGTACTCGTGGAACCTCACAGTTCTATCTCCTCCTGATTTGTGGCTACCATCGGTAGCCAGGATTAAAGAGCGACCGGGACCCTATGCTGCTTGGGTCCCGGTCGCAGAGAGGGCGAGGCAGGGAGAAGCAGCGAAGCCCCTGCCTGTGGTGCCCAAGGGGTCAGTGGTACGACTCACCGACCCGCATCCATGGACTCTCTATGTGTCATCCAGTTCATTGGCCTGCTCAGCAATCGAGCAGAGGAACTTCCACTTCTTGTATCCGGGCTCTGACTTGGCAAACTCTGGCATATTCTTGTATGCCTCGTCGTAAGACCAGAACCTCACAAGTCTCATGGCAAGGTCTACCCATTGGGCCTTGTTGTGCCGAAGGGATATGACCCCTGCCCCCAGTGGGCTGCGAGACCCGGAAGACCGGATTGTGTCTGTAAATAATTCCTGAGCTGCTGGTGGCACATAATCCGACCGCAGCACGAACTCATGGTCACTGTGATTTGGCACTGGTTTCCCTGATGCGTATCCCTGTCACGGTTTTACCTCCCATGCGAATGCCGTCTTGCACATAAAGCTGAACCTTCTGGTCCTTCCATTTGCCCACGTCCCGCCCGAACAGGGACACGAGAGACTTGCGGTTGGTGGCGTTCAGGACAAGCTGCTTGTCGGCTCCCTTGAAAGCAAGAGTGTAAACGACAGGCTTTCTACGTCCACCATCAAACTCGACATCCTCATGCTGAAAGCAGGAAAGGATTGTCACATCGACGCTGCCACCAGCATCTTCAATATCTTCCGACGCCAGCCACGGGGAGTCCCGCATCTGGCTGGCTTTGCCGTCAAATTCTTTTGGCTTCTTAGGCATCGAATCCCTCCAAGGTTTGCTCTTCAAGTTCCCAGTGAGGCGGAGTGTAGTGGTCGCTGGCGATGGGAATCTCCCAGCTATCGTTATCGATAGCACCCCTCACTGCCGTCAAGACCCTGTCAGCCTTGTCCCACCCATGCTCCAAGGCGACTTCCCCGAGTTCTCGGATGACCACCCCATACGGTGGCGTCGTGCAGATGGTGACGATCACGACCCGGTCAACCTGCTTGTGAGATTCACGGGTGAACCATCGGTGGTAGCAGGCCAAGGACAGGTCGTAGTTGAACCGGCTGATGTTCTGGTCGACCACCCGCTCGGAGTGAGTGTCGGAGAACTTGAGGTCTACGATTGCTGACTCACCGGATGTGTTGATCCAGTCCAGCTGACCGCGAGTCTGTAGCCCATACTCTTCTGAGAAGACTGCGACCTCAGACTCACCCTCGCTGAGGAGTTCAAGGACCTCACTGCCCCTGAGTGCCTTCAGCACCTGGTCAGTGCAGGTCATGATGCGATCATAGTCGTCCTTCTTGACGATCAACTTACCGGCATTGACGACAACGAATTCTTTCCAGTCATTGCCCGCCCGACGCCCGCCCGACCAGACGGCAACATCGCTGGGAACACGCTCTGGCTCCAGCCATGCCATGTGGCCAAGAGTTCCGGGGGCAAACCGATCCTTCTGTGCCTGAGTGGTCTCAGGTGGGTTCTCGTAATGGTGTCGTACCAGTAGTGGGCTGACCTGGCCATCTGCCAGACCCTTCTTGAGAACGCTCGGGTTCAATCCTTCGGACGAAAGGTATTGTTCGCGGCTCATCGTCGTCTGAACATCCCTCTTCGTCACAGCTGTCGTCTTGTAAATGTCTCTCATCGTTTCCTCCGTCGAGTGATGTAAGTAATGTGACTTGGCTGGCTTCGACAGGAACGCCGCCAGCGAAGTGATACTCCAGGCAGGCGTGCCACTGGTCTCCCTCGTACCAGACAAGCCACTGCTGCCTGTCGCGGCTCAAGGTGAAGACTGCGGCACTGGACGCACACTGAGTGGCCCAGTATTTATGGCGAAGTTCAAGGGTCCCCCACTCATCCGTGTCAAGCACGACCACGCAGTTGTCGAGGTGCTCCAAGGCTTCGCGGACAGACCGGATGGTATTCCAACACTCGGTAACGTCGGGGTTCCCACTGAATGGCAGGCTCCGTGGGTACTGGTCAATGTTTTCCTGCATCTTTCTGATCTGAGACCAGCTGTACCGTGAGTCATCAATGAGTTGTTCGATAGCATGTGCCGTCACTACTGTCATGGCTTCCCTTTGCGTAATGGACTTCTTCTCGGTCAACGCGAACGTCTCGGGGTGCATCAAAGCCAAGCCTGACTTTACCGTCACCCTGAACCCGGCAGACCATCACCTTGATGGTGGTGTCCTTTGTCTTGATGAGGACAGATTCGTCTTGGCATCTGGAAAGAACGAGCATGGCTGTCTCCTACTCGGGTATGGATTCACTAAGATATCTCACCCTCTACATCTGGCAGGAAAGCCCTGCCCAGAGAGAGGTTGCAGCGGCGATCGCTGTAGTGGATGTGCCGACCCTTTGTTCGGCCAGCGTTAGGGCCGGAACCGTTTTTCTGGGGCTCGCGGAGATCAAGGCAATCCCCGGTCACGAACAGGCTGGGAAGATCGTTGATCTCGCCTAGCGATTCGTGAGTGTGTTCGGCCAAGCGGGCCTGAAGGATGGCAATCTTCTCGGGACTGCCGGGGTGGTGCTCAGTGGGCTGGTAACTCATCACGTTCCTCCTAGTGAGTAGTGGTCCAGACTTTTATCGGCATGAGTGGCCGAAACCTTTAGCGATTGTGTCCTCTGGGAGAAGGAAAAGAGCCGCCCTGATCGTTGCAGCGATCGGGCGGCTGAGTTCATGCGAAGTATTGAAGGCGCAACGCTTTGAACGACTGAAGTGTAGTTGAGTGGTGCGATGGTTCAAGCAAAATGTCGGGACTTATCAGGAAGTGCCGACAATATGTCACCGCTATTCGTCCTTGACGGCGATGCCTTCCGGGCTCAGCTGAGCCCCATGTCCTCCCACCTGTTAGTACCCTGTTAGTGTCTGTCATACCTGTTGGCGTGTGCTATTCACTGTAGAGGGTTGTTTACGTACCGACCCCAGCGGCACCTAGGAAACGGTGCTCCACTGGCGTCGGGCTGCTCTGTTATTCACCGCAGATAGGCGTTCAGAGGCACCGTCCCGCTCTGGTTTTGATATCGGAGTCGAGCAGGATTTCACCCAGCACTCCGTTGCTATCATCATCTGCCAGCCCGGACGTCGTACACCGACTGGCAAACTAAGCAAACCCAGCACGCCGGAATCGAACCGGCACAGCCCTGCGTACCACCGTCAAGGCCGCTACCATATTGCTGGTCAAAGAGACTGGCACCTCCGCATGACGTGATCCGGAGACACGTTACAGGGCTCCGGGCGAATACCGGTCAGTGCCAGTCGGGAGAAGCGACAGCCTAGAAGGGGACTTCGTTCTCTGCAAGGGTTTTCTGTGTCGCGGGCTTCAATTTACCGAAGCTCACCTTACTTGAACCCTGAGGCTCGACATCCCCCGGGGAGGATTCGAGCTGCACCCCTTGCAGGTACGCACTCAGTCCCTTCCCGAAGGGTGCTTCGTAGGGCTGGACCACAATTTTAATGCGGGCCTTGAGCCCCTTGATGCCGTCAATCTCAACAGGCTCTCCGTCCGAGTCAAAGATTCCAACAGGGAAACGAGTCTTGGCTTTGATTTGCAGCTGCCCGTCCCTCTCCTTGAGAATTGGATATGGGATCTCCACATCTGGTCCGAGCGTGTTATACTGAAAATCCAGCAGTTCATTTTTAAACTGCTCCGCCTCGTCGCCAGGATCAATAGCGATCGTGACCGACCAGCCCTCACCGTTGTAAGCGTACTTGTCGTGCTCTCGGGTGTTGTCCCAAAGAACTGTACCAACGGGGGTGTCAACTGTGAGCTTCTCAGACATTCCTCATCCTCCTGAGGGGGTGTGTTTCAGCCAGGCTGTCCAATGCAACCTCTAGCTATGGTCAGTTTATCGGCAATCTCGACTCTGAACTTTAGTCAAAACTGAAGAAAGTCTCAAAAAAGGAAAAAGTAATGACGACTCTGCAACAGATGTCAGACGAGGAAGTGCTGGGACTTCAGAGTATTTACGGAAGCTGGAAAGATGCAGCTGATGCCATTGGTGTATCGCCAGGTGCTCTTCGTTCGCGGGCCAGCAGGGCAAGGAAGAGGAGGGGGGCGTCCGGTGCAGTGCCACAGGATGAGTTGCAGGCGTTCCGTGAATCGTCGGAGAGGGTGAGTACGGAGATACCCCCAAGGATAGATGCCCCGATAGTCAGGGGCGGTCAGGATGATGTGCAGATTGAGGATATGTGGAGAGAGGCTGAGCAGTCCTGCGAGAAAAAGATTCAGCAGGAGATGAAGAGGGAGAAATTCGTTGCCAGGTTTGCCGAGCCAGTGGTGGCGGTCTCGTTCATCAGTGACCAGCACATAGCACCGGGCACCCCGTGTGACCTGAAGAGGATGCGGGAAGATGCGGAGCTAATCAGGAGAACTCCGGGACTGTACGCAGTTCTCGGGGGTGACGGGACCGACAATCACATCAAGCACCGCAGTGCAATACTGGGGGCGAAGTCCACGCCCACGGAACAGTGGATGCTGTACGAGTATTACCTGAATCTGCTTGGACCGAAGCTAGTCTGTGCCGTAACGGGAAACCATGACAGCTGGACAGTTCAGATGGCGGGAATCGACATGCTGGGGTGGCTCGGCAGGACAAATAAGCTGGTGACTGCGAGCCATGGTGCGCAATTAGAATTAAATGTGGGGACTCAGCAGTACAAGGTTCACTGCCGCCACCAGTATCGCTACAATTCGGGATTCAACCAGACACATGCGGTTAAGCAGATGCTTCGGATGGGGGATTATGACTTCGACATTGGGGTCATTGGTCACCATCACGAGGCGGCAATGGAAGCGTTCATGTGGCGGGGGCAGCAGAGGTGGGCTTGTCGGCCCGGTGCCTATCAGATTACTTCGCACCACTCATCGCAGTACGGATACTCACCGGCAGTTCCAACCTGTCCCACCTTCTTACTCTCTGGCCAAGAACGTGACATAGTGGGTTTTTTCGATGTCAGGACGGCAGTCCGCTATCTCTAGGGAGCACTTGATGTATATGGAATTGCAGGCGGCGGCAGAGGAGCTGGATAAGAACGGGTATTTCAAAGCAGCGTCAGTCCTAAGACAATACACACAGGTGAGGTGGTCTGCGGGAAGCAGCATGGGTAACGCAGGGAGGCCGGAAGATGATAGAAGTTCTGACGGACGTAATCTCAAGGGTGGTGGACCTGTGTCCAAAGTTCGTTCTGATTGAGCCGGGGACACAGGGGCTGTGTGTGACTCGGGGGCAATACACGGCATTGCCTCCGGGTTTTCATTTGTACTGGCCGTTCTGGTCAAGGGTCACGCCATACGCAGTTAACAGACAGGCAATGAGCGTTGAGGTTGTTCGGGACGTTGAAGGCAAGTCGGTCTGCACGCAGCTGTGGCTCGTGTATCAGATCACAGACTTGGTTTTAGCGGCGAGCACGTCAGCGGATTGGGCAGACACGATAGATGATGTCGCCAGGATCACGACGATCGTTGACTCTGGCAACCTGAGGGATCAGATTGCAGAGCAGCTTGAGGATTACGGCATTGAGATCACAGACTTTGGTTGCGTGGAGTACACTCCCAGAGTATTGAGGTTAGAGCATGTCGGCACCATCCCGCTTGAGGCAGCAATATCTGAGTGACCATCCACTCTGCGAGTATTCTCTTGTGGCAGGTAGTCACTTCGACTTCTTCAATCTGTACGGGTGGGTGCGTCCCCGTATTGTCCCGGCCACCGAGGTCGACCACATATTCGGTCGGCGTGGTCCGTCAGATGCTGTTGAGCACAGCAGCAACTACATTGCAGCCCACTCTCTGCCACATAAGTGGAAGACAGACAACTCGGTGGCGGGTAGGATCATAGCGGTCGCGTGGAAGTATCGCAGGCGTCACGCTGACCCAGACGGTTGGGACTTGGATCGAATGCGGGAAGTGTTTGGTCGCAACATCCTGGGGTGGATGGAATATCGCTTGGACACCCTTGAAATGCCTCAATGGGTAGTTAACCTTGGTCGTGAAGTATTGGAGGGACAGGATGCACAGCCGGAACAAAGGAGCGAGGGGGGAACGTGAGTGGGCAGAGTTTTTGCGGCACCGAATGGGCTGCAAAGATGCTCGTCGCGGCCAGCAGTTTTCTGGTAGCCCCGATTCCCCTGACGTAGTGGGTGGCATTCCGGGTACGCACCCGGAAGTCAAGAGGACAGAGCGTTTGAGCCTGTACGCTGCCATGCGGCAAGCGATAGATGACTGTGGGGAAAGCGTTCCCTATGTAGCCCACCGCAGGAACCGAGAGGACTGGCTGGTTGTCATCAGGGCGGAAGACGTTGAGGAGTTTTCTCGTAGAGTGGTGGAATCCTTAGATGAAGATTGAAAAGATTGTCATTGATCCAGAGCTGGCCAGCCTGATGGAAGTGCTGCATCCGACCGAGCTGGAATTCCTATACAAGCAACTTGAAGAGGACGGCATCAGGGACCCGCTCAAGTTTGCGTGGATTGACGGCGACCCGATCCTTGTCGATGGGCACAATCGATACAGGTGGTACATGCAGTTTGGTCGGAACGGAAATAAGACCAAGCGTCCCCGGCTGGAGTTGGTGCCGGGTGTGAGCACCATTACCGAAGCCAAGCTCTGGATGGACTCGCTGCAACGTGGTCGCCGGAACCTGAACTACAAACAGAAGTCACGACTCAAGGGTCTCAGGCTGCGATGGCAGTTTGAGCTGGAGTCGGAGCGTAATGGCGGGGTAGGTGATGCCAAGCTCCATGCCCGGCTGGTGCGTGAGCAGGCTGAGCGGGAAGAGCAGTCAGTCCGACAAGTCCAGTACGACGAGGCGTACTCTGTGGCAATCGAGGAGATTGAGCAGTATGACGAGGAGGCGGCAGCAAAAATAGAGTTCGGGGAGCTACTGATTACCCAGAAGGATGTAATCAGAATGGTAAAATCAAAAAAAATTGAAGAAGGCTTACTTAACCTAAAGTCTGGGAGGAAATGGGACGATAATGGTTATGAGGAGCCTTCTCTTGAGGCACTCGACATCTCTTCGGGCCGCGAGGCAGACTTCCAAAGGGCGAAGGCGACGTGGAACTTGGCAAACCGATCACTCGGCCCTCTGCTTGAGCGGTTACAATTAATCGGAGACCTTTCAGGTGGTAGGTTCCCGGTTCCAAGGAATCAGATAGAGGAAGTTAGTCAGCTTCTGTCAGACTGGGAGCCGCTTGCAGCATGTGACTGTGATGATGGGTGTGAGCGATGTCGCCAAACAGGATGGTGCCTCAGGTTGGAAGAAGCCGGATCACAGAGTTGATCCATTGCTCAGCTATCGTTAGCGAAATGCTTCTGGACACGCACTGCGTGTCACCAGAGGTGTTGTTCTGGTCTGACGAGGACATGGAGGCGTGGCAGTTGGGAGTAGGTGGACCGCAGCGTAGGGCGGGGCGTGCTCCTTGGGATGGTGAACAGTATTTTCATGGAGGTGACGATGAAAGTTGGACCCTATACTCTTGACGAGTACCAGGAGCGGGCAGTCAATGAGGTGAGGGCCTCGCTGGCTGCTGGCGGGCGCAGGATTCTTCTTGAGGCCCCAACAGGGACGGGCAAGACGGTTATTGCGATGGCAATAACGGAACTGTCAGCCCGTCGCGGCACTCGGGTTGGCTTTATAACGTCTGGTCGGCAGCTGATATACCAGATGGCCCGCAAGGCTGAAGAGTCGGGCCTTGACTACTCCGTACTCATGGCGAACAGCCGGTACGAATGGAATCCGGACGCTCAGTGTCTGATTATCTCAAAGGATACGCTCGATGCTCGTCGGGGGAGGATGTACTGGAACCAGCCAGACATCTACATCGTCGATGAGTGTGACGTGTGCCTCTCGGAGAAGTGGCGGAAGCTACTGAAGAAGTCTCGCTATACGGTGGGCCTGACAGCTACGCCGGTCAGTGGCAAGGGAGAGGGGCTCGGCTTTTACTACGACTCGATGGTCAAGGTGGCCAAGTATTCAGAGCTGATCGAGTCTGGCCGACTCGTTGACATTACAAAGTGCTTCAGCCCCTACCGACCTGACCTGGTGGGTGGCAAGAAGTCGGGCGGCGACTGGAATCAGAACTGGCTTGGTCAGAGGATGAATCGCCAGCGGTTGGTGGGTGATATCGTCCAGCACTGGCAGCGTCTCGGTGAGGGTCGCCCAACGGTAGCCTTCTGCGTTGACAAGAAGCACACGGCAGCAGTCTGCGAGGCGTTCAAGGCGGTGGGGGTGCCGAGTGAATACATCATCGACGAGACGACACAGTTTGAGCGGGACGAAATCTTCAAGCGGGTGGAGTTGGGAGAGACAAAGGTGCTCGTCAACTGTGCCACGCTGACCCGTGGGTGGGACCTTCCCTGTGTGAGCTGTTGCATCCTGGCGAAGCCGACCCGGAGAGTGAGGCTCTACCTGCAAATGGTGGGTCGTGTGCTTCGGGCTCATCACACGAAGGATGACGCAATACTGATCGATCACAGCGGATCGGTCTGGGAGCATGGCTGGCCGACCGAGGACAGGGAGTGGACGCTTGAGGGTGGCGAGCCAAGGGAGCAGCAGAGACAGCCCGGCGAGCAGGGGGAGCAGCCCGAGAGGCTGTGTCCACAGTGTGGTCTGATTCTGCCGGGCTACGCCAGCTCCTGCACGAACTGTGGCTGGAAGAGGTTGCAGCGTGAGCAGATGGCAGAGGCGGAAGACGGTACGCTTCGCTCAGTCAAGAAGCGGGAGCGGACCAGCCAAGAGAAGCTGCAAAGGGAGTGGACGGGCCTGCTGTTTGCTTTCGCCCGGTCGGGCAAGCGATACAAGCAGGCGGCGGCAGTGTTCAAGGGGAAGACGGGGCAGTGGCCAGATGATGCCAAGGTTTACCCGTTAGCGGCACCGCATCAGCGTTCGATGCTGGTGTCAGAGTGGAGATCAGCCTACAAATAGGAGGTGAAGATGACTTCTTCGATGGAGTACGTTGAGAACGGCTACCCGCAGGAAATGGCAACGGATCACGAGGGACTGGGGGACCTTCCCCGGATGGCAATCTGGTCCAGCAGGAGGCTGCAATGGTTTGCCGCACCGGAAGGTTCTTATCCTGAGCAGTTCCAGCTGGACTGTGGAAATGGTCCGGTCTGTTATCGAAGGCTGAGCCCGGAGTACATTACATGGCTGAGGGCACACTGTCAGGATGGTCTTGACGGTCGTAGCCAGCAGGTGGTACAGGCTCGGCAGCAGGATTTCGGTAGCGGGATCGAGCTTTATATGCCACAGTTTGTCGGCTGTGACGCTGACATATCGAACTACAAGGGTCCTTCGGTGGACAGTGTGAGCTGGGCAAGGGGCTGAGAATGTCGTGGTCAATGAGTGACGTGAAGAAGATGTCGTCCTATGCGTCAGACGCATATCGGGACAATCCACTCAGTGGCGAGCTGTTGAGCGTTGGAAGCGTGCAGTGTACCCTTTACGATTTGGGTGACCGCACTGTAGTAGCGTTTCGCGGGACGGAGCCGGAAGAAGTTGGTGACTTGCTGGTTGATGTCGACCTGCGAAAGTCCGTAACCCCTGCGGGCAGGGTGCATCGAGGGTTTTACGAAGCGTACCAGCAGATAGAGTCCCTGCTACTTGAGAGGCTGAGTGATTACCCGAAGGTGGTCCACTTCACCGGCCACAGTATGGGCGGAGCACTGGCGACGATTGCGGCCTTTGAATTGAAGGGCAATATGCTGGTGACCTTTGGCTCTCCGCGAGTGGCGGGAAGAAACTGGGCCAGAAAGTTTAATCGGCAAATGATCGGGCGATGTGCCCGAGTTGTTAATAATGTCGACCTAGTGTCGCGGGTTCCGAGTGCCATCAGGTTCACCCATGTCGGAACTCATGTCCTGTTGACGGATAGCGGAGCCTGGATACAACCAGGAATTGTGACAAGGATGCGGAACTGGCTGTGGTGCCTGATGACCGGACGGTTTGGCAGATGCCACGGCATGGGAGAATACTTGAGAGGACTTACAAAATGCGAGGACTGATTAGCTTAGCGGTGCTGGCGTTCGCGTTGCCTTCACAGGCAGGGCATGTTGGCGTTCTGAAGTTTTCAGGTGGTACGGGTTTCGTCGTTGACGGGAACCTGCTGGTGACTGCACTGCACTGTGCAGATGAGGACACGGTTGATTGCGGCGGGGTGGAAGCGAAGCTGATCCACCGAGCCCCAATGTCGCGGCGAGCTGGAAGCGACAACATTCTGAGTGACGGGGTGGCAGTCTATCGCCTGAAGGGTGGGCCGTATAAGAGCCTGACCGTGGCGAAGCGTGCTCGCAGTGGTGACCCGGTTTACTCAGCGGGATACGATGCTGGCAGGTACTCAGTCAAGGAAGGGGTGCTGCGTGCTGGCGACGGTCGCCACTACAACCAGACCAGCTTCGTGGCAAGACCGGGTGACAGTGGGGCACCGATCATCAACAAGGATGGCAAGGTGTGCGGCGTAGTGCTGGCGAGTAACCCGCAGACGGGAACGATCACCGTTGGCATCAACCATCTTCGTACTGCTGTGGATGCAGCAGGTCGGGTGAATGGTCTGGTTGCTCAGCAGCAGGTCGTAGTGTTCACGACGCCGAGCTGCCCACCATGCGAGGCTCTGAAGAATGACATTCGCCTGGGATTTTACAAGCGGTTCAATATCGTCACGGTCGAATACCGTGGTGGGGTCTGGAGTAATCAGCAGCTCTACGATGAGTTCATTGCGTCACTGCCAGAGAATGAGCGGTCGCTTGCGTTCCCTACAGTCTGGGTGAGGGGGACTTCAAACTATCGGGTCGGTTACTCGGCGTCCCGTCGAGGCGGGCTGATCGGTTTCATCGGTGGTGTGTTGGATAAGTTGGCGTCTGCTGTCATTGGTGAGAGGGCACCGGCAAAGTTCCCTGTTCCGCCGAGGGCGTCTTCGCAGTTTCCGACACCGGCCCCACCTTCGGACGATGCTCCCGTGCCTGGCACATCGAGCCTCGACGACCTGAAGGCTGACATTGCTGCCATCAAAGACGGGAGTGCTCTCGAAAAGATCGCAGCATTTCGCAGCCTGAAGGGTGACGTTGCATCAGTGAAGGCTGATGCGGGTAAGGCTCTTGAGGCGGCGACCAACAGCAAGGCGGAGCTGGCCGAGCAGCTTAGTGATCGGGTTGCGTCACTCAAGAAAGACATCGAGGGGGTTCGGTCAGGCAATCCATTCTTGAAGGCACGAGCAGCCTTGGCTTTGAAGAAGGAGCTGCCTGACACAATCAATCTGGCCAAGTCGGTAGCGTCTGAAGTCAAGTCAGACATCGACGGTGTGCGTAACCTTCGCCCGGAGTCCTTGGTGGGATTAGCGGGCTTGGTCAGGGCACTGTATCGCCGTCGCCGTGAAGATGCTGATGCAGAGGAGGCGTTCGTATGACTATGATAATCCAAGCGGCACTTGTTTACTTGTTGTCAGATAAGGCTGGCTCCTGGGTGGGAAAGATACTGGCAGAGAAGGGACTGCTGGGCTATGGTTCAGCAGCTGCCCGGCATCTGGCGGTCAAGCGAAAGCAGAAATCCTACGAGCGGGCGAGAGACGAGCACATAGCGTGGATGGACGACGCGCTAAAGCAAAAGAAGGAATCTGATGAGCACGCTGGAATGGAGTAGTGGCGACGAGAGGGACCTCAATGCTCGGGTGGCACAGTTGCAGACGTTTGTCCGGATGCTGGAAAAGGATGTCCAGCATTTGGACCCTTCGCATTTGAAGGATCGTCTGACCCGGAACGAGCAGCGGCTGGAGAACATTGAGAAGAAGCTGGACAGCCTGCAATCAGGGCTGGACGAGCTGGATGAAGTGAAGGCGGTCACCAAGCTGATAAACCCGAGGGCGTTGGCGATGATTGCCAGCCTGATGCTGGGTGGTAGTGTGGCAGGGTCTTCAGTGGTCGATCACCTGACGGAGGAAGAAGTCAATGCGAGGCAAGCTCCTGTTGTGCGCCCTATTGGTGGCGATGAGCACTAAATTTCTGTGGGGCCTGACGTGGATCGGCTTCGCAGGTGCTGTTGTCCCGGTCGAAAACCTGCCGCCGAAGATGTACCCGCTCCGTGTCGAGCGGGTCCTCGATGGAGATACGGTCGAGGGGACAATCGAGCTGGGCTTCGGCGTGCAGCTGGCTTCGCAGTCCATCAGGTGCCTGGGGTATGACGCCTGGGAGTCGAGCAAGCGGCGACGTTCGGTCAAGGTGACGGATGAGGAAGTAGCGAAGGGCAAGCTGGCCTCGAAATACATGGAAGACCTGGTGAAGGGGCCGGTGTGGGTCGTGCCGGGGAAGCGGGAGCGGGACAACTACGGTCGGGTGCTCGGGGAACTGTACGTTCTGGTCGACGGCAAGCCTGTCGGAGTGGCCGATCTGATGGAGTACAACGGACATACCCGTAGGGAGCCCGGAGACGCCCCGTAACGGACGGAACAGGAAAACATGTATAGTGTGTCCAGTTGGAGGTGAAGGGGCTTAGATCGCACAGGAGGACGCTTAGATGGTGCGAGTCGATTTGAGGCAGTGGCCGGTCGGCGTGAGTGTCGACGGTGACTGGCCTGCGATTGCTTTCAGGCTTGAGGATCGTCGGTACGAGATACCGGGCACGTCCCCGCAGTCGATCAGGCTGACGGCGGAGCAGCGAGGCTTGGCGAGGGCGATAGCGGAGCTTCGCAACAGCCCCAAGGTGGACGCCGGGGTGCAGTCGAAGAAACTGCTGCGAGACAGGGGAGAATTTGAGACCCACCTGATGGGAGTCGAGGCCGAGCTGGCATTCAGCTCACTGGTGGGCGGGGAAATGGACCTGTCACTCAGCATGTCAGGTGATAGCGGGCATGATGTGCGGGTCGGGCCTTACAGGGTGGAAGTGAAGTGCCGCCGCCAGCGTGGATACAGCTTTGCCTTGATGGGATTGGGCTCAATGCGGAGCGATGCTGGTGCTCTCGTGTATCAGTGCGGAGATGAGTACGTCGTACACGGAGTGATAAGCCGGGAGAAGTTCCGCCGGGTGGCTGTCCGCAGGGATTATGGGTACGGCCCCAGGCTGGTGGCAGAGCCGGGCGAGTTTACCGACTGGTCGGCCCTCAGATACAGGCCGGGCGACTGGATGGGGCTCCCTGAGCAGGTCGCTTCGGGCCTGATGCGTCAAGGCTGGACGCTGGAGTCGAGAGACTGGACATTCAGGCGGGCATCTGGCGAACCGCAGTTCGTCGATGTTGTTGGTACGTGAAAAAAGGGGAAGCAGGCATTGCCCACTTCCCCCAAGTAAAAACAGTTGTCGGTCACGCTCTATTCTTGATCTCTGTGATCTTCGCCTTGAGCGTTGCCATGGCTTCGATGGTGTCGTCGAGATCGTCAAGGAATTGCTCGCGGGTGTCGGCACGGCAGGCACACTCGAACAAAATGGCGATCTCCTCAGCGTAGCCGTAAATGGCAAGAAGCTCATCCTGAGCGACCTGGTGTGTAGTAATCATTCAGTCATCCTCCAGTCAGTGGAAAACAAGGGGCTGGAAC
>CEUO01027620.1_pt1 | contig 14401 bp, 10 predicted proteins | sample 531391 | NCBI WGS metagenome assembly CEUO01 (sample SAMEA2622799, study PRJEB7988) | marine metagenome | isolation source: saline water (ENVO:00002010), including
AAAGCCTGCGCTTTTGTCAGTCGCAGGCTTTGTTTGTGAGCACGAATTGTAGATTGACAAAAAACTATCATACTTTGGATGACTTAACTTATTGATTCTATTGATGATGAATTTTCGTCAAGAAATAAAAGTAGCATACTTTAAACACGCACTTCTTTAATCAACCCAAAATGTGAGACAAAAAAGTATCATACTTTATGCTCCGTATGATACTTTGGTCAAAGTTTTAAATCTGTCGCTATTTTTTAACCAGCGTTTATGGCGACTCAGTCTTGATGATAACGCTATAAGATACAAGTTTGCTGAATCTTTCCAAAACATCTCTTACTTCATTTCTATTCATGTGATTCCGCACGGCTAAAATATAAATTCCCAGGTACAAAATTGAAATCAACACGGATATGCTGTTCAGCTCGTTGCAGGGCAGAGCAATTGTTAAGGATATTTTTACGGTTGTCTAATGATGCGGTTAGGTCTTTATTCATTTGCAGCGCCTCTGGTCAACTGCCGAAAGGAAATACTGGCCGTTCTTGAAGAGTTAGCCACCACACTTTCAACTTTGTAATTACCGACCATCGATGCCTCATCATTCGGCTGATATGTGGTTCTTTTGCGTACGTTTCTGGCATTGGTGGTCACGATGGCTTTATCAATTTCAATGCTGTCAACATTTATTCCATAATGAACTGCGGCCATGCTCAGAAGGTATTTTAAGAACAACTCTGAATTATCCAGTTGCTTCTGATTATCCTTAGGCTTCAGCCTATCGGATTTAAGATCGAACACCAAAGCCCGTTTTTGTTCGGCATCTTGCCACAAAATTATAAGATCACAGCCTTTATTCACACCCACATCATTAGTCGAGTTTACATACAGCGACAGCTGTTTAAATTTCTGTTTGTTTCTTTTGGGCTGATAATCCAAAGTAAACGCGAGTGCATTGTTAGGTATATGCTCGATATACAGTTCTGCTACCTTGCTGTCTACACCATCTTCTTTCAGTTTCAACTGTTTCTTTGCGGTATCGTAATTGATAACCACATCAGGGTTGATGATTTCCCTCATCGCTGCCAGCATGCATCACTCCTTGATGCCGTAGTAAATTTTATCGGCCAGCTCGTTAGCATCGGCGATGAGGTTATCGAACACTTCCATATTGATGCCGTACTTGTCCACTTCTACCGCATGTATCTGGTGATCATCTTTTAGGCTATAAGCTTTGATTTGTTCAGGTTGCAGCAGGTCTAAACCGGTCATTTTTGCCGATTTCATAATCTGCTCTTTGTTTTCCACATCAAGGTTAAGCATCACGCGGTTGTTGAGCTCGCGGATCAAATAATCGCTATGGGTTGTCACCAGCACTTTCACGCCAGAATTAACTAAACGCGCTAGCAAACCCGCCATTTTGCGCTGGTTATCTGGGTGCAGGTTCAGCTCTGGCTCGTCGATGATCAACATGCCGTTTTTCTCGGCTAGCGAGTTGATGTAAAGGTCAATCAAAAACAACGACTTAATGGAAGAGGACGCCACATAAACCGGCACCGCCACTTTATCGCGGCCACGCTCTTTTTTCGGCATATACATCACTTGTTTATCAACCGCTTTGTAAGAGCCGCCCATTAAGTCTTGCAGAGCATCCTTAATCGGTTTGCAGTCGCTCTCTTCACGGATAAAACTTTTGCGCTTACAGAGGTTTTCGTACTCGCGTACCACGTTAATATTATCGTGGATTGGCTGGGCATAACGCGAACGCATACTGTTGAGTAGCTCAAGCGGATTAACCTTATCGCCGCTAGTAATGTGCTCGATAATAGCGTTTTTGCTAATATCCAGCTCTTTGTAGAACAAGGCAATGCCAGTGCGTTCAGATGTCACGACAAAGGGGCGCGGCAATAAGTCGGCAAACAAACAATCAGCAATATGGTCGCTAATCACGTCATCCAAAATCTGGTTAGGAACACGGCCACCGCTTTTGGTTTGGAAGGTAACCGATAGCACAGATTCGTTAGCGGCTTTGTAAAAACTTAACTGTTCTGACTGCCCAAAGCTCACGGCTTGTTTAAACTCATTAGTAAAGTCAAACACCAGCTGGTCATGACTAAACTCGGCTTTCGCACCGTTAAAGAAATCTTCTGGTACATTGAAGTAACGTGGCAAGTTTTCAGAAAATTCTGAAGAGGCGTTTTTAAGATAATCGGCTAATTTCGCTTGATAGTCAGTCAGCTCAATCAATAGCGTGCCTTCGTCACGCAATTGCGCTAAACGCTCACGGGACACCGACAAATCAATCCACTGCTTAAAATGGCGCAACAAGCCATAAATAGCATAGCTAACGTAGGTTTTGCCCATATTGTTAGGGCCACAGATGACAGTTAGATCGCCCAGTTCAACGGTGCCGTTATCAATACCGCCTAAGTGTGCAAAGTTAAATTTCATGCTGCCTCCTGATTAAGCGGTGTGGTTTAAGATTTAACATTTAACTCGCCTCCCCAACGGTGACTTGGCCGTTCATTAACATGGGGAGAAGCCAGTCTCGGAGCTTCGCTAATTTCTGATTTTCAGTGATATTTTCATACATTAGCTTGTGTATAGGTTTTATTTTCCCGTTGAATTGTTCGAAAATTTTATCATTGGGAATTAATATAGGAATGCTTCTTAACGTTCCAAGGGTTACATATGGTTGTGACGTTCCCGTCGACTGGTTTTGTTGAAGATATGCTCTACCATGCAACGATGTTACCGCAGCAAATATATAATCGGCCATTTCAGGCGCTTGAGATGTTTTGAACAATCCGATGTTTTTTATCGCATAAGGAGTTTCAATCTTCATAGCCCATTGAGAAAGCCCTACAGTGCCTATCATTGATAGTAGAAAATCCCCCTCATCAACTTTGCTGCGTTTGTTTACGGCATCAAAGTCTTCTTGAGAAATTAGATATGCATCAGAGAAATCAATACCTGATGGTTTCAAATGTTTTGATGTAATTAAATATTGACCTGAATCTGATGGTTTAGGACTGTCATGAGTTCCGTCTTTTACTTCAATTATTGAAGACACAGGTTTCCAATCCCACCCCTCCGGTATTTCCCGCTTTAGGGTTGGGTTGTAGACCATTTTGCCGCCGGAGGATTTGTAGGGTTTGCCTTGGCCTTGTGGGGAGTCGTCGGGGAAGTCGAACTGTACAAACCAATAGTCGTACAGGGTTTTGGCCATGGCTTCCAGCTCAGCGTTGATGCGATTATTGAGTTCGATTTTTTTGTCGATTGCTACAAGAGATGCTACTAGTTTTTCTTGGTCATCAATATCAGTTGGCACTCGAACTGGGTACTTATTGAGGGAAACCAAGTCCACTCCAGTTTGTCCGCCAGTTCGCGCTGATAGCTTATCGACGTACTTAAAAACAGCATCCTGTTTCAGAAAATAGTATAGGAATTCTCTATCAATACCTTTTTTAGGTTTAGCCTTTAGCAGCGCAACGTTGTACGCACCTTTGAGACCACGGCATATTTGGAAAATAGGCGGACCATATCGCCCGATCATCACATCATCTTCATCGCAAAACTTGCGCGTTGATTTTTCGGGTATGTATGTTGGGAAAGCATCAGTTTTATAATCTCTTGTTTGAATGAGCCGAACATACCCCTCTCTAGGCTCATTAATAAACTCTGACTTTGCAGGTTGACTTCCGCCAATAAAATCGCAGATATCTTCTACTCGCAAATGATTAACAATCATATTCCAACCCCGCCAACTGCTTTTTAATCTCAGTTTCCAATTCACGCGACTGGCTAAATAGGTTATCTAAATTACTGGTAAAGCCCTGCATCTTTTCAGCAAACTGCTCTGGGGTTATATCCACGTATTCGATTTTGACATCAAAATACTGGCCTGCACTTAACGAGTAGTTTTTAGCTTCGATGTCGTCATAACTCACAGCGACGGAAAGATCTTCAATGGTTTCTTTCGAGTTAAACACATCAATAATTTGTTGTTCTTCTGCTGGTGTTAATACGGTTTTTTGGTTTTTACCGTCTTTGACTTTTTCACCCAAGTTTGAGGCATCCACCAATACCACATCGCCATCGTTGCTGGCATCGATAAACAGAATGGATACGTTCGTGCCGGTGGTGGCGAAGATATTAGAGGGCATGGAAACAACACCCGCCAGCATTTTATTTTTCACCAAATGTTCGCGGATTTTTTTGTCGATGCCCGACTGGGCGGTAATAAAGCCAGTAGGCAGCACCACAGCTGCTTTACCACCAGGCTTGAGTGAAGCAATGATGTGTTGCAAGAACAATTGGTAGATTTCCATCTTGTCCTTGGCTTTGGCTTTAATCTTTGGAATACCTGCAAAGAAACGCTCTTTGTTTTCTTTGCTGTCCAGCTCATCTCTAAAGTCGCTAAAATCGAGCTTAAACGGCGGATTAGAAACAATATAATCAAAGCGTTTTAGCTCTTTGCCGTCTTTATGGTAGGGGTGAAGCACGGTATTACCTTGGATCACATTCGGGATTGAGTGCACCAAGTTATTTAAGATCAGGTTTAACCGCAGCAGGTTGGATGATTTTTGTGAAATATCTTGCGTGTAAATACTACAGCGGTTTTCACCAATGGCGTGAGCCACGTTCATTAATAGCGTACCTGATCCCGCCGATGGATCGTAACAAGCCACGTTGCGTACTGTGCCGCGCTGCTCTTGGGGCACTAAAATTTCCGCCATAATGCGCGCTACCGCATGGGGAGTAAAATATTCGGCGTATTTGCCGCCAGAATTACTGTTGTAGTCTTTGATCAGGTATTCAAAGATGGTGGCGTAGAAGTCGAATTTTTGCGTGAAAATACGTTCAAAACTGAACTCCACCAGTTTATTGATAATGGCGCGGCAGAAGGCATCACGTTTTGAGTCGTCGGCAATGTATTGACTGATGCGGTCGAACAGTACCACTTTTGCGCCACCATCGGTTTTTACTGCAAATACATCGTTATTTCTAATGGCAATGTCGATTAAGGTATCGTCAAATAGTTTGGCAAAATCCGGCGCGTTTTGTTGGCTAAACAGGTAGCTGATAAAGTGCTGCGGCTTTAACCGTGCGGTGTCGCCGCCCATTTGCAGTTGCAGCATGTCGAGGTCGTCTTCGCTCATGGCTGCGAGCGCTTCTTCCCATTTATCGGCTTTAGCGATGGTGTCATCGAGCTTTTTCGCTTCAAAGGCAAATTTGTCGTTTAAAAACTTGTACAAAAACGTTTGGGTAATGATTTTAAATTCGTTACCGTCGTTACCTAACCCATAGTTAGCACAGATGCCTTTTAAGCTATCAATCAGGGTTTTGGTTTTTTGCTGAAATTCTAATTCAACCATTTGGTGTTTACTTCCTAATCAGTTTTACCCGCATTACTACGCTTGGCTGCCGGTATTAAATTCTTTTAAATATTCTGCGACGACGAGGTGGTTAATGTATCGCGAGGCGTCGGCGTTGAGTTTGATTTGCTGTTCTTTCATAAAGCGGCCAATCACCAGCGGCATCATTTGGCGCTCAAAGTAACTTTCATTGTCGAGCACTTGGCTATTGTTGAGCACTTGCTCGTCGGCATCTTGTTTTATGCCTGCTAATGCCTCGAAAATTTTACGCTCTGATTCGCTGATGTCGCTTTGGTTTTGCTGGCGCTCTTGTAAGCGCTTGTGAATACGGGTGTATTTGGCATCGCCTAAGTACTTTTGCCGCAGTTGGTTATTCTGGCGGTTGAGCTCTTTAACGCGGTCGTGAATTTTATTCAGCGCCTCGATATTGGCCACCATTTCGTCTTGAGTCACTTCGCTTAAGTTTTTCTTCTTAAACAGCCGCTCTAGTTCTTCTTTCAAGCTTATGAACTGCGGATCTTGCTGGTCAAAATTGCTGGCCAGTGCTTCGCGGGTTTGACGTAAGGTGTTTTTCAGCTTGTCGGCCAGTACCAGTTCTTCTTCGCCAATTTTTACAAACTTGAAGATCACGTCTTCTAAGGCACGGTTGAGCAGGTTGCTGGTATCTTCGCCGCTTTCTAAATCGTTTTTGAGATTGAGTAAGTCCAAGTGATTACTGGTTTCACGATACAACACATTGAGCTTGGCAAAATCCAACTCATCAAGAAAGTCATACTCGCCTTGCAAGCGAATAAGGTTATACAAGCTGCGGGCATCGGCTAAGGCTTTTTTGAGTGCCAGTACGGTGTCGCGATCTTGTATTTGGCTAATCTGGTTGCAGAACTCTTCCATGTTGTCGGTATCAAAACGGAACAGTACGTCTTTGATATGCTCGATTTCTTGCTTGATCTCTTCCTGAGATTTAAACAGGTGTGAGTAGTGCTCCATCTCATCGCCCAATTCTGACTGCAATTCGTCGAAATAGGCTTTGTTGGTGGCATCGAACTCTTTGCGAATATCGGCAAAATCCACCACATAACCGTAGCGGAAATCTTTGTAAGTTCGGTTTACTCGCGTGAGCGCTTGCAGTAAATTGTGCTTGCGGATCACCCGACCAAGGTAGAGCTTTTTCAGGCGTTTGGCGTCAAAACCAGTGAGCAGCATGTTATACACAAACAAGAAATCGATTTTGCCTGCTTTGAAGTCTTCTACCCAGTTTTTGCGCTCTTCCTTTGTACCGATATCGTGCAGAATCAAGGCGGCGTTTTTTACCTTTTGGGCTTGTTTGGCAGACTCTGCATAACTGGTTGGCGCAGGCTCAGCGACTTCAAACACTTCGGTTTTTGAGTTGGATGTTTGCGGCAGAATAGGCGTTTCGGCATAAACGCCATTGAAAATTTCAAACATCTGCTTGGCTTGATCTGAGCTGTCGCAAATAACCATGCCACCAATGGTTGTATCGTTTAATGCGCCACGGCTTTTTTCAAAGTCGTTTACGATGTAAGTCAGCATGGGCTCAACAAAGCTTGGGTGGGCGTAAATCAGTTTGCGATCCACATCGCCCATTTTCACTTCGGCTTCTTCAAGGGCTTTTTGCAGCTCAATTTTGTATTGAGTGCTGATCTCTTCACGGATTAGGCGCAAGGTGTAACCGTCGGCAATGGACGCGTTGTAGTAGTACTTGTGAATGTAGTCGCCAAACAAGGCGCGTGAGTTGTAGTCATCTCCCAATAGCGGCGTACCCGTTAAGCCAATTTTAATGGCGTTGCTGTCTGACTGGCTTAAGTTGGCTAAGAAACTCCCTTTGGGGTTATAGCTGCGGTGAACTTCGTCTAAAAAATACACCCGCTGTATCGCGACGTTGTAGTCTTTGGTGCTAACTACATCTGGGTCATCTTTAAACTTTTGAATATTCACCACGGTGATTTCTGGCTTGCCAGAATGGTTATGGATCACCTGTGTGGCTTTAATGTCACGGGTAAAGGCATCCCTTGAGTTGATGGTGTGTACGGTTAAACCACGGGCGGTAAATTCGCGTTGCGCTTGTTGCAGTAGGTCCAGGCGGTCAACAATAAAGTAAAACTTTGGAATGACCTGTTGCTTTTGAAAGTAGTCAGTTAAAAAGCGCACGTTGTAAAACGTTAGGGCCGTTTTACCACTGCCTTGGGTGTGCCAAATGATGCCTTTTTTAACACCTTCGCTGAGCTTACGTTCAATGGCTTTGGTGGCAAACAACTGCGGGTAACGCATGATGTGTTTTTGTAGCCCGTCAGATTCTGATACATACGCCAAGGCGTAACGCAAAATAAAGGCTAAGCGCTCACGGCTGAGTAAAGAGGTACAAATGCGGTTGGTTGGGCGCTCGGGCTGCTTGTTGGTCTGGAACTCTGGGTTACTGCGGATCACTTCCAGATTGTTGTCTTTTAAGACTTTTAGCTCGTCATCATCCAATACCGGCTTCAACAGGGCGGTTAAGTTTAAGATTTCTTCTTCGCGGAAATAGTTAAATACCGGCTTATGGTAAGAACTACTGGCATAGAAAGCACCTTGCACGGGTTCTGGATCGCCGTCGTCATACTCCATGTTATTGGAGAAAATCATAAACTGGGTGATGTTGGCAAAACACTTGAACTTAGGGTTTTGAAAGCGTTTATTGATGCGGTCACGCTCGGCCAGAATGCCTTCGCGGTTATTGGGCTTTTTCACTTCGATAAACACTAACGGCATACCATTGATAAGCAATGTGATATCTGGGCGGAATTCTTCATCGCCGTTTTGACACGTTAGCTCGGTAACAACATGGAAGGTATTGTTATTGAAGTTTTCAAAATCGATCAGCTTGGTATTTGAACGTTCTGACAGGCGCTCAAAAAAGGCTTTACCTAGGTCTTCGTTATCGAGCAGCAGTTTAACATCTTCTAGCAAACGACCGGCTTCAGCATCTTCAATACCAGGGTTAATTTTGCCGATAGCGCCTTTGAATACGTCAGGGAAGATATTAGTGTCGAAATCCCAGCTTTGCCCCTTGAGTGATAGATATTGGTAGCCAAGGCGCATTAAATGCAAAATAGCTGGAATTTTTACGCGAGAATCTTCATTAAATTTCATAACATTCCTTGTTTATTGTGGCGTCATCTCAAGTAAGTCGCCAACCTGGCATTCAAACAGCTGACAAAGTTTTTCAATCGCACCCAAATCTACTTTCTGGGCAGTTTCTTTGTACAGTAACGTGACTGTTGCGCGGCTTAACCCTGTTTCTCTGGCTACGTCGGCAATACGCATCTTGTGCTCGCCCATCATTCGAGCGAGATGACAGCGAATCATGGCTCTGCCTCTAGTTTCTTATAGGTGATTCATTACCAATGAACATATCACAATTTCGACATTTGATTCGCATTATGTAAGTTAAAATTAAATTATGTGTGGATAATTATCAGTCTAGCTTACATTCCGATAATTTTTTCTGCCGCTCTCGCTACCCAAGAATCCAGCGCATCTTGTTCATTTTTTATCTTGTTATCTGGATGACCCAGATACTCCCGAACTAAGGTATTCTGTGAAATAAACCGTCGTTTCCAGCTCAGCGCGTTTAATCCCTCGTCCTTATATGCCGTCATTAACTCATCGAGAATTCGTTGAAAAGTAACGGAGGTATCGCCTGCTCGAAAAAATAATGTGGATAAGCTTTCGACTTCTAATGTCCCATCTTTCTTTGGCTTACTGGTTAATTCAATTTCTAGTATCTGAATCGTCGTCGATTTATCTCGCTTAATAACAGCATGGCAATACCGCCGTGGTCTACCCCCAACCAAATGCTGGCTACGACATCTCTTCTTTGGAACATCTCCGATTATGCTCTCAATTTGCCACACGTGTTCTTTCTCCAGTTTTTGCAGCATGGACTGAAAGAACATGATTTTCTCGGGAGCATCTATTAAAACCGGAGGGTCAAGATTGTCGATATCAGCCTTTAGTCCTTTTCCTATGTCACTACCTTGTTGCAGGCTAGCTAGTTCTTCAGGAGTCTGCTCTTCTATCTCTTCAAGGTCTGGTTCAGAAAGAGGTGGAAGTGCCTTCACATGCCTTGGGCTACGCCTTGTATCGGGCTCCACATCAAAATTTAATCCGCTTCGCCCTAACTTAATAGAGTACCGCTTTTTACTTGATTTCGGATTCGTGTCTGGGTCCAGTTCTCTAATATCTACGGGCGGCTTACTCGGCGGTCTAGGTTTTTCTTCAATAACTTCAAGTTCTTTGCTCAGCAATAGGTGGTCATCAGGGTGTGAGAAATAAACAACATCAAGGTCAGGTGCCTTAAGACCAGAAACTGACCTAATTTCACGGATGAACACGTGATATTCTTCAGGCGCTCTGCCCGTATAGCCTGCAAGTGAAATTCCACAATGGCTCAAATCTGGCGGTGTAAAATCAAATGTCCAACGATCCGCGCCGTTTTCAATAATTGAATTCTGATTAATTGACTGGAAAATCGAGCCGAAGCTATCTTGCGTGTCAGAGTCAAAGAACAACCAGGTAAAGAACTTTCTGTACTGTAGGCTGTTCATATACCTGACAGGTATATTCGCAGACAACTCAACGTTACCGACCCAATCTTCAGACCAGGACTTACCGAGTTGCCAGGTATTTCCCTGATAAACAGCAGCACGCACCACTTCTGAAGAATGAAAGAAAAGCATGCGTGCGACTTCTGCTATTGGTAACCAATATACTTTTTCGTCAGTTTCGATTCTGTACAGAACGCAATTGTCGAATTGTTCTGAAAAATCATCGACACGTTTTAAGGTGCGAGGTAGTTGTCGAAAATCTACTTTTTTCCAGCTGTCCTGCTGAGGCAACATAACCGTTTCTGTCCATCCCTGAGCCTTGTTTTCTGTTGATGTTCTTGGAAAGACAGTTCCGGGCACTAAGGCTGGCAATAGATCGATAGGCAAACCCTTCCTAAAATAACCGAGATCATCCCGGTAAAAATAACAAATAATTTTCCACTCTTGCCCTGGATTCTGATACCAATCTCCCAACAATATTAGCTTTGATTCTTTAGGTATTCCGCGAATTCCAATCTCATCAATATTAGACATAAATCGAGCTATCCTTAACTCTGTTCTAAACGTCGTATTTCGGCTTCAATCTTGGGGGTTACTAATTCTTCTCGAATTGCAGCTGTTCTGAGTAAACGCCAACGTTTCACCTCAAGGTCGTTCGATTTCATTTGTTCGTAAGCAATCCTCAATCTGCGGAGTTGAAAGTCTTCTACCGATTCTTCATGTTCGGTGAGCCATTGGCTCGTTGCTGGTAGATCAGGCAAATGTTTCTCAACTGAATTTGACCGGGGCAGTTCCTTAATAATTCGAGTTCTTGTCAAACGCGGTCTATTACGCACGTTAGCCATGACCTCATACACTGATTCAAGATGCGCAACGTTTTTTGCATCCCAATCACGGTAGTTAACGGCGTAGTGGCTTTGCGAATTTACTTTTCGTTTTGGCCGATTAGACATCAGCCAACTCTTGTCGTTGCGATACAACCAAGCATAGATAGCACCACCACGCTCGGTACTTCTAAGTTCTTTGACGCCTGCGCTTGGGTGCCGCTTTAGCATATCTACCCAACTATACCTGTATTCTGCAACGTTCTGTACGGTGACTTTTTTGCTAAAATGGCTAGGCACCAAAACTCCTTCCGGAAGCCTGCGCACTTTTTCCAATAACTTAGTTACAGACAATTCGGAGACCAGTGCAGTGGTAACAAGTAAATGGCGCAAAGGGTGAAACGACTTACGATGTTTTCGAAATAAGTTAGTCAGCCAGTAGTTGTTTTCTGAATAGTTAAATTGATCTTCAAATGTTGTTCCAGCCCATTTCCTCTTGAGTAGCCTATGTATTTCCTGATGGCAGACCCGGCTCTTTTTCACTAGACCAAGTTCAACTGCTAAATTTCTGTAAAACAATGTCCAGCGGTTACAGCCAAGGCCTTTAAATTGAGAAGCTTGAAGTAATTGCTCGTACCGGTCAAGCAGTGTCCCTTCAATATCTTTTAACTCTATATGCCTGATACTTGAATCCAATTTAATTTCGTTCGCCGCGACAAAAAGGTGCTTCTCTCTCGGATGGAAAGATATCGAAGAGCATTCCAGCAAGCATGAATGATTGCTGCAAAACCCTAAGGCTGGCAACTGATGGATTCGTCGCCAATAACACTCGCCGAATTCCATTTGTTGTTCTTTCAAACACTGAGGGCAATAGCGAAAATACTTCTGTTGTTTGATTGCGCTGGCAGCAATGCCAGATCGAGTGTGTATGTCACCTCCCGAGTCTGAGCGCATGGAACTAATCGTTTTCGAAGCTTGTTGCTGAGATAGGAACGGTAAATAAACTGGTGCCAATGTGAATGACTTAATAAGCTCTTCAACACTAGTTGGCCAAACAAGTTGAAGATTATTAACAAGAGAACTCAAGTGGCTTGGTAAGTCTGGAACGGCGACGGCTGTTGGAGACGAAAATACTTCCCTGACAATGGACTTTTGATTGCCAATTAAACCTGTATGCTGCGCATAACGTGCAACCATGCTGTAAAGTAATTCGTCCTGATAAGGAACCGGAAAATAGCCCAGCATACTATCCAGCCAATAATTTATATATTGGGTAAATAAGACCTTTCTCCTTCATCACCTCATACATAGATCCTGATTTGTCGGCATACATCTTCCTGAGGTCTTTCTCAGGCAGTTGACCCCAGCTGTCACGGTTTGTATAGACTGGTTTGGAGCCAACATTTGGCTTTATTGTTTGTTCTTCGCCGGTTTGTGTAAGCGCCGTTGTCGCCATTTGTATTATCTGAAGCAGCGTTAGGTCTGGTTTCCTCGCTAATGCATCTGTAACGAGCGGCTTCGCGATGTCTTCGGAAATGCCCATTGAGACGATCGTTTGTATAGCTGAATTTGCGATATTTGTCTCATCAGACTCCCCCAACTCGATCGTTTTAGGTTTACCTAGAGGCTGTGATACTAGCTTATCCATCGCATTTATCATGCTACTTTCAAATTTTGGAAAAATGAGATCATTGCAATCTTCAAGTTTCTTCCTGTTGCCTGTCCGCAATGCATCAAGCAAAGGCTTAACGATTGAAAACTCATCTTCAAACACTTGCTCCAAGAGTTCGGGAGATATAATTTCGTCTTCTGGAGTGGATGCTAATAATACGGCGCGAGCTTGGGCAAGACAAAAGAGTTTCACAACAATGTCAGGCACGCCTTGCGTCAACTCGTACAGTTTATTTGTCAGCGACTCATTTCTCTCAACCTTATGGCTAAGCCACTGGTAAGGCCATAGCTCTTCAAGAAAATCTTCCCAGCTTTCATCCTTAGGCAATCGATCCCAGACCAGACTTCCATCTCCACTTGCGCGTCTTGCCTGCCGGAACTCGCTCGCAAATAGTCGCAAAGCTTTGGGCGTACCAATAAGTACAACAGAGACTTCTACGACATTTACAAGCGTTACCAAAAAGTTGATCATCTTCTTTTCGCCACCACTTTTCGCGAGACTCATATGCTGAAACTCATCGATGACAATTAAACCAATGGCGTGTATAAGGCAAAGATCAGCAACATCTGCCATCATTTTTGCGATTGTTGGTCTACCGGATGCGTACTGCTGCCTATAATTAAGGTTCAACCGGCGATCTAGCGCGATAAAAAAGCTTAAGCAGAAGTCGGAAAGTGAACCATCGTATGGGCAATCAACTTTAAGCCAGGGCACCTGGAGCATATGAAGGTCTGGATGGTATATAACACGCGGATAAGTGTTCAGTACAAGATTTGTCGTGGTTGATTTCCCCGCTCCGGATATTCCTGCAATCGTCATAGATGAAGCAGGAGAGTCCACATCATCATGCATATAGGTGGTTAGATTTTCATTCTGAATCAAGCCTCGAATTGAATTTAGCTTTCGCTTGAACGTTGCGGTTTTTGGGTTCCTATTGAGGTAGCTGCATCGGATGAGTTTCGACAGCTTCTGCTCGATAATGATGTGGTTGGTTTGGGGAACAAAAAAATCTCGCGTTAAGCGGTTTATTGCATGGGTTCGGATGTGGCATGGTAAATTAATTTCTTCAGGTTGAAAGTGTGGTCTCTTTCTCAAGGACTTTGCCACTTCTATGGGGCTCATTATTACCGGAAGCGCCGCGATCAGCGGGTTTTCATCGTACTCAGGCAAACCTGTTTTTTTGTATTTTGCTTCAGGAAACCTTGTAATTTTTGGGTTAGTCATCTGAGTCCCCATCTTTCAATAGGTCTTTCAACCGAGTTGGAAGTTTAAAGCTCTTTTGCTCGGCATTTGCCCCATGAATCGGTGTTACAGTCGCAGAAGTCCTTTCCAAATGTTCACTCCGTTCTGCTGTCTTATTGCTTCGCTCATACTGCCTTTCTTTACGCTTATTGACCGCTATCCCTTTCGCTCTTTGCGCTTTCTCTGTTTTCGTATATTTTGGTTGATGCTGCTTGGATTCGTCTTTGATTTGCTGAAGTTCACTAACCAAATTAACCGAGCCTGATCGTTTCTTAAGTTTTGAAGTGGCTGCTACATCCAATCGAATGTCCTGGGTTACCCATAGTTCCCATATGGTTATATTGGCGTAAGCACGACTTCGGGACGTTAAGTAAGCGGGTATAAATTCAGCATACGAGTCAGAGGGGCGAAGGTAAATTGCATTCGTACTGTATAAGTCATAGGCGACGGTAACTGTTTTAGGCCCTCTGTAATTCTCTTCGAACCAACCCCACTCCAGCGCTTGTTTACAGCTGTAATAACAGCCAAAAAGCTTTAGGCCATGCTCAGTCACAGTCGCGTTGGTATGAGGGAGCAGGTTGACCTTCACTAATTTAGGGTCAGGTCTTCTTAGTAAGCCTGTGCGATATTCGATTCCCCACGCCCATAGCGCCAAAGGGTTCGCTGGAAGTTTTTTCGGAATATCAGAGTCAATAT
>CEUO01081736.1_pt1 | contig 14384 bp, 13 predicted proteins | sample 531391 | NCBI WGS metagenome assembly CEUO01 (sample SAMEA2622799, study PRJEB7988) | marine metagenome | isolation source: saline water (ENVO:00002010), including
CCAGGAATAGAAACCCCTTCACTAAGCTGAAGAACACAAGAAAGCTTGTCAATTGTCCCATCACTAAATAATTTTAAATTGTCATCACTGTTTTTATTCTTTGAATGATAACTGTAATTACAGATTCTGTCTGCTTGCTTCTGAGTATTTGCAAAGATAATACATTTATCCTTAATAATATTAAGTAATTGCTTTGTATACTTCTCTTTGGTTGGATACTCCATCATTGATTTCATTCTCATTATGGCAGCTAATTGCTTTTGCTTACCAAACGGAGAGTCTTCAATTCTACCAGACATATATTCATAGTCTTTTACTTCAGACGTATACCAGGTACCACCATCCTTTCTTTTCTTAGGAAGGTTATTATAATTAGAGAGAGGTAACATATGTACAATGATCCTATAATCATTAAGAATGTTACTGTCTGCTGCCTGATCTACATCAAAGTTATATACAATAGGACAGAATTTATTTACCATTTCTTCCTTTTCTCCACTCACTGGTGGTGTACCGGTTAAACCCAGTATCTTACCCATGTATGCATCAAGAAAATCTCTATGCCCGGTAAGAAGACTATGACACTCATCTAAGTATACTATATCATACTCATTAGCATTCTGCTTATTAAGAGAAAGATAAGTAGTAAACTTAATATGGTCAAGCAAGTGAGTGCAGTTAAGTTCAATACATTCAGAACGCCATGATTCAAATATACTTTTTTTAGGTGCAACTACAAGGAATGAAGAGAAGGCATGATAGTGATTCATCATATGTTGCAATGCAATCCTTGTCTTACCAACCCCCATAGATATACCCAGACCACATCTGTCATGTTGAGATATAATCTCTAATGCTTTGTCTTGTACTTCATTTCTTCCCATGCTTCAAATATCTTATAGTTCCTATTGCATGTACTAATACTTCAATAAGAAGTTGTTTATCCATTTTTATTAATGCGTGTGCATCTACACCACAATACTTATCTACATTCTCCCACTCTCTAGCTTCACCTATTTCTTTGTTAAGTATTTCTTTATATTCTATTTGATTTACAAATGCTTGTGCTGCGTTATCTAATTTGGTCATATGTTATATTATTTTTTTTCATTATATATTCTAACTTCTTTCTTAATGCACTCTTTGTTGGTCTTACAGCTGACCATGGTGAGTTATCTCTAAGTATACTGTCTCCAGTAGTACTATTCCCTTCTAGGTTATCTATAGTTCTTAACAGGTTTTTACAAACCTCAATTGTTTTATTAGTCATAATAATTTTATTTATCAGTAAATCCCATCTCTGTTGCTTCAACAGGATGCTCCTCTATCCACATGTGACAGCTCCTACACACTGATAACCAAGTAGTTGGGTCATTTAAATATTTCCCTCTACCTTTCTTATGATGTACATCAGTAGATTGTAGGTTACAGTTGTGTAGTGATGCTTGACACAATGGATTCTTCTCTAAGAATACTCTTCTTAACTTGGTGTAAATAGTAAGTTGAACAGACATCTTAGAAGAAACTTTCTTTATTGGTTTTGTATTCTTTTTCAACACCGGTTTAGGTTTGATAGAGTTTACTTTGTCCTTTATTCTATGCCAACATGGCTTACAATAACGGTTACCAGAATGATTCTTCCAGATGTACTGCTCAGACTTACAGCCTACACACAATTTCTTTTTTGCCTTCATCTAACTGCTAAATAGTTTTGAGGCAATAGTCCTTCAGATATAAACTTGATGATTAGATCTTCATATGTTATATCTAATTGTTTTAATGACATCTTGTTAATGAACTTGTCATCAGTATGATTAACATCTTCATTAAAAATATGTTTAGCTAAAGGACTGTGATCAAATAATTTGAAGATTTCATTAGCTCTCTTGTTACATATAACTTGTTTCCAAGAATTTATAACTTGCTGTGAACGTCTCCATACTCTCTTTATTCTTCTCTTTTTATCCCAGTGCATTTTTTCCAATTCTTCTGCTGTGTAGACATTTAAACCGTGTAGCACTCTTTTAAAGAGGAAGTGTTGTCTTTGTGACAATTGGCTGTATACTATTTGTTGTGTAAGATCTTTGGTTAATGTTTGATATTCACTCAGTATACCTAGATAACTTAATTTGTTTACTAATCTTTGTTGGTTCAGCTTTGCTAGCTGTTCTTTTGTCATTTCCATTTTTATTATTTTATTTAATTAATTAATACTAGATATAAAAAAGGAAAAGGGTAACCATTACTGATTACCCTTAACCTATAGTAGCTATGTTATAGGTTAGCTAAACCCTACAGCGTGAATACATTTTCTTCTACCTCAACCTCTTCATCAACTTCTGCTTCAATAGTATCTTCAACAGTTAACTCATCATGCTCATCTTCATCTGGATCAGCAGGAGTTTCTAATGCTTCAGCTTCAACTTCAGCAATGGCATCTTCTAAATCAATTTGATTTTCATCTACCTCTTCTTCAGTTTCTTCTGTGTCAGCAACTTTAACATTTTGTAAGTCTTCTAACGTTGATGCATTAGCTGCGTTAGCTTCTTTAATTGCTTGACCGTTATTATGTGCAATGAAAGTATCTTCTAACATTCCTGTTGCATCATATTTAGTAGTTCTGTATATTGGTTGTCCATCTAAACAACATACTACATCAGTCTTACCAGCCATCTTTAAATTTCTTTCCTCACCTTCTAGTGATTCTTGTATAACTATATTACCTGGTAATTTTTTATACTTCTTAATACCTGAAGCAATTAATTCTTCAGTCTTACCGTGGATTAATGTTGAAACTGTTTTTACATTGATCCAACCATTATTAATTACGGTCTTTTCTTGTGTTAATCTAACGTGAGCATATTCTGCATTTCTTTTAGATACTCTAATTACGTTACCCATGTCATCTTTGACAATAGTAACTGGCTTGTTTTTAAAATTCATTGGTTTTTTTAATTTTATTTAAACACTCTAGTTAATTATTATATGTCTTCTTTCTCATGGTCATAATAGTCTTGTAACTTTTCTTCATCAGTAACATTGAATAATGCATGTGGATCTTCCACATCTTTTTTTGTAGTTGTTGTTTTACTGGAGAATGGTTTATACCAAGGATTATTTATTTCCATTAATTGTGAAGGACTAAGACATTCAAGGTCCCTCAATTCCTCATCAGTCATATCTAAATATGCTTCTGTGGATATTTCTATTGTGTGGCCGTTGGCTAGTTGATATAACATTTTATTATTATTTTTTATTCACAAAAATAACAATATGATATTACGTAATAACTAGCCTTGACTCACAATTTTTAAAATATATTGTAGTATTATAGCTATCTAGGTTTTACCTTATCTATAACTCCTAACAATTTTGTTGATTTAACAGTTGATATGGGCAAAATATCTATATAATCTACAATACTTTCACCTATTTTTAACTTCAAATCATCATCTATACCATATGTTTCTAGATTAAAAGTAGTATCATAAGAGAAATAATCTCCATATGATGTACTATCTTTTACTCTACCTAAATATAAAGGTTCATGGTTAACAATATATGTATAACCTTTATCTATTAGTGCATCCAGATCACCTAATTCTTTTGCTTTCCAATCTTTTTTAATTTTGTATAAAACATAATCATCTTGTCTAAACAAAAAAGTATCAGGTTTATTAATGGTTAGATGTAATATAAGATTAATATATGATTCACCATGTCTAATCATCATTTCAGCTACATGAGTTTTAATGTGATCAGGCATGTCACTATTCAATACCTGATCACATATTAGTTTGCTAACTACTTTGTTATGCAACTCCATTATACTGCAACGTCTTGTAACCTATCAATAATAATTTCTTTTGTCTCATCAGATGTATTATCAGCGTTCATTATCTCACGAAATACAGCTAATACTGATGCTAACTTACCATTGCTAGATTGAATGATGTTTTCTAATTCTACTAGTTCTTCTACTTGTCTAGATAATCTTTTCTCTAGAGATTGTATAAGTCTTGGTAGTTTTAGTTCTCTTCTGTCATTGTATCCTTTGACTAGTTTATCATGTAACTCAGTCATAGGTTTTATAGCTGGTGGCACTTCTGGCCCGTCTATAAACTTAAAATCCTCTTGGTTATCTAATGTCATAATTTCAAATCATTTAAAGTTAAGTCAATTAACCACGCATGTCTTTCATCACATGGTTTCAATGTTTTGTTTAACACTGCACTTGGGTTTTCTTTAATATTATTCAATATAAAAGAGACAATCTTAGACATTCTTTTTAATGTGTCTATATTTTCCCAATTGTTTTTAAAGTATATACCTTTGTCATTACATTCTATTTCAATAGTAGTATTGACATCTCCCCATTCAGTCAATCTCATCTCAACACTTTTAAGAGTAACAGCTTTATCATTGTTTTCTTTAAATAAGTTGCGTGGTATAGTCATGTATATACCATTATGAGTAGGTAAAAATGAATTAGGTTTTACATGTGCACAATATCTTTTAATAAGATCTGTCATCCAATTACCTCTTTTAGAGAAGATATGATATTGTATTTTGGTTGTATCAGAATTTTTATTGTACCTCTGTACAACACTATTCATGTAGTAACTGTTTGCTATAGTAATATCATTACTATGTGACCATATATTTAACGTATTACCTTTAAATATATTTCTACCTCTTACAATATTACATGTCTTCCTCATCCCATGATCCATGTTTGGGTTTTCTTCTGTAATTCTTGTCTGATTTGTGAATCTTGGTTTTATATGGTTGAATATTTTCTTCCAAATCCAACTTACGTTTAACACTCCTCTTTTGCTTTCTTGATAATCTTCTTTCATTTTTTTTCATTTTATTAATAATCTATTCTAGTTAAACAATTGCCATACATACTATGACAAGTATAAATAATAAGTATATTACTGGTATAATCCAACCAATATATTTTCTATATCTGTGTATAAAATGCATTAATCTATCCATTGCACGTTAAGTTTATGCACATACCTATAACTATTACTATACCTATAAGTATTGCGTATGATCTTTTTGATATTGGTGTCATATAGTTTCTTTTTTAAGTTTTGATATTTTTACGAGTAATTTTTCTAGTTCTTCAACTGATAAATGACAATATGGATCTGTCCATTCATTACTTATTCCTTCATCATCTACCATATCACCATCTTTATTAAGGATAGCACATTCATATTTACCTGGTCCAGCAAATGCATTATTACCATTAATAATAGATGCATGAAAACCATTGTCAAAAACTACGTATGATCTAACCATTGCGCTTATAAGTGTATTGTCTACACCTCTGTAAATATAATCTTTAATCCAAGTTAAGTCTTCAAATTTAGTAGTATTATCTGGATGTGTAAAGTTATATGTGCCATCTTCTGGTACTTCACCAATAACATTTAGTGTCTCATGGTGATCTATGTGTTTTAATGTTCCTCTGTATTTTTCCATTTTTTGTGTGTAATTTGGGTTACTAGTACTATTCTATATAGAGAGAAGATACACCTTCTCACTATACTGACAGCTCTCAGAGTAACTAGTATACTGTCTTTCTCCTTTTTTTGTTAATACATAAATAATTCCTTTTACTTTGCTTGCATAGTGTATTATACAGAGATACAACAATCCTTTAGTCATTAGATCGCCCTATCTCACAAAGTGCAGCCAGATTAGAGTCCTGTTGTTAGAAATAAGTCAGCACTACTGCATGTGCCTAAAGGTGACTAGCCTTATGCTAAAAGAAAATAGAGGTTGATATATTATGACACTTTCCTTCCTCCTACGTCTAGGCAGTGTGTACACCTCTATTCTCTAAGATTTATATATATATACACCTAACAAGTAGTCATTCGCATTTAGTGTTGCATGCTTGCCTTAGTGACATTCTAGGGACTTACATTTTTTCAATCCTGTAGATTATACTTCACATAATTCCTTATGTGCATACCCTTTGGTTTGTGTATATTTTTTTCAATATTGCGGTTATATATATGCTCATCCTATAGAGAGAGAAGAGACATATAGTCTATTATAGTACCATAAGAGTAATAGTAGACAGTTTGTGCTACTACTACTCTCATGATAGCTATATTATTAATATGTGTTATGAAAACAATCATGTGGTAAAAAGTGGAGAATAATGGGAAATGAGACCTCATCCTCACACTTTTACACACATAAAATGTTTTTTTCCTAACTTTTCTTGAGATTTGTTAGGTTTTGTTGGAATTGCAGGACAAATAGCACAAATTTTACAAGTAAGTATACATGATAGTGATTCGTCCTAGAAGAAACACCAACTCAAGTCAGTGTTTTCTCTGGAACCTACGCAGTAGGTAGTCCAGCCCAGTAACAGTTAGTAACAGGCTTGCCTGTCTTACGGTTGATTACTGGTTTAGCTGGCGTTAAAGACCCGTCTTCTTGTTCTTCAACAAGGACGTCTAGTGTAAAGGTGTCACCAACTTTAGGCAAGTCTTTAGGCTTGGCCTTTGTAACATCCATTGGTACAAAGTAGTTGTGACCGAAGTTTGGTAGAAGAGAATAGCCTCTGGCTTTGATCTTCCCAAACTGCATTACAGTGTCACCGGTATTGTTACCACGGTTGTCACGTAATTTAGTAACTCTGTCCACGTCAGCTTTTGTGCAAGGATTTTCACAGAAGATGACTGCTTTCTTAGATTTAGCTACTGATTTGAAGTGTAGCTCTTTTTGGATTTTGATAATTTTTGCCATTTGTTTAATTTTTTTGACAGTTAATAACTCCTGTCTCCCCCATTCTGTTACGGGGGTACAACAGGTTCAGAACAAAGTTGGGGAGCCGCAGTGTAGGACCCAACTAAAATGCCATGCACACAATTTTTGTAATTACTGGATGTGCCATAAAGTGTAAGGGGGTTTACTAGGATTATTTTTTTTATTTTTGTATATTATAGTATACCATATTTAATATGTCCAGAAAATTAAAAAATAAAGGAAAAAAACTTTTACCTAAAGCACAATGGGGTCTAACGGGAATTGGTAAGTATGCTCCCGTAAAATATACACCATCTAAATGGAGACCTAACATAATTCAACAGTATAGGAATTTATATCCTAATGTAGACATTAGAGGATTGGGTACTAACACAGCAGGTTTTACTGGAATAAATGAATTAGGTATGGGTGTAAGTGATTTTGCTAATCTTACAGACTATGAAAAGTCAGCACTAGCAAAATTAAATATAGCCAATCTACAACCTTCAAATCCTTTATTTAATAATCTTATTCAAAACTATGATCAGTTTAATCTTGATAAGAACTTTGCAATAGATGCAGCTAACTTGGCTGTAGATTTTAAACAGGCTAGTCCTAATTTTTATATGGAGGTTCTAGGAAAAGGTAAGACATCGCCTATAATGAATGAAATATTTGCTGATCCTAAGATTCCTATTTATAACGCAAGAAATCCATATGTAGGTAATGTAGAAGCATCTTATGGTGAATTTGATTTATTACCTAACATTAGAGATAACTATACTGGTGAATTTGAAAAGAATTTAAGATCATACGGAAGACATGGTTTTTATGCTAACGCAGTTCCACTAATGGGACCATCATCGTTTAGCAGAGAACTTCAACCTGGATATATGACTTTAGCACAATCTTGGAATAAAACTAAAGGAGCGCCTCCTGGTACTACAAGGTTTAATATAGAGACTATACCTGGATATGAATACATGGATATAAGAACTCCTGTGGCTGATTATGTAGTAAATGCAGGTACGATGGGTTCAGGAGTTGATCCAATTACTAACTTAGATAGATATAGAGGAAGAGCTGAAATGGACAATCAGCATAATTTCTTATTAGGTAGAACAGATGCATTGTCAACAATATTATCAGGAGATTACGGATTTGCTGGTATGCAGGGGGGTAATACAATAAGAAAAAATTGGAGTGGGATAAGTACGCCAGAGCGTGGAAAAAATGTAAAAGACGTAAATGATAAAGTTGCCCCTCTTTTAGCAGAGACATTTAACCTCAATACTCCGTTTCAAGGAACGTTTATGAAGTTTCCTTATGAAATGGATTATAAGAGAAGAATAGACGGAAGCATGCCAGGAGAAACTGGTATATGGAGAGAATATGAAGGTTTTACTGATATAAAACCAGATAAAAGAGTAGCGTTTAGAAAAAACTTTAACTGGCGTAATCCTATGGATTCGGATAACTTCTTTTATCCAGGCAGATTTGTAAATGCTGACGGAACACCGTTTAACGTAGACTTTGATTATGCAAGAAATGTCCCTGCAGATCCGAGGGCATTAGAAATAAGACATTGGAATCCAGATAATTTTATAACACAAGCAAAACCAAATTTTGGTTTTTCTTATAATCTTCCTCCTACACCATTTGGACTAAGCCTTAGAGATCCAGGTACTAGTAGATTATTTCCTTTTGGTCCAGTAAAGAAACAATGGGGAGGTCAGTTATGGAATTTCTTATTAGGTAAATCAAAACCTGCTCCTAAACCTAAACCTACTCCTGTTCCTATAAGCACAGATATGTATAGAAAAATTGCTACTGAAAGAACGCATCCAGTTATTGGTGATTATTCTTTTGCTAGTATGCAAGGTGAGTATGATTGGCTACAAAATGCTGGTCAAATGTCAGACAAATTTATTACAGCTAGTAATGCTATGTATGATCCTGAAGGACGATTGATCTCTTATGACATGCCTAATTTAAATAATGATGGTTATGTAACATTACATCAGTATTTTGATACAGCAGGTAATGAAAATGTTAGAAGTCTTTTTGATACAGAAAGATCTATAGATAATCTTTTACTAGACATAAATAAAGAAGGATTATTCCATTTAGATTTGCATGGTGGTAATATTATGGTTAAACCAGGTTTTGGTGGTACTATACTTGATTATAGAATAATTGACCCTGTTGGTTTACCTCAAATAACCCCTGATTTAGACTTTTCAACTTTTAAACCACTAGAATTTAATCAATTAAAATTAAATTTACATCCTACACTCTTTCCAGACGTAACACAAACTACAAAGTTTAATAATGTAATGGATTTCTATAGAGATATAGAAAAAAATAGATATGCTCCTATTATAGTTCCTAAAGAAATAAAATATGATGAAAAAGGAAATCTAAGACCTGATGTTGGTTTAATGTTTGGAGACAAAAAAGAAGGTGGTGAATTACCTAAAGCTCAGACAGGTAGATTTAAATTTTCTCCTAAAGTCAGAAAAAAAATGACTACTGATGGAAATTTATTAAATACTAAAAAGCTTGATAAGTTATTACAAAGAAATTATACTAGCGGTGAGGCAGATTATTTAAAAAGTATTATAAAAACTAATCCTAGTATAGTACAAGGAAATTTTATAGATCTTAACAGTCTTGAAAGTCTTGCAAATAATCAAGCAGCACAGTTTAAATTTACAAATATAACAGATAACTATGATGTACGAGATATTGACGGTATCATAGGTCGTAGAACTGGATGGACTGATTTAAATCCAAATAGTACTCAAGCTGATTTTAATTATTATATGTATCCAGAACTTTTACCATCACATTTTAGTTATATAAATCAAGGTAATGTTCGTAGTCCTTATATGCAATTTACAGGTAATCAAATTTTACCAACAAATTTCTCTATAGGAATGACTGGATTAAATAAACCATTTTTAGACAGTCATCATGATGGATTACATTTACTTGATCCAGGAGCTCATGGATGGATGAGAGGTTTTGTAGATCAAAGATTTCCTAATAGATATAATCTAAAAGAACTTCAGACTGACATTAATGTAGATCCTATGTTTACTGATCTAAAAAATAAAAGTGTTTCGGATTTATCTACTTATTTAAGTGGAAGCAAATATAGAATAGATAAATATTATAATAAAATAAATGATTTAGAAACTCAGTTAGCAAACCTTAGAAATAAAAAAAATGAAATATATGGATTAGATGAATATGCTGATGAATTTTTAGAATTAGAAAGACAAGAACAAAACTTAATGCAAGCCTTAGAGTATGCAGAAATGGATCTTCCAGTTGCCAGAAGGCTTATGGAAAATGATGGTTTAAACATGAATCGTTTGATTCAAATGTCAAGAATAGGATTTGATCCTTATTCAAGATTAAATAATGAAGCTTTTTCTTTCTTACAGGATAGAGGATTTAATCAAATTGTATTACCAAATAATCAAACTATAGGTACAATACAAGGATGGGATCCTACAAAACCATATAACAAAGGTCAACTAGGTACATTAAATTATTATAATACTTTACCAAATAATCTTCAATTAAGAAATACTGGTAATACTTTTAATTTAGAAAATTATACAGGTAATATATTTGATTTACAACGTAGAACATTCCCATTATTTAAAGAATATGGTGGTCAAACCTCAACATATGCGTTAGATACTAAACATGCTAATTATAAAAAAGGAGCTGAAGTATATAAATACGGAGGACAATCATATGATATGGAAAAAGCACAAATAGGAAAAGAAACAAGTACATATGATCAAGAATATGATATGTTTGAAAACTGGCTTCAAGAACAAGAAGCTAGTTGGGATTATATAAAGAATACTCCTTCTTCTGTGCTAAAACCTGATGGTAAAACATATTATATGATGTTTGAAGATAATAAGTTTTATCCATACTACTTTAAAAACTCTGATGGTACATTAGAAACTGAAGCTACAGTTGGTTTTGGAATGAAAGGAGCAGATGTTTATGAAAAATATAAAGATGGAATGTCTTTAGAAGAGGCAGAAGAAGGTAGAAAAAAAGATATTGATAATGCTCTAAGAAAAACTAAAATATTTATTGATGCTAACTATGGAGAGGGAGAATATGATAAATTAGATGCTAGAGAAAAGTTTATGCTAGCTGATTTTACTTATAATCTTGGTAGATTAAGTAAATATCCAAATTTTGCTGATGCAATTATGACAAATAATTTTGATAAAGCATTAGAACATTATATTAGAAAAGATGAAAAAGGAGGAACAGAATTAGCTAGAAATGATGCTTATTTAAACACTTATTTACAACCTTGGATAATTAGTGAACAAAAAAGAATAGCAGAAGAAGCAGCTAATGTAGAAAGAATGAATCAATTTAAGCAAGAACAACTTGTAATCCCAGCAGACAATACAATGGTAGGTCAAAATTCATTTGGAGGATGGAAAGCAGGGGGTGAAACAAATAAAAATAAAAAAATGAAAGCAAAAGATTTAGCTTATTTTAATAATGGAGGTAATCTACCAAAAGCTCAAAATGGTTTTAGTAATTTTAGTCTTTTAAATACAGAACCATATGATCCTTTAATGGATCAAATGAGGCGTATGATCCATCAAAACAGAATTGATACTTACTATGAGCCTGCTGGTGGACAATCACGTTATAATGAATTGCAAGCATGGGCTCAATATCAAAACGCATTAGCTAGTGGTAATGAATCAGTAATAAATGCATATAAAGCATTATATCCTCAGTTTGAAAATTTATCATATGGAGATGCCTTTTCTATGTCTAGGGATGCAACCGAACTTGCATTTAATATGAATAAAAATGAAGCTCTTACTAAAAATCCTGGAAGGTTTAGTAATTTAGCTATGCCAGCAGGTACTGATGGAATGCCTAACTTTATATGGAATAATAATAGGTATGGTGTTGAAGAAGGTGATGATGATATTTTTCAGTGGAGAACAGCTGATCAAATCATGGATATATCAAATGAAATGGATCAAGAGTTGAACATGGACTTTTTTATAAATAATCCTGATTTAACTAATGCATCAGCTGAAGATTATTATAACTTTATGGTAGATTATTATAAAGATGATAAAGAAAAATCAAGAATATTAAGAGATATAAAGAAAAATAATCCAGACACTTATTTAGACTTATTAAGTCCTACTAGACAGGCTGGATTATATAATCAATTCCGTACACACCAAGGAAAAGATAAAGAAATTGTATATGATCCATTATCTGATGAAAATACTTCATTTATGTTGCAAAATAACAATGATGATTTTGATTATAATCAATATATATTAGATAATAACATAAAACAAGACGTTGACAATACTTATGTAGATACACCATATAATTATAATTTTGAAATTGGAAACCCAAATACTTTTGAAGCAGGACCTAATGTAAATCAAGCTGCTGTTGATGGATATTTAGCTTCAAAAGCATTTAACTTAGGACCCAAAAAAGCACAAGAATGGTTAAAAACTCATAATGCAGAACAATTAGAAAATTTTAAAACTACTTACGGTAAAAGTTATTTTACAACTGGTACTGATGCTTTTGGTAATCCTATTTTTGATGAGAAAGCATATAATGAATTTTTAGAGTATAAACCTGGACAAACTGGAGACAACCGTAATGCTATGTTTGAAAACATACATGCTGGTATGAATAATCAAATTAAAGAATCTGGTATTGGTAGTGCAACTCTTACTTTTAATAATCCAAATAATAATGAAGAAAGCATATTAAACTATAGTAATGCAGCTATACCTGAATATCTTAAAGATAGAAGAATGGCATTACTTAATGCTAAAGGAGATAGACTTAATGCAGCAGAAGCAAATTTGTGGGGACAAACAGTTCCTACAATAAATGAAAGATCAAATCAACCATTAAGTTGGTATGAAAAAAATATAAGTAAACCGTGGAATGATCTTGGTAACTGGGCTAATGCTCCTGTTGGTGCTCCACCATTATCAGGTTTTTTATTTAATACACTAGATTGGGCTGGAGATATAGCAAGACCTCTATTAGTTCAAGGTGCTGGTTCTATACCAAGAGGTGTGTATAATATGTTTAATGAAGGTGATCCAAATGAAAGTACTTGGTTAGATAGAAATATGGGAGAAGCTCAATATTACATGCCTGGTAAAAGACTTTATGAAAATCCAAATTTGGCAAATGCCGGTATGGTTGGTCTAGATGCTATTTCTGTTTTACCTGTTGGTAGAGCTGGAAGTATGGCTTTTAAAGGATTGCAGGGTATGGGAAGAAATGCAAACTTCTTAACTCAAGGTATGAAATTTAATAAAGGTCTTAGAGGTAATTATAATACATTAAGGGGTAATTATATGGATTTTAATACTTTAAATCAGTTTAAGCCTCAAATGAATCAGCTTAGAGCATTTGATAAAACAAATCCTGGACAGATACGTAATTATTTAAATCAAAAAGGTCCTATCAATTTAGGAACTAGCCCTTATACTGGACGTTCATATAGTCTAACGGGTGATATGTTTAGTGGTGCTAATACACGTATTGGAAAAGAAGCAATTGATTTTGGAACATCATTTGATAAATATAAACATATTGGAACAGTACCAGGATACATTGGAACTAGTTTTATAAATCCAGAGAATAATATATCATTTGATAACCCAATGAACTTTACAAATCCAAAAATATTTAATCCAAATTTAAGAACAACAACAGTACCAAGAATAAAATAATTAATTAATCACTTGCAAGTTTTATATTTTTATTTATAACTTTGCAACCAAAAACATAACACATGAGTATAGATAACATAAATTGGGAAGAATTCAATAACATGAGCGAAACAGAACAAATAAAACATGAAGAAGCATTTATACATCATGCGTTTCTAAACTCATACCGCCTTCTTGTAGGGAATACTACATATCAAAAGTTCCTAGAAGAGGAGGAACCAACAGGAGCTCTTACATTTATGCATGATATAACATCATCTGATGATCCTGATAAAGAAGATATTTTAAATTTAATTGACTACTTTGCAGAAAGAGATGATTTTGATAAATGCATAGCACTTAGAGATAAATTTATAAAAAACAAATAGTAACTAAATAATTTGTTATGCCAACAGCAAACAAAAGTAAAACTCCACCACGTGGGGCAATAAGATTTTCAATAAGTCTATCTGAAGAACAAAAAAAAGCAAAAACTGAAATATTAAAAAAACCTTATAACTTTATTGTAGGAAGAGCAGGTAGTGGAAAAACACTTCTTGCTGTTCAAGTTGCTTTAGATCAGTTTTTTAAAAGACAATACAATAAAATCATAATAACTAGACCCACAGTATCAACAGAAGACAACGGTTTTTTGCCTGGATCTGAACGTGAAAAAATGGAACCTTGGCTAGTACCTATTAGATCAAATATGCGTAAGGTATATAACAAACCTTTAATACTTGAGAAAATGGAGAAAGAAGAGAAGATAGAATTATGCTCTCTAGCTCATTTTAGAGGCCGTACATTTGATAATTCTATTGTAATAGTAGATGA
>CEUO01058309.1_pt1 | contig 14376 bp, 7 predicted proteins | sample 531391 | NCBI WGS metagenome assembly CEUO01 (sample SAMEA2622799, study PRJEB7988) | marine metagenome | isolation source: saline water (ENVO:00002010), including
TGGCATTGGCCCTTACGAGGATACCCTTTGCCGTCTAGACGGTGGGATAGACCACAAAAAAATTGATCAAAAAAATTTCAGCTGAAGAAAGTTAATATCCAATTAATCTATAATAATGGCACAACAGTCAACAGCTCACACCGCTTCGCTGACCCGTCAAGGTCAGTCTAATAGTGCGGGTGACGTAAGAGCACTCTACTTGAAACTGTTTTCAGGAGAGATGTTCAAAGGATTCCAGCACAATGCAATTGCTAGGGATCTTGTAATGAAGAGAACCCTTAAGAACGGGAAATCTTTACAGTTCATTTACACAGGACATACAAAAGCCGAGTTCCATACTCCAGGAAATTCCATTCTTGGTAACAGTGATGGAGCACCTCCAGTAGCAGAGAAGACTATTACAGTTGATGATTTACTTATCAGTTCAGCCTTCTTATACGAGCTAGATGAGACACTTGCTCATTACGATTTGAGATCAGAGATATCCAGAAAGATTGGATACGCTCTTGCTCAAAAGTATGACCGTCTAATCTTCCGTGCTATCACACGTGGAGCTAGAGCTGCATCACCTATCACGAAGACTAACTTCGTAGAGCCAGGTGGTACACAGATCCGTGTAGGTACAACTACAAACGCATCAGATGCTTATTCAGCAACTGGTCTTGTAAACGCATTCTATGATGCTGCAGCTGCTCTTGATGAAAAAGGAGTAAGTACTGACGGCAGGTTTGGTGTCTTGAACCCAAGACAATATTACGAATTAATACAACAGGTCGGTGAGAACGGACTTGTAAACAGAGACGAGCAAGGTACATCCCGTCAGAAGGGTAATGGAATTGTTGAGATCGCTGGTATTAAGATCTACAAGTCAATGAACATTCCATTCTTCAGCCAGTATGGTACGAAGTATGGTTCTGGTTCAGCCACAAACCCAGGAGTAACTGATCCAGGTAACTCTGGTTCATTCGTTGGTGAAGCACTAGAAGATGCTGCAGCTGATGTAACTGGTATCAACAATGAGTATGGTGAAGAAACAGAATTTGCTAACTCTTGTGGTATCATTGGTCAGCGTGAATCAGCTGGTGTTGTAGAAGCTATTGGTCCTCAAGTACAAGTAACCAAGGGTGACGTATCCGTCATTTACCAAGGTGATGTGATACTTGGACGTTTAGCAATGGGGTCAGATTATCTAAACCCTGCTGCTTGCGTAGAACTATTCGCTGGTACAGCTACAAAACCTTCAGCATTCTAAACATGCTATACAAGGGAGTCATTACGGCTCCCTTTTTTTTATTTATATAACTTAACTATGGCTATACCTACCACTAACTCGGCAGAAGAATTACCTGCAGTAAATCAGATATTGTCGTCAGTTGGTCAAGCACCTGTAACAACTCTAGATCAAACCAACCCAGACGTTGCGATTGCTTACGATACACTTACACAGGTGTCACGGGAAGTCCAGTCTGAAGGATGGACCTTTAACAAAGAGTTCCATTATCCATTCACCCCTGATAACAATAATGAAATAGCAATACCTTCAAATGTTTTACAAATAGATTTAGATAGAGATGGAGGATATACAGATAAAAGTATAATAAGAAGAAATGGAAAACTATATGACAGACAAGCACACAGCCATACATTTACTGAACAAGTAAATTGCGATGTTGTGTGGTTATTTGATTGGGTAGATTTACCACGTCCTATACAAGACTACATAACAGCTAGAGCTACATGTCAAGTTGTTCAAAAGATAGTTGGAGATCCAAATCTTTATAAATTATGTCAAGAGAAAGAAGGATACACTAGAGCTATGGCTTTAGAGTATGAATGTAATCAAGGTAAGTTTACTTTCTTTGGACAGCCTTCAGATGGTAATAATTATATAAGTTACAAACCTTACAAAGCCTTACAAAGATAATGCCTAGTGTTACACAAACAATTCCAAGTTATCTAGGTGGTGTTTCTCGTCAACCAGATACTAAGAAACTTCCAGGTCAATTAACTGATTGCTTAAATGCTTATCCAGATCCTACATTTGGATTAACAAAGCGGCCAGGTTTTAAATTTATCAAAGCTCTTGCTAGTGGTGGTACCTACACAAATGCAAAGTGGTTTTATATTCACAGAGATGGGGATGAAAAATATGTAGGATGTATTAAAGGTTCTAGTATATACATTTGGAATGCTACTTCTGGAGCTGTAGCTACTGTAACAAACAATGGTGGAAGTTATTTAACTGGGACTACAGCAGATAACTATGATGTACTTACTGTACAAGATACTACTATTGTAACAAATAAACTTATAACAGTAACTACTCAAACAGCTCCATCATTTACAGCTAACAAAGTAGGTACTATTAGAATTAGAGCTGTAACTTTAAACACTACATATAGTGTTACAATAAACGGTTCTACAGTAACTTATAGTACAGGTAGTAGTGCTGATATAGATACTATATTAACTAACCTTAAGAATAGTATTAATGGGTTAAGTATATCAGGCATGACTGTTACTCAATTAGATACTTCTCTTGAGCTAAGTTGTTCGAGTGCTTTTACTTTAACTGGTAAAGGTGGTACAGATAATGATCGCCTTGATACTTATCAAAACCAAATAGCAAATGTATCAGGATTACCAGATAGATCTAAACATCATAGAGTAGTTAAAGTATTAAATACTGCTAATTCAAATGAAGATACTTATTACTCTAGATTTATAGCAGACAATGGTACATCAGGTGCTGGTTATTGGGAAGAATATATAGCTCCAGACGTGTCAGTTGGTCTTACTGCTTCTACTATGCCTCATGAGCTAGTTAATACAGGAACTAATACATTTACTTTCCAACCTATATCATGGACAGCTAGATTAGTAGGAGATGATTTAACTAATTCACACCCTACATTTGTTGGCCAAAAAATTCAACAGTCATTTTTCCACAGTAGCCGCCTTGGATTCTTGACTAAAGATAATGTGTCTATGAGTCAAGCTAATGAGTTCTATAACTTCTATCATGTATCAGCTTTAACTCAAATTGATTCTGATCCAGTAGATCTTAATACTTCAAGTATTAGACCAACATTGCTTACTGGTGTTATACCAACAGCACAGGGTTTAATACTATTTAGTAAGAACCAACAGTTCTTGATGTTTGCACCTAATGGTATCTTTACACCTTCAACTACTATCATACGTGGTATCTCTAACTATGAGATGGATATTAATATTGATCCAGTAGACAATGGAACTAATATTAATTTCATAAGTAAAGCTACAGGATATGCAAGGGTGTTTCAGATGACTACATCTGGTCAAGAGATGAACCCTGTTGTATTAGATACAAGTAAAGTTGTATCTGAATGGATACCTAGTACTATTACGAGTTTAGTGGCAAGCCCACAGAACTCCTTTATTGCTATGTATGGTTCTACTAAAGCTGATGTCTATCTTTATAGAACTCATAGTGATGGTAGAGAAGAGCTAATGCAGTCTTGGTTTAGATGGTCTTTACCAGGAAACGTTCAGTTTCTTTCTATAGATTCAGATGTTCTTTATGCAGTAACAGAACAAGGCAGTCAGTACACATTATGTAGTGCAAGTTTAAATCAAACTCCAGAGGAAACAATTCTTGTTAACTCTGATGGTCAGAAAATGAACCCATGTGTGGATTTATATGCTACTGCTAGTTCCGTCTCATATGACGTTACAGACCCCGTTAATCCTTTTTCTAAATGTTATATCCCATTCAACAATGTAACGGGGTTAACGCCCGTTCTAGTGGTCAGTAGTGATGCGTCTGATCTTACTAACCCTACTTATGTTGAATCTGGTTTTACTATTACTCCAACAATTGCAACTGATGGAACTGGAACCTATTATAAAGTACCTTTTAAAAACTTAACAAGTGTAGCTAGTAAAGTAATTGTAGGTTTTGCTTATACTTATGATTTAACTTTACCTAAAACTTATTATAAATTAGATCCTGATGGTAGGGTTTCTGATTATTCAGCTTCCCTAGCTATAGCTCGTATGAAATTCTTTACTGGATTATCTGGAGAAGTAGGTTTTAAATTAAGTAGATTAGGTACAAGTGAATATACAGATGTAAAACCTGTACCACAAGCTAACTACTATCTAGCTAATGATGTACCATTAGACGATCAAACTGTAGTAACAATACCTATACATGCTAAGAATGATGGGTTTACTCTTCGTGTCTATAGCAACACACCTTTCCCAGTATCAGTCAATTCAATGATGTGGGAAGGTTATTATTCACCTAAATATTACCAAAGAAGATAATGACTACCGCCCAAGAGAGAGAAGAAATACAGCAACAAACATTTGCTATTATCAATAAAGCAGCTGGTAAGAACCAAGATGCTGCTGAATACTTATGGATGATTGCTCGTATTACTAGAGTTATGGATGATATATATGATCAAGATCAAGTTGTTAGTAGAGATGATTTGTTAGAAGTTTTCGATTATTTATTTATTAAACTTCCAACTAATCCTTTCTTTAATCAACATAGAAGTACTTTATTATCTCAGCATATATCTATGTGGAATGCATGGATGGCTGCTAACTTAAGAGAAGATGGAGATGAGACAGATCAAATATATGCTCATGTATGGCGTGATACCCATCATGAAGTAGTACCAATCGTAGCTCTACTAACTCAAGGGTATAAGCGTATGCATTATATTTCTGAATTGATTAGACGTACATTTAAAAATAAACTAGGAGATTAACCTATGGGATGTTTAGGAGGGAACAGTGCAACTAAAACTCAGAATAAACAGATAGAAAAAACGTATGAGTACGACAAGAAAGTTTATGACTTTAACTGGGCTACTCAAGCGGATATAGATGCATCACTAGCTGATGATGATGATACTAATGATATTACTCAACTAGGTCAAGTTTGGCAGAAATTTGACCACCAACAAGAAGGAATAGATATAGCAAAAGCCAACGATAAGCTGAATAAAAAGTATCGGATGGATACTGAAAATCAAGCTTGGAAACATGGTTTAGCTATACAAGAGTTCCAGTTCCAGAAGCAAATGGAAGCTTGGAGAAAATCAGAAGAGACTTATGGTAAACAATTGGGTTTCAATGTTAAGGCAATGGAACTTGCAATGGATAGAGAACGTCAAGTTTTAGATGAAGAATTTACAGCCTCTGTCTTTGACCATAAGGAACTTGTTCAAGATTTATTTGAAGCTACTGGAGCTGCAGGGTTTGATAAAGTTAGTGCTAAATTAGGATTAAAAGATACAGAAGGTTTATTAGATTACCAGAAGACGGGTGCTCTAACTAAATTAAAACAAGACATGGCTGGTTCAAGGTTAGCTACGGCTAAACAGCAAATAGCTATGACTGGTAAAGCTGGATCTTCTAAATTTCAGAAAGATATAACTGTACAAGATGCTATGACTAAAGAAGGTATGACTACCTTTGATAAGTATGCATTAGGTATAGATGTTAAAGATGCTAAAAGTAAAGCTGATTTTGAAAACGATTTAATCCGTAGAGAGATAAGCAATGCTAAAGCTAAGAATGCTTTTAATACTACAGAAGCTAATATAGAAGCTTTAAAGAGATTAGGAGCAGCTCAAGCAAGTGGTGCTGGTAGATCTACAGGTAAACAGATTCAAATTATGCTTGCTGAAGTAGGCAGACAGAATCAATATAATGTAGAATCTTTAATAAGAGGAGAAAAGATAGCTAATGCTAGAGCTAAAGAAAATAGAAGAACAGCTTTAACCTCAACTGCTAAGTCTAATGTAGCTTTAGATAAACTAGATTTAAGTAGTCTAGATAATCTAACTAGAACTAAACTTCAAACAGAAGAGATAGATCGTGATCTAAACATAAGTAATCAAACAGGAGATTTAGATTTAGAAGGTATTAGAAAAAGTGTCTTAGATGCAATGGAGAATACTAATCTAGATGTTAGAGAAGCTAGTCGTAAATTAGACACAGCTCGCAACAAAGCTGGATTCAGTATGAAGAAAACAGATTGGGATCTAACTAATACTGGTTCTAAGTTTAAAACAAACGTAGAGATTATAGAGAAACAATTAGAGAACGCAGCTAAGGCTTCAGCGTTAAACATGAAAGATATAACTATTGCTAAGATTGGAGCTGACATGAGAGCAGACGCTGCACGTATGCTTAAACCTACTAGAGCACCAACACTACCTAAACCTATAGAATTACCCGAAACAAAATGGCAAGATCCATTAATGCCTAGTAAGCCACCAGAACCTATTAAAGGTGCTAAGGCTCAGACTGGTATTAGTGATGCTTTGTCTAGTGTTGCAAGTGGTGTTGCTGTGGGTTCAGCCATTGGAGGTGCTACTGGTCTGTTAGGAGCAGCAGCTGGACCACTAGGTTGGGCAGTAGGTATAGGAACCGCATTATTTGGTTAATTACTAATGAAACAAAAAACTTACAGGCGACAAGTCGCACGTAAAGCCTTTGATCCTATTCAAGCTCCCGATGTCTCTACTAGGATTCTACAAGAATCTGAAAATACCGTACGCGGTATGAAAGAGGTTGCAGATGCGGAGCGTAGGTACAGAGAAAATTTTTTAAACTCACAAAAAGAGTCACAAAATTTAGAGAAAGAATTTAGAGAAAGAAATTTTAATTTAAAAACTGAGTTTGCTGAAGCTTACCGTGATGCTGAATTGCAACACTATAAGACTAGATTAAATGATGTTAAAACTGAAGAGTTTGAAAATGAACAGTTTAATAAATTAAAGACTTTAATACCTAAAGCTTTTAAAAACTATGTAGACTTTGAAGAAAAAAGAACAGAACGTCTTAAAGAGATTGGAGCTGAGATAGTCACTAGATGGGGTGTAACACCTGAAGAAGCTAAAGCTTTTAAGTTTGCTGGTCAAAACATTGATTGGGCTGATGCAGCTATAAATCGTGTTAAACAAAGACTAGAGAAAGGGGGAGCTGGTCCAGAAGTTTTAATGCAATTAACAAATCTAAGTGGTCGTAAGCTGCTTGGAGCACAAGAATTATTGCTTAGTAATGCTGGTAAAAACCATTATCCTCAATTCCTTAACGAGAACTTACATACAAAAATACCTGGATTAAACATGTCATTAGCTGACATGGAAATAGATGAAAAAGGTATTCATGCTTCAGACTATAGAGCTGGTATGAGGTATTGGGAAAGCCGATACATTGGTAAGTTTAAATATGGTGAAGAAGAAGGTCAAGGTTATGATGATGCATTTATTGCCAAACATCTAAGACCATGGATGGATAAAGAGCATGATAAGCGTATGGCAGCTCAGAATGTTAGAGATGCTGGTGCTTATAAAACTCTTGAATTAGAAAGACAAACTGAAAACTTAGGAGCTAAAATATTTGGAGACGGTGGGCATACATCTGGTCAAGGTTTTCTTGAATGGATTAATTCTGAATCAGGAGGTGATCCAAAACAACGTGGTAGAGCACGTAGATTAGGAGCTTCTATTCTAGAAAGCATGGCTAGTACTGGTGAGCTTAATAGAGAGCAATGGAATACAATTAGAAATACTTCAGTTAAAGTTGGCAATAAAGAAGTACTACTTGGTGATCAATGGAAAGACGATTTTGTTGGTGTTGAAAAAGCTTTGAATGATAGAGCTAAATTAGAAAAACAAATGGAAGAAGAGAAATTCATTGCATTTGATAACTTACAACAAGGTCGTGTGCTTGAAGCTGTTTCTCAAATAAAACGTAAATTAAATGATGCTGAATTAGATACTATTGAGATACAGTATAGACAAGAATTTCCTCTTCGTAAAGTTCCTGACTGGATTAATACTTATAGAAACACAGAATCATTAGAAGTTTTACCAGCTAAGCAGAAACTAGATGCAATGGTTACAGCTGATACTTTAACAATGGCAATCTTGTATGGTTCTCCTTGGATACCTAAAGAACTTTATAGTGAGTATGAAAAGAAAACTAGAGATGGTCCTAACAAAGCAAGTGATGGTGTAAAAAGTGATGCTAAAAGAAGTGTTACACAAGCTGTAAAAGATCTAGCTGGTAATCTTGTAAGAGATGATCAGACTTCAAGTGATGTGTTACATATGGTATCACTTGCTAAAACAATGCTAACTGATAGAGTTACAACTGCTGTTATTGCTGGTAAATATAAGAGTGCAGATGAAGCTTGGCAAGGAGAAGCCATTGAACTTGAAAAAATTATAAAAGAAGGAGAACAAGGTAAAGGTGTCTTTGCACTTGGGTTAGATGCTAATAAGCAACCAGATTACGCAGATGGTGGTTTTGCCTATTTACAACAAGAAAAATATGCAAACAAAAATCCTATGCGTTATATAGATACGTCTTTAAAGAATAAAGATTTTATAACTTTAACAGCTGGTACTCCTAATGCTATAACTATTTCAGATTTAGACTCTCTTGAAAAGTCAGTAAGAGATGGTAAACCTTTACCTATATGGTTATTGAATGTAGCAGATAGTTATCCTAATAAAGATCCTTGGGAAGTTCTAAATACAATCTTTACTTATAATAATAAAAAACCTGTTGAACCTACAGGAGGAGCTAGAGCACATTATTATGTACATCCTACAGTTAAGAAAATATTTAGTAACAAACCTTCTTTAGCTAAAACAGCTAGAGCTATGGCTACTACTACTAAGCTTACTAATAAAGATATTGACTCATTTAACCCAATGTTAGATCTTATTACAAGTAAAGAAGTAATAGCAGCTGATACTAATTATAAAGGGTTTGACGCTTTAACTAGCCCAGATAGTAGTGCTATGACTACTGGAACTTTAATTCATGGTAAGTCTTTAACTGAAATGACAGTTTCAGAAGTAATTAATAATCAAGATTTAGGAAGAACAAATGAAGTAGGAGCTTATCAAATAAAAGCTGGTCAATTAAAATCATTTGTTGAAAGAGGTTTTATAACTGAAGATGATATGTTTGATGAAGAAACTCAACGTAAGCTTGGAGCTTTAATGCTTTGGGAACGTGCTGGTTCTTTCTTCTCTGATGCTTCAGACGAACCTTATGTACCTATACCAGGATTAGGACAGACTTGGAGTGGATTAAAAGGTGATGATAATAAATTTCAAGAAGATGAACGAAATGTAATAGCAAATAGACTTAAAAAAGTTAAAGAGAATCTCAAGGCTGCAGGGTTTGATCCACTACAGTTTAGAGATGAGATTAATGATACACTGTTTACTCTTACTAAAGATCAATAATGGACAGACAAGAACTATATAGACAACGTTTAAAAGAAGCAAACGTTGATGTAGACACTTTATATGAAGAAGATCAAGAGACTAAAGAAGAACTTCCTCAAGATGATACAGCTCCTCAAGCCTCTACAACAGTTCAAAAAGACGTTAAAGACTATAACTTAGGTGATAACGTTAAAGAAGCTTCTAAAGCTGTTGTAGCTGGTGGTATTGATTTTGTAAATAGTGTAGGTTCATTACCTAAATTATTTGATAAACGCTTTTACCAAGCAACAGATCCTAACAACCCTTATACATTTGATGCTCCATGGATTATCAAAAGTAAACCTATCACACGAACAAGATGGGGTAAGTTTATACAAGGTGGTGTTGAATTAGCTGGCGGTTTCGTTGGTGCTGGTAAGGTCATGTGGGGTATGAAAGGGCTTAAAGGCTTAGCCGCAGTTGGTAAAACTACCAGAGTAGGTAGAGTAGCCATGGGAGCCGCCCAAGGTGCTGCCTATGATGTTATTAGTAACCAATCTCAAGAGCAAAACTTAGCTAGAGCTTTAATTGATATTAAACCTGAATGGGCTACAGTATTAGATCCTGTTGCTACTAAAGAGAATATGTCTCCAGCACTTAAGTCTATATATAATATAGGCGAAGGTTTAATGATTGGAGGTTTATTTGATGCAGCTATAGAAGCTGGTGGATGGGGTATTAGATCTTATTCTATTAATGCTAAGAAGGCTGCAAAGAAAAATAAGTTAATGACACCTTTGCAGAAAGCTGTAGACAAAAGTGAAGACATAGATTATGCAGCTAAAGCTAGTCAAGTAGAGATTGGTGCAAAGGTTGTGTATGAAAAGAGAAGAGCTAAAATAGGTAAATCACCTAAAAAAGGTAAACCATTAAAACCTTGGGCTAATCTAAGCAAAACAGAAAAGCAAGAGGTTATGGAATCTTTTGCTAAAGAGAATGGCATTGAGTGGGGTAGCACTAGAGACATGTCTACTAGAGCCTCTAAACAAGCTAAAGCTCAAAAAGAACTTGCTGAAGAACAATTAGAGTTTGACCTATCTAAAGGTAGTCCCAGAGAAAATCCTGCTTATTATAAAGGAGGAGACTCTACAGATAATCCAGCACTATCTAGTAGTGATAATCCTGTAGAAGGTGTTAGAGATCAGATTAAAATTAGAAATGATTTAAGTCAAAAAGACGGTTCTCCTAGAGGTACGCTAACAGAAGCTAATATTAGAAGAATTGAATATTCAGCTCCAGGAACTACTATTGAAGAACTAGATAAAATTGCTGAGTCATTAGGTAAAAGTCCAGCTTATTTAGAACTTGAAGGTGCTGCTACTAAAGATGATTTAAAAGTCATTACTGAAGAATTAATGAAATTTATTAATGAGTCTGGTAATAGTAGACTTATTGATATACCTTCAGAAAATCTAGAAAAATGGGTAAAAACAAGTTTTGGTAAACCTGATGAAATAACAGTAGCTACAGGAAATCAAGTTTCTGTTTTCAACCATTTACAAGTTAGAGCTGCTGATGTGTTACTAGGTCAGCTACTTAAAGAGTCTAGAGATTTAGCACAAGCTGGTTTAAGTGTTATGAAAGAAGTAGATCTTTCAGCACAAGGTTCTCTTTTAGATAATATTATGGCACGTTATGGTGTTATAGCACGTCTAAGAAAAGAAGCTTCAGCAACGCATTCATGGAGATTAAGAGCTTTTGGTGGTTTAGATGAATATAAAAAAACCATGGCTAAAGCTTCTCAAGCTGCTCAGAATGAAGTTAATACTTTTAAAACTTTATTAAGGAGTGATATAGATGATGATCTCCTTGAACAGTTTATGCATTTCACAGCTACAGGTGGTGGTAAAGCTCAAACTTGGAAAGACTTTGATGCATTCTTTAAACGAAAGTTAAGAGGATACAAAGGAGCAGATGGATATAACCGTAATGCTGTCTTAAATGAAATGGCAACTATGGGTGTTAATTCCATGTTGTCTGGTCCTAAGACTCCAGTAAGAGCTTTAGTTGGTACAGGTTTAGGTACTGTATTACGTCCAGTAGCTACTGTAGTAGGAGCTTTAGGTAAAGGGAACGATAGAGTACTACGTGGTGCTTATCACTCTTTAGGTGCAATGGTAGAAGCAAGGAATGAAGCTTGGGCTAAGGCCATTGCTGATTTCAAAGGCTATCAAATGCATGAAGAAGGTTGGAGAGGTTTTACCCAACAAAAGGTAGATGCTGAATGGAATGCCATGATGAAATACATGGATACCTATGGTACTGTTGGTGATAAAGCACAAGCAAAACTAGCTGATTCTCTTAGGAATATTAATAAACTACCATTCCTAAACTATGGACCTCGCATAATGAAGTCTATGGATGTCTTCTTTTCTCAAATAATAGCAAGAGCAAGACAAAGACAATTAGCTTTTGATGATGTATATTCTCGTACTATAGATTCTGGTAAAGTTGTGTCTGATACTGATTTAGATAATCTAGTAAGACAAACTGAAAAAGAATTTGAAGGAAGAGTATTCTCTGCTGATGGTGAGATTACAGATGAGATGGCTATCTTTGCTGGTAATGAAGCTAAGCTTACACAAGAACTAACTGGCTTTGCAAAAGACTTAGATAAAGCTTTTTCAGAAATGCCATTCTTACGTCCTTACTTTCTATTTGCTAGGACGGGTGTTAATGCTCTAATGATGACAACCAAGTACACTCCTCTTTTAAATAGAGTTTTAAAAGAAAATGCAGACATAATGTCTAAAGCTTGGGATGACCCTGATATGATTCAATATGGTATTAAGAGTCAAGCTGATCTAGAAATAGCTCAATCCGTAGCTCAAGGTAGAGTAGCCATAGGATATGGTGTTACAGCTACTGCTGCTTGGATGGCATTAAATGGTGATATTACTGGTAATGGTCCTCCAGATAGGCAGTTAAAGAATACTTGGATGCAAAACAAATGGCAACCTAGATCCTTTAGAATAGGAGATGTTTATGTCAGTTATGAAGCATTAGAACCTTTTAACTCATTTTTTAGTTTAGCAGCAGATATTGCTGATGCTCAAAAAGTAATGGGTGACGAATGGGCTGGTAACTGGTACGGTAAACTAGCTTATATGATAAGCTCTAATGTTACTAATAAAACATTCTTAGCTGGTTTAATGCAGATACAAGACTTATTAACCAGTCAAGGTGGTGATGCTCCTAGAGCACTTGCTAACTTAGCTAATAACCAAATACCTTTATCAGGTATGAGGAATGAAATAGGTAAAGTACTATCTCCAGGAATGAGAGAACTAGAATCTGGATTCTGGCAAAGTATAGGTAATAGAAACCTATGGGCTGATGTTGTGACTCCAGGAGAATTGTTGCCATATAGATATGATATATTAGATGGTAGTAAACTTAAAGATTGGAATCCTATAGTACGTCTAGTTAACGCTATATTACCTATTAGTTTAAATGTAGGTACTAATGAAACTAGGGAGATGTTATTTAGAAGTGGTTTAAATTTAAAACAAACCTTTAATACTGGTCCTAATGGGGAGTCTTTAGAAGGATACCCAGATCTTAAATCTAAGTATCAATTCTTTATGGGTCAACAGAATATTGAAAAACAATTAGAAACACTATTTCTAAAGAATAACAGTATTCGAGATTCTATTTTTAAGATGGAAAGAGATAGAGATAGAGGTGATGTCTTTGAAGCTTCTAATACAGTTCATGGTAAAGTTATAAATGAAGTATTTAGAACTGCCAAATCTAATGCTTGGAAGATGCTTATTGCAGATCCAGAATACGGTGGCAAAGCTCAACGCTTAAACTTTGTTCATCAACTACAACTAATAGGAAATAAGAAAAGAAGAAAGGGAGATTATAAAGGTGCAAAGAATATAAGTGATAAAATTAAAGATTTAGAAAAACTGCCCTACAAGTAAACCACCTATAATTTATACATAGCGTAAATGGCTGTCACACAACAGAATTACACAGGGAATGGTTCTACAACGAACTATTCATTTACATTTCCATATTTAGCAGAGACTGACGTTGGTGTTAAAATCAACGGTACAACTCAAGCCACAACTACATATACTTTCGCCAACGCTACAACAATCTCAATGAATACAGCTCCAGCTAACGGAGCTGCTATTATTATATTTAGGAACACTAATAACGATGCTAAGAAAGCAACGTTCTATCCTGGATCTGCGATTAAAGCGGAAGACTTAAATAATGACTTTGACCAAATCCTCTATGTAGCTCAAGAGGTAGATAACAACTCAATGAGTACATTGGGTGAGGATGCTATGCAAGGGGATTTTAATGTTGGTAATAATAAAATTACTAATCTTGGAACTCCAACTGCAACTACTGATGGTACAAATAAGACATATGTAGACACAACAATAGATACAAAGATAGATACAGCTTTAACCACTGATGTAGTAGGTGGTCAAAGTATAACCATTACAGATAACTCACCTGGATCAGGTCAAATAACAGCCAGTGTAACTGCTGGTAGTATTAGAGGAACAGAACTAGCTGCAGATGCAGTTGATGGCACTAAGATAGCTGATGACTCAATAAATTCAGAACACTATGTTGATGGTAGTATTGATACAGCACATATAGCTGATGCTCAGGTCACACATGCAAAGTTAGCTAACGATTGTATAGATGGAGATAACATACAAAATGATGTTATAAACTCTGAACACTATGCAGCAGGGTCAATTGATACTGAACATATAGCTGATGCTCAAGTCACACATGTAAAGTTATCTAATGACTGTATAGATGGTGATAATATCCAAGATGATGTAGTAAATTCAGAACACATAGCAGCTGGTGCTTTAGATAATGAACATTATGCAGCAGGATCTATAACTTCAGATAAACTAAATGCAGCTACTGTTGTAACTGCTAGTGAACAAAGTTCTGCAACTGCGAATGATACATCCTTCTTTACTACTTCAGCTGCAGACGCTAGATATTTCAATATAAGTACTGGTGAAACTATTAAAGATGGTGATACATTCCCTGATAACGACACAACAATAGCTACAACTGCTGCTATTAATGACAGGAT
>CEUO01020973.1_pt1 | contig 14364 bp, 4 predicted proteins | sample 531391 | NCBI WGS metagenome assembly CEUO01 (sample SAMEA2622799, study PRJEB7988) | marine metagenome | isolation source: saline water (ENVO:00002010), including
CAAAATTTAATAACATTAATCTAAATTTATTTTTGCAACATGTATCACTACTCTTACAACTAGCGCACCATTTTATTTCCCATAACGTTAACCATCCAAATCTAAAAGTGAAATCTATTTTATTCTTTTTATTACTTGATTTCCAAGAATTTATCCAATTTATCATATTTTTTTATTTTTGTTACTATATTATAATCACACATTTATTGGTGAGCATAACATTTTTTGTTTTTATTCTCAGTTTTGTTCTTACACCTTTCACCATTTTTCTTTATAGCAGTACATCTATATTCTTTAATACCGTCACCATCTCTATCCATACCATCTGTAAATTCCATATGATGATAGCATAGATAGGTTTCTTCAGCTGTTTCAGTTGTATTACCACATCTCTCACCGTTAGATCTTATACCAGAACATCTTACAGTTTTAATACCTTTAGCTTTCTTTTCTTCTTCTTCTTTTTTCTTTTCTTCTTCTTTTAATTTTTCTTTTTCTTTTTTATCTTTCTTTTTCTTTTCTTCTTTTTCTATAGCTTTCTTTTCTTTAATACGCTCTTTAGCTTCAGCTGTATCTTCATCTTCAAGACCTAAATCCCAAACACTCCAACCCATTGATAGCATTATTCTATTCATTAAAGAGTGATGACCTGTTATAGCTTCCTCTATGTTATTAGCTTTTCTAACTAATCTTTGTGTAGGTACATTAAATACAGCCTCAAATATACTAGACCAAAAATATAACTTAGGACTTTCTATACGAAAACCAAGTTCTTCACTAAGTCTCCCGTCATCATCATAATATTCAGCTTGTAAAGCTTGAAATATTTTTCTTAATTTACTACCTACTGGTGGAGAAAAGCTAAGCGCTTCTAATAAAACTTTAGCATTTTCTCTTTGCCATTTTGGTTTTCCTTTTTCTTCTTTATATACACCTATTGTATTTTTTATAGTTGATAATATTTTACCATGTATACCAGTACCAGACAGGAACGCATCTAACGATCCATTAAAAACTCTTTTTAAATCTTTATCTTTTTCAGCCTCATCGTCACCCCATAAAGAATTAGCCAATGCTTGTTGTAAAGCTAAGAATATAATACTCTGCACAGCGCCATAATATGCAATCTTTGATATATGTGTTTTAGGATCACCTCTTCTATTTGCTAAATCAGATAATGATTTTTTAGTTAAACGAGTATATTGCATTGTTGTATTTTGAAAAGCTAATACAACTCGACCTAATGGGCTAGCTTGTTGTTGAGATATCATATCTTCTCTTGAAGACTGCTGAGTTTCTTCAGCAATTTCTTGAAAGTCTAACATAGCCTTATCATGAGCTTGTTTATCAGTCATACCTCTTTTTTTGTAGGTATTAAATCTATTTCTATAAAACGAAGCACCACCAAAAGCTATAGCAAAACTATCTACTATTTGAGTTGGTGTAAAACCTAATTGTAATAAATAATTAATAACTCTTCTTGGTGAAACTTTACCATCTGAAAATGTAGACGCTAGCTCTGCTGCATTAACATCTGTTTGTATACCTTTTCTTCTTTGCTTTAACTGTGGCGAGTTAAATAACATAGCAAAATCTTTCCAAAATTGTTTTTGATTAGCAAAAGCTTTACCAGCTCTAAACAAATTATTATCAGTCCAGTTTATAAAGTTAACAGTAGACATTGTTTGTAAAGAGGCTGATCTCATGTTAAAGAACATGATAGCGCCAACAGAACCGTTAATCCAGTCTAATAGAGCATTTACATTACTGTCTGGGCTAAGTCTTCTATTAGTACCGTTTTCCATACGATATAATATATTTTCTAAAGCTTTCCTGAAGTTTGTACCATATACAGCTTCTATTTTGTTCATGTTATCAGGAGTAAATATAGCATTTTTATTTTCTATCCAATCTTGTAAAAATTGTTTTCTACCCACTTTGTTAACTATATCATTTAAATCACTAGCTATAGTACCTACTGACCAACCTTCTTTTGGTTGTATATAACCTTCTTTTGTTCTAGTAATTTTACTTAAAGTATCTGCATATTGTTTTACTTTTGTATTACCTTCAACATAATCAATTAATTTTTGTTTAGTAGCATTATCAATACCAGGTATTTCAAACCCCGCTTTATCCCATAGATAAACTCTTATAGCAGCGTCCACAGTAAAAGTTGTTCCTGCTACTTTTTTGTATAAAGTTTTGTGTACGCTTTTAAAATCTTTTTTTAATTGCTTCCACTCATTAACCATACCTTGTTTATAAGCATTCCAAGATCGTATACCTTTTGCAAATGGATCTAATAAGTTTCCTTTGAACCATTCCATATGTTGTTCACCTTGTTTACCGGTACCTAAAAATCTATATAGTAAACCTTTAAAATCTTCTGCTGACGGTGGAACAAACAATCTCCACCAACCTTTATTCTTACCAGTCTTCATGGCTTCAGCTTGAGATATTATTACATTAGCATCAATACCTTTTGATTGCTCTATTATTTTATTAAACTCTTTACTAGCGTTCTTACTAAATTTAACCTTAGCTTGAACGACTTTAGATTTAACATCTAATTGATCTAATACTTGTTTAACAGCTTCAACATTTTGTATAGCATCATCAACAAAATACATATCATTATATCCTTCTGCAAATTTCTCTAACATCCATTGAGCTTTAGCATCGCCAGTGCTATTAGCTAAACCAGTTATATTTTTTATAGGTATATCTAAACCTTGTCCTTTTAAAAATTGTTGTATAGCAAAAGCAGATTGTTGAGGTCTAGCCGTTAAAACGAACATGTCTTTAGTTCCGTATTTTTTAGCTCTATTTCTAGCTTTATTAAGCAATGGCCCAGGTGTTCCATCTACAACTTTATTAAACTCTGAAAAATCAAATTTAGCGCCTTGATTTAATAAATCTCCACCTTTATTAGCAAACTCTTCTGCTGTTAATCTACCTTTAATATAACTGTTAGTGAATTTATTCATTTTATCTACTAAAGATTTAGGCATTGGATCCCCTTGTTTTAAGTTATCAGTATTAACTTCAACAAAGTTACTACCAAACTCTTCTTTAAAAGCTTTTTTATTTTTTTGAACAGCTTTCCAATTACGTTTAACTATACCATCTCTTAATGATCTTTCTTTTCTAGCTTTATTTCTTTCTAAAGCCGTTTCTAAAGAACTATCTACAAATAACATTTGTACGTCATATCCCGCGTCTTTGAATTTTTGCATTTGAGTAAACATAGAAACTGTGCTAGCGCCAGTGCCATCTACAACAACACCATCACCTCTACCTCTAAACTTAGTAGCTTTACGTTGAGCTATATCTCTAGCCTCCCATTGTAAACTACCCCATTTACTAGCTTGTTCAGGTGTGAAGTCTCTCATATCTGTAGGTAGCCCACTATTTTTAGCTAACCACTCTAATGATATATCTTGATTAACCATTTTATATCCTTGTCTTTCTAAGCCTAGTTGTTTTACAACGTTTGATTTTCCACTACCAGCACTACCAGCTAAGAATATAACTTTCTTTCCAGGCATTGGCTTGCCACTTGGGTTTAGCATAGTGTATCTAACACCTGATTTAGTTCTAGCTAATGTATCATCAAAATCAAAAGTAGACATGCCTTTCGTTTTTGGTCTTCTACTATATTTAGTAAGATTATCTTTAGCTTGTTGCATAGCTGAAGATTTACGACTATTAAACTCAGCATCTTTAACTAGATTTTTTTCAAGTTTAGATATCGATCTATCAGCTAATATATCTTTAAAGGGTCTACCATCAATACCAACTACGTTTTTTAAAGTCCCAGGTTTTAAAATGTTTAATCTACTAAAACCAGCTGTACTTGTTTTACCACCAGGAGCGGTATCTATTAAATCCGTAAGGTGAACAGACGATAATAATTGAGTGTGGTCATTAAATATTAAATCTAATTCAGTATCTAAATCAACATTTTGTTTTTCTATTAACTCAGCAAGAGCAAACATTGTATTTGCATTAGGATTTATGTGTTCTCCTTTATTAGTAAGTTTTTTTATAATAACCGTTTGCTCAAAAGTTAAATCACCTTTTTCCTTTAGTTTCCCTAGATTTAATTCATATTCTAAAGCCTGCTTGTATTGAGGATGGTTTTCTGACATTGTTTGTGGTCCATCTAATACTTCTATTAAATCTAATCTTGTTAAAGCCCTTAAACCACGAGTAGCATTTGTTTGAAATTGAAAAAAGTTAATGGCTGATAATTTAGATATTTTATTTTCTCTAGCTAAAGTAATAACCTTTTTAACTATATGTTTTGCTAATTTTATATTAGCTACATTAGCAGCTTTAATTTCATCTATGTATTGACTTAATTCCGCTATCTTATCTTGCCTTGAAATAGGCTTATCTAACACTTTTTGAATTTTTTTAAATAAACCACCTTTTTTTAAAGGTATGTCTTTATTCATTGGCCTTACGTCTTTTAAAACATCATTAGAAATATCAGATTTTATATCTTTAGTTGTTGTTTTTATAGATTGTAAAATACTATAAAATGGACCAGAAACGACCCCTGTTTTTCCTTTTTTTTCAAAAGCAGAATCCATTAATCTATTATAAAACCCAAGTATATCATAACCCATTAAGTCCATTACTTCAAAACCTAATGAGTTAGCTATAACACCCATGTCTTTACTTAGTTTCTTACCATCTTTTGTAATTTTATCACCATCAAATATTTTGTTTCGTAAATTCCCTTGATCTCTTAGAGCATCTGTAACAACTTTTTTAAGTACTTTTGAATTATATACAGATGTTTTAAATTGTTTAGATTCACCTCTTTCAAGTACACCAGAGTCATGTATTTCTAAAGCTGTAGACACTGCTAGTGCAGAGATATTTGCTTCTTCAATAAATTCAAAAAGCATAAAGTTACCATCTTCATCAATAACATTTCTAACGCCAAGATCTTCTATTAGTTCAGTTATTAAATCTACTTGCTCTAAAACAACTCTATCTGCTTTTCTTGAAAACTTAACAGATGAATTATCAGTATTAGTAGAACCAGCATCTGGGTCTCTATCTAACGTTAAACCTAATTCTGCTATGTAATTATCTTTTATATTTCTATTTTGAAGACTTTCAATAGCTTTAATTTTTGGTAGCATTTTTTTAGCTACTTGTACAGCTTGATCAAAAGCTATTTCACGAGTTAACAGTTCCGCTAGTTTATCTTTTCTAGCACCAAGCATTCCAGATTTAATTGAGCCTGGTGGTTGATAACCTAATGTTACCTCAGCATTAGTACCTCTAAAAAATGCTAAAAGCTCTTGGCCGGTTGGGTTAGGTAATCTAGTTGCTAAATTATAACCTTGAGCATATTTAGTAAAAGTTTTAGGTATAAGACCTTTCTTTTGAAGATCTATTATTTCTTGTTTTTTAGTTATTCTTGTAGATGTTGTAAATATTTTTCTACCATTAGGAAACTTTTTACCACCTACCATTCTTTCTAGTTGACGAAGATCTTCAGCTTTTATAAATTTTAATAATGGTGTTAAATCATTTTTTACAAACTCATCAAACTTTAATTCTGTTCCAAGCTTTTTTTGTATTATAGGTCTTAATCTATCTGATATAATTTTACCAAGCTCATCTCTCATTTGCTTACTATTAACCTCTGGAAGTTTAGTTCCAAAAGCAATTGTAAGAGCTTCTTCAACTTTACTAATTAACTTTTCATCAATACCAAAAACTTTAGATAAAGTCTCTTCAGTCTTTCTTCTTTGTGCAGGAGTCTCTTGTTTAAGTATCATTATTTCTTCTGGAGATAAACCAGACTCTGTTTCTACAGTTTCAAAAACAGTTCTACCCATGTCATCAACAATATCTCCTCTTACTTCTTTATCTTTTTCTTGACCTTCTTGAAATAGAGCTTTTCTAGCATCAAGCTTAGCAAAGTTAGTATTAGAAAATAAAAACTCACCAAATCCTTGATTACCAACTTTACTACCATCTTGTCTAGTAGCTTCTGGGTCAAAATTAAAAAGACGAAAAACAGTTTCTTCTATTACTTTATCACCCTCTTGTTTACTAGTTTGCTTGCTTCTTATATAATTATTAATTACACCACCAGGTAGTATTAAAGCTTCGTTTATGGCTCTAGCTGTTTTTTCGTTTCTTATAAATTTAGTAAAATCTTTTTTAGTTTTTATATTATTAGGTAAAAGATCATTAATAGCATCTAATGCTGTTTTTCTAGAATATATAAAACCTTTCTTTTGTTCTTTTTTAGCGCTTTCATATTTTTGTTCTACAACATTTCCAACCTTTTGAACGTCTGATAAAGTTATTGTACCATTTTTTATTTTCTTAGCTAACGTAGAAATAAATGTTACCGCATCAGTTTCGCCTTCTAATCCAAGACTAACATCACCATTGGACCTTTGTGATACATATTTATCTAAGACATGTCCTAAAATATTTGGTAATGTTTTATTTTTCCCACCTTTTATATTAATACTATTGTCCGCAACCATTTCCATAAAGTTAGTTATGACTTCTTCTGAATTCATACCAGCTGTATTAATTTTTAATTTCATATATGAACCAACATCATGGTTTTGTAAATATTGAAATATTTCATCAGATATACCTGTAGCAGCTTCAGATGTTAATCCCATAGCATCTAGTATATCGTGACCTCTTTCGTGTGTTCTTGTTTCAGTACGATCATCTTTAGCCATATTTTCAACAATCTGAAATGGTATTTTTTTATTATTACCTTTACTATCTTTAGTGAAAATAGTAGCGCCATGTATCATATCTGTTTTAATATCTTTAATAAGTTTCTTTTTATCTTTTTCAGTAAACTTATCATTGGTTTCCATTCCTTCTATTTTTTCAATAGCTTCATCTACAGATTTATAACTTTGAAAGTTTTCCGATAAGTAACCTTTATCTTTAGTATCTTTGTAGTCTTTATTTATTTCTTCGGTATTATATATTAACCTAGCCCTTTCTCTTATAGCTTCTTCGGTAGGAGATTTTTTGCCTTCTGCTATTAAATCATTTTTTGCTTGCTCAAATATTCCATCACGTCTTTTTATATCTTCCTTTTTTTTGCTTTTTTCAAAACCTAAAAACTTGCTTCCAAAAGCAGGGTCATTTTTTAATACATTAAATTCAGCTTCATTTTGATCGTATAATTTTTCTAATCTTTGTAATTCTTTTTTCTTTTGTTCTTCGTTTAAATTTTTGTTATTTTTAGTATCTTCATATTGATTTGCTAATTGCTCAGATCTATTAGCATAAGCAAAAAATGTAGTAGTAAACTGTGGACTCATATTAGAAAACTTTTTCATTTCTGCTTCTAATATATTATCATTTATTTGCTCTAATTCATTTATTTGAGTTTCTAAAGCTTCTACCGTGCTATCACCTAAATTCAACATTTTACTGTTGTTTAGTGTGTTTCTTAATTCAGCCATTTCCCTTAAGTTAGCTCTATATGTTTGCTTTACTTCAGATGGAGAAAAAGATGCCATTACAGAACCTTTAATGAACGGTAAGCCTTGGAAAAATACACTAAACATACCAGCTGAAAATGCTGCGTGATCAACGCCTTCAAATACTGGTCTACCAGAAACCATGTTTTGTACTATTGTTGTAGCAGCTTCTGATCCAATTTCTAAAGATACCATACCAGCAGTAGGTAATATAGTTTTTCCAAAATGTTTTTTCATACCTGCTAATCCGCTTTGTAGATATGCTGTTCTATTAGCAGTTAAAGCTCTCCAACTTCTAGTTATACCAGCTCTATTTACATAAGCGTCAATATATTCAGCTCCACCGTATATAGTGCTTAAAACAACTTTCTCCCACTCATTATAATGAACTCCAGGATTTGCTAGTTCAGTTCTATACATGTTATCTAGTTGCTCACTATATCCCATACCCATTAAACTATACATACCAACTTGACCAGTTGCGAGTGATATAAATATTGGTAATTGAGTACCTAACTCTTGTACGAAAAATTCACCAAAGTTTTCAAAACTATCAAAAGCATTTCCAAATTCTACATCTGCTTTTAAAGTAGATCTAAATCTTTCGTTTGTTTCTTTATAATTTCTAAAATTTCTTTCTACATTTTTAAACCATTTATTTTCAGTAGTACCAGTTATAGCTGCTGTTAAATGTAATAACGTATAAGAAGTACCACCAATTATATCAGTAAAAGTACTAGAAACATTAAATTTAAACTTCTCCCAATCATTATAATTTTTTTGAACTATCTCTCTCCTAAGATCTTCGTCGTCAATTTGAGAAATTAAATTTTCTACTTCATCAAATTGTTTATCATGTTTCTTGTATTCATCTTGCAATTTAAGAACAATTTTGTTATATTGCTCCATTTGTACTTTAGGTATTTTTCTACCATCAGCTAATATAACATAACCATCTAGTTCTTGATTCCAATTTTCATATCTTAATACAGCGTTATCATATAAACTTTGTTGATCTTTTTGAAACGCATCTACTTTATCTGCAATGCTATTTTGTTGTTTTACGTAAGAATCATGAAAAGTTTCCATTTCGCTAAATAAACTTTTTTCATTTTCTACTACATCATTATAATATTCATCCCATTTTTCAGTTAAAGCGTTTAGTATATTGTTGGCTTCTGTAGGGTCTATTGTACCAGCATCAACTTTACCTTGTAACTCAGCTTGTTTAAGTAATAATTTAGTTTGAAATTCATCATATTTTTCATTATACTCATCTTCAGTTGGTAGATCATACTTATCAGATATTTCTCTCATACCATTATTATAACCTTCCTCACTAAAAGCATACGCTTTATCATTAATTATTATCGGGTTTTCATTAATAATACTTTGTATATGATCATTATATTCTTTATCATCTGTTATAACACCCATTGGGGATATCTCAGAAGTAGTATCTTTAAAAATATCTTCCGGTGTTACTACGTCTATTTTTTCATTATCAGACCAATCTAAGTTAAGAGCGTCTAATTGCTCTGTTAAAGGTTTTATTGTTTCTTCATTAGATCTAAGTATATTTTCATCTATTGCACTTAATTTTCTTTGGGTTTCTTGAAGATAGGCACTTTGACCAATTTTAAATATAGCATCTAATTCTTGATTACTTTCGATAAGTTCCATGTAATCTTTTAACCTCTCATCCTGCAACTCTTGTATTTGTTTTCGAGTCCAAATTGTTTGCATCCGATCTGTATGCGATTGTTGCTTATCATACCTTGGATTTAATATAGGTTTATTAGGAACAAATTCTGCAAGAAGCCTTGCTTTGTCTTGGTCGGTTAATAGCTCCCACTTATCATATGTTTTACTACCGTAACGTGGATTATGTACTGACCCACCTTTTATTGGATAATGTCCAACTGTTATAGTGCTATTTAAAAAATTTTCTAAATCTTTTACAGTTTCAAATCCACCAAATTCGTTACCAGTTTCTTCATCCTTGTAATAATTACCTATATATTTTTCACCTGCCCGCGTCGCCATTATACTATAATTATAATACTCTCCAGGTATTTTATACTCATAGTATTGACCGGTCTTTCGGTTAGTATACGATTGCGTGTATAATTTAAACCCACCATCGATGCTGTCAACATACCTATATATACTTCCATCTCCACCTGTACTACTACCAGCGTCAACAACATCATTATAATCTTTTAATGCAATTTCCCAGAATTCATCTTTAATTTCTTTTCTATCATCATCAGTTATATTCTGTACTATATCTCTTTTATAATAATAATAATCTTTTCTCCAATTTAAACCTTGATTAAGTTTTATTAAATCTTCTTTACTTGCTGTTCTTTCAATAAAATTTTGAAATGAATAAAAAAACATGGTAGTATTTGCATTTGTTTTACCATAATCCATACTTCCATCAATAAGAAATACCTCTTTAGTATTTCTATGTGTTATAGTAAGTGTATCATATCCTCTTTCCATAGGCCCTGCATCATAGTAAACAATATCGTAACCCTCCATTGGAGATAAAAGCTTTTTAAAGAATGGCATAATAAAACCGTTGTCTCTATTCCAATGTAAAGGATCTGCTATATCAAAATCACCAATAAACACTTTATTTCTAGCCGCATTACCGTCTATGTCTTTCATGTAGTCTATTGAAAATTCAATTGGCTTGTTATCTTCAAAATAATCGTCCCATTTTTCTTTTGTAACAGGATTTAATTTATCCCAACCAGGTATATTTCTTATTTTATCATTTTCAGATAAAGCATCCCATTGCTCTGATGATAAATCTTTAAGAAAAGAATCATCTGCAAATGTAACGTCAAATCTAGGTCCTTCTTCTACATCATAAAATTTTGTACCATCACCTCTGTCAACTATATCGCCATAACCTCCTTCTCCGCGCCCTTTATACAAAGGAATACCAACTTCATCAATTGTTGATCCTGGTAATTGAAGCTGTAACGATTGATAATAATCTTGTTTTTGCTCTAGTAAAGGTAATAAAGCACTTATTTCTTCTTGACGCTCTTTATCTGCATTACCAAATTCTTCTGTTAAATCATTAGCATATTCTTCATAATATTTTCCTATACTTTCATAAGCCTCTGGTTGAAGATTGCCATATGCATCTTTCCCATACGATTTCATTTCCGCTTTAAGCCTTTTGTTATATTTCCAAGGTAAATATACCTCTACGTCTTTTAATAACGAGTCGTCAATTTCTAAATCTAAGTCAAGAGCTGCTGGTGCATCAGTGTCTTTAGGTTCTTCTTCTTGTTCAAAAATATTATTTTGGATTACTGGAGGCGGATCTACCTCTGGAGGCGGGTCTGCCTCTCTTGTTGTTTGTGGAATTATTTGATCTTGTTGATCTTCTAACGTTTGTGGAATTATTTGTTCTTCTTCTTTTAAAGCCTGTGGAATGTACTCTTCTTCATCATCTTTTTTCTCATCATCTTCTTCCTCAATATTTTCTTTATTATCTTGTTCTTTATCCTCTTCATCATTATCGTTAGTTTGTAGATTAAGATCTTCTGTTTCAACGTTTTCTGTTTCGACTACTTTAGTAGCATCAGGATTAGCTAATTTAAATTCCGCTTCTTCTTCTGGCGAAATCTCAACTATACTACTATCAATTAATTTGTATTTTATCATAACTGTCTCGTTAGTTACCCGTATTAATATTTATTTTTTTTGTACACTAAACTTAGGCATAACCGGTCTAGATGGTCTAGACATTAACCCAGTTGGTGTTACTTGCGCTTGTTTTTTTGCCGCTTTTTTTTGTGTTATGTTTTCTTTTATTTCAGGTTTTAAATTAGCATTGTATGTCTGCATAGCGGCGTTTGTATAATATTCTGCTAAATATTTATTGTGCAAATCTTCGTCAGCGTATATAGCATCTTTAATAGCTATAGCGTCTTCTTCAGAAATTTTAGTATCGTCATTATCAGTATTTGGATCTAGTTCATTTACTTTTTCTTGAGTTAATGACACACCTAGATCTTTATAGGTACCCATTTTAATTGATTTTAATAAATCTTCTTCAAATACCCTTTTACCAAAATGTTGATCTACTGATAAAGAAGTCTTATTACCAGGCACAATTATCTTATTATAAATATTATCATAGTGTTTTTGATAATTAAACGTAGCGTCTTCTCCCTCTTGAACCTTACCGGCTTTATTTACTAAATCGCTAATTGTAGCTTGAATCATGTTTTTAGACTCTTTATCTATTGCGGCTGATCTAACTTTTTTTTGTATTTTATCCATTGAGTTAAACCCATCTTTAAACTCATATCCAGGCATATTACCGTCATAAACAACTTCGTTGTTACCATTTATAATATTAGCAACATCTAGCATAAACGGTTGACCAAACTTAGCTTCAAGATTATTACCAAGCACGCTAGGATCTATATCACTTGATATACTTTTTTTAAATTCTTCAGCTTTAGTTATTCTTGCAGCGTCTTGAACAACGCCAGCTTCTAATAATTGTTGAACTTCTTTATTTCCTTCTGCGTATTCATTTTTTTGGTTTTCATACTTTACTCTTAAACCTTCCATCATTTCTTGCGGAAAAGTTACTTCTCTATCAATCTCAGATGAAGCTAAATTAAAAAGTTCTTCGCTTGTTATATTTGGTTTTTTTGTCTCCATATTTTATATTAAAATTTAACCACCAATTGGGCCTACTAAACTTCCAAGTAAACCAACACCACCTTCAATTAAACCACCGATAGCATCAGCCTTTGCTTGCTCTTGTTGCATGGCTTGACCTCTTAATTGATTATATTCATTGGTAGCGTCTTGAAATAAATCTCTTCTTTTACCTAACTCTCTTTGTTGGTAAGCTGCTTCACCGCTAGCTATTTGTTGTGCTACTTGAGCAGCACCAGATCTTTCTCTTGTTTGTAAATTACTAGCTTCTTGAGCTGCCGCTTTTTGATTTGCAGCTTCTTGCGCGCCTATATTGGCTGAAGATTTTTGCGCAGCTAATTGTCCTTGTTGTGCTAGTGATTGAGCTAATGCTGCTATACCACTACTACCAGCCGAACCTTTTAATCCAGCTAAAATATTAGACTGACTTTGAGCAAATTGTTGAGCCGCAAATTCTGCTTCTTGTTGATTTACTTTTAAATCTTCCATTTTGTTTTCCATACCAGCGTATTGATTTACCATGCCTTCAAATGGATTACTCATTTCCAAGGACTTGTAGTAGTTAGCGGCTTCGTCTCTACGACCTTTTGCATCTTCTTCCGCTGCTTTAGCTTGTTTAGCTAACTTACCAGCTTGTACCGCACTATATATACCACCGCCTAACTGGCCAATTGCTTGCCATATTTTAAAAGGTGATTGTTCTGGTTTTTTTATTGTTGCCATATCTTGTTTTTTACTATTATATAGTTACATTTTTTGCTTGTTATTTACTACTTTCAGCTATCTCACAGCCTATTGAAAACATTTCAGCTTTGCTAGTTGAGTTGTTTTTAAATTTAACCGAAGCAAAATATCCTAATAAAGAAGTTAAATTAACTTTATTATCTTTTGAAAAGAATATAAAATCAGATGTAGTAGGTACTGGAGTAGTAGTATCTATTTCACATGTTAGTGTCGTTGTTTCAGTACCATCATCTAGGGATGTAGCATTGTTTATACCTTTTACTAAACCTATTTTAGTGAAACTACTACTAGTATTAAACCCAGCTGTGCTAGTTACATTAGAATAATAAGCTGTATCTCCTATTTGTAAAGAAGGGTAATCTGCTCTTGTTACTTGTATTGTTATATCTGGCATAATTTAAATTTAAGTTATTGCTAAAAACTCACTTGAGTCTAAATTAAAAGTTACATTAGCTGTTCCAAATTTTCTAATTATAATATCACCTGTAACTGTTATTACAGTTGGGGTAGATTCATCGTTTTTGCTAAGCGCTATATTAATTATTTCAACAATATTACCATGATCTGTAACACTTTGATCCCAATCAGAGCTGGCATCAGTCATAGACCAAACTGGTAAATCCGTTGTTGAAAATCTAGTTCCACTTGTTTTTGTATAAACATAAGTAAAGCTATATATTTCTTTTATAGTTTTTATATGCTTTAATCTACCTGGCTTTTTGTTTGGTCTACCAATAATAGATAAAGCGGTTTTAGACGTTACAGTATAATTAGTACCAGCGTCTGTATTAAATGTTACTGTAGGATTTACATATTGATATATTATTGCTTGAGGTGCTGCTTGTGTTAAATTAGCGTTTAATATAGTACTACCCTTAGGTGTTACATTTATATGATATATTTCATTAGCGCTAGCAGAAGGAAATATTTGATCAAATTCAAAAGATTCAAACAACTGACCAGTATTACTACTTGTTAAGGTTTTATTTAAACCTCTTATTAAACCAGCTGGTATATGTATAATATCAGCGTTAGCTAAATCAGTAGACATTATAGATGTGTTATCACTATTTTTTGTTATTGTTAAATCAAACTCAGCGCCTACATCACCTACTATTTTTATTCTTTTTGTAGTGCCTCCAATAGGTATTTCAGGCGATCCGTATATAATTTCTTTTATTTCTTTAGTTGAGCTTACGTCTGCTACATTAGCGTAATGTAAAAAAACTTTACATCCTAATCCACTTGGTATACTAACCTCACTATTTAAATACAATCTATAAGTCACTGTTATATTCTGCCCATCACTATTTGTGCTCATTACTCCAAAAAACTGTAATGTAAAACTAGCGTTTAATGGAGCGTTTTCAATGCTAATTGTTGGATCATCATTAATATGAAAATTAGAATCAGCACTTAA
>CEUO01070264.1_pt1 | contig 14342 bp, 28 predicted proteins | sample 531391 | NCBI WGS metagenome assembly CEUO01 (sample SAMEA2622799, study PRJEB7988) | marine metagenome | isolation source: saline water (ENVO:00002010), including
CTGCTACGGCGCCCCTGACGAGTCCATCGAGGACGAAACCCCGTCAGCCATCAACCATTCGAGAGGAACAACATGACCAGAATCACATTCACCATTAGGGTTGACGGCAATATCGACTACCACTGGGCCCAGCGCATCCCCGACGGTGTGAACGCCCGCCTGTACGAGGACTTGAGCGACCTGATGCGCGGCTACGTCTACTCGCCCCAAGAGGTGGCGATCACCTACCCCACCACCTGCGGACCCAGCCCGCGCACCGTCGTTACCAGCAACCGACGCCACTCCCGTAAGCACCTCTCCGACATGACCGACGAGGTCTGGACCTGCGTGCAGCAGGCCCTCTCTGCTGGCCTGCGCCCCGCCGCGGCCGGCACGGATGGGGGCATGGTTGGGCCCGTGTCCTTCCTGCCCATCACGAATGGCGCCGCCGTCGTGCGCATCCACGATCGGTATGATGCCGGTAATGTCGTCAGCTACATCGCCGCCAGCGAGGACGACTGCCGGTGCAACCTCTCCCGCGCCGCGTACCAGTGCGCACTGGAACAGGGCGACACCGTCACCATGGGCTGCGTCATCGCCGAGCCCGTGCGCAGCGCTCAGGGAGGTGCGGCATGAGAGACCCCTACTTCAGCGACGAGACCGTCGCCGCCTTCGTCTTCATCTTCGGCACCCCGTGGCTGGCAGCCCTGACTGTGCTCACTGTGAGCCTGCTGCTCGAAGGGGGTGCAGCATGAGCCTGTACGGACACAGCTTCAACGACTTCAGAACCCAGACGAACAACGACATCGTCGAGGCGCACAGCGACAAGCCCGCGCACGAGTGCAGGGCCTGCCGAGGCCGCGGCTGGTGGCTGTCGGACTACGACACATGGGAGACGTGCCCCCTCCACTACACGGGGCAGCCAGACCCCGAGACTGCGATGGCGGATCACGAGGCGGCCGAGCGTGATCGGGGAGGTGACGCATGAAACCCACCTACCTGCACTACACCTTCCGCGTCCGCATTGACCACAAGGCTGACTTGGCCGAAGCCCTTGAGGCTGGCCAGCAAGCTATGGACACCGTGGCCACCGCCCTTGAGATGCACTGCATCGGCGTCGAGTCGAGCACCGAGGAAATCGAGCAGAGCCTCACCGTCGAGGCGCGCGACCTTCCCCACGGAGGTGACGCATGAGAGACCTACGCTACGAGGCCGCCGCTTGGCTCCTCGCGATCGTCTGCTGGGCAGTTACAATGTACTTCTATTCACAACTCGGAGGTGCAGCATGAGCAGGCGCAAGCGACAGGCCCCACCGAAGCGACGCAACGCCGTCGTGCAGGCCATGAAGTCACGCTCCGCCAAGGCGGGGTACCACACCGACAGGAAGAAGGAGGCCAAGCGGCGAGCCTGTCGCCAGAAGTACCGGGTGTGATCATATTGTTGCCCCCATATCTTGAGTCAGTTAACCACGGTGTGCCGGCACCAAACCACCCGGCAGGAGGATACATCATGAAGACGAACGACCTAGCCTACCTCACGCACAACGAGGACGAAGGCATCTGCATTCACGGCACCCACAAGCAGGGCACCCTGACCGGCATCACTTACAACCAACTGTACCTCGCCTTCGGGGGTCACATCTGGGTGGAGGGCCCCGATCAGGTGGACTGGTCATGGAACATTGAGTTCCCCTGCGGCACCGTGGCTACGGTGTACAACTGGAAGAACGGTCCCAACTACTGCGGCGCCGCTGGCATGAACCGCTATCAGGTCACGACGTGGAACGTCGGGGGCAACAGCGCCGAAGCGTGGCACCTCGTCAAGGCTGCGCTCGAAGGAGGTGCAGCATGAAAAGCATCGCCAAGTTCCTCGGACTCTGGGAGGCGATCGACTTCTGCGACGCCTACCACCACGGCAACCTTCGCATCGAGAAAGAACTCGACGGACGCTACCACGTCTACGACATGGGGGCCTAGACATTCTCTTGACAAACCTGCCCCTCGATCGGGGGGCACCACTGATTAGTAGACAGATGCAGGAACAAACCACCTGCTTGGAGGACATATCATGAAGCCTACTTTTGAAGAAGTTTACGAGCACCTCGCGGACGCGGTTGACCCCGACGTGCTGGGCTACGCTGCGGACTGGCGCGCCTACGCCGACGCAGTGGAACGCTTCGTCGCCAAGGCTCGCGCCTTCGCTGACAAGCTGGAGTGCGGCGACTCGGATGTCGAGGAGCCCGCTGCGCCGCAGACCCCCGTGATGCCGCCGGCGCTCAACGTGCCGCTTCAAGATCAACCCGATGACTGGACCCTGTTCTAAGGAGGACGACATGGAAGACTCAAAGTACAACGACGGAGGCATGAACCTCACCCGCGAGAGCGGGTGGGACATGACCCCGCAGGCATCCAAGTTCTTGCACGACCTGCTTCATGGCAGGCACGACGCATCTCTTGTGCGTGGCGGCGCTCGCCCCGGCAGGGAGATCGCTCGGGCGTACATCATCAGGGATAAGCGCACTGAGAATCCAGCGGGCGAAGTGCTCGTCACTCTGGATGTGTGCGTCGAGTACCAGAAGACGATCGCCCAACGCTTCCGCGGCACGGCGACTCGCGCGAACATCAGGGCCCACTTCGATGTCGAGGCATGGAAGGAGTGGGAGAACTTCAGCGACCCCTGCGAGCCCACCTTTGAGCTTGGCAGGTTGTGCGAGGAGGACCAGCTTACGGCGCTCACCGTGTTTGGAGTCAAGGAGGTACACGCCTCTCTCTTCTTCGCCGAGGAGATGCCGAGGGGCAGCACGCGCTACGAGGTTCACGCTCGTCACGTTGACGGCGCCTTCCGTTTCTTCTTCAGCTACGCGCACAACCAGCCAGCACCGGGCAAGCCAGTCGTGCCCCAAGTTCCAATCCCAACCCCCGTCGCCGTTGTTTCTGATGACGACGACCTGCCGTTCTAGGAGGACGCATGCTTACCGATGATCAGAGTGAGAAACTGGAGCGCGTCAGTCGCATGCTTTACGAAGTGTGCGAGGCGCTCCCCGATGTCAACCCCGCCGAAGTGGAGAAGGCTTTGGACCATGCGCACAGTGTGCTGCATGACATGCTGACCACTGACGCCATCGAGAGCACGAGGGAGGTGACGGCATGATCTACCTCACGGGCTTTGACTACATGCTCATGCTCACCGCCTGCTATTTCGGCGGCATGGGTGCAGTTCTTTTGATGCAAGCGCAGGAGAAAAGGGGGCGATAAGAAAACAAGAAAGTTTGTTGCGCATCTGCGCGCCCCTAAATACAGGGGTCATGATGGCGGAGGGAGCGGCCACAACGGTTCCCAACCACACTTGAGAGGACAGTATGTTTGACACTATTGACTACAACCACGAAGCCCCGGCACTCACTCTCGGCACCAAGGTTCCGACCGAGTCCGAGAACATTGTCGAGGCGCTCCTGTCTGCGGACATCCCATTCGACGCGCCCGTCAAGGTGCCGATGGCTTCCGTCCTACCCGACGGTGGCGTCCGGGTGATCCCCGACAGGTACAACCTGATGGATAGTCGCGGCCGCATCGTCGGTGAGAACGTGACCGACCGCTACACTCCCATCGGGTTCGGTGAGATGTTCGGAGTGGTGGACCACCTGCTGCACCAAGGCTTCTCCATTGACAGGGTGATCGACTTCAACGGGCGCCGGCTCTTCGTCAGCGTGGAGTTGACGCAGTACCAGTTTGACGTGACCGGGGACGGCGACCTCGTCACCCCGCACGCTTGGATCAGGGGCTCGCATGACAGTAGCTCTTCCACCGAGGTGTTCATCGCCCTCGGCCGTGGCTACTGCACGAACCAACTGGTCGCAACAAAGCAGATGGTCAAGCGAATGGGCCTGCCGCACATCTCCGTGCGCCACACACGCAGCGCGCCCGACCGCCTGCGGATGGCGGCGGAGTTGTTCTCCAACTGCGAGCGGATGATCATGAGCCAGAAGGAGATCATGCAGCGCTTCGCGGCCACCCCTTTCAGCGCCACCGCCTTCGCTGACTTGGTGGACAACCTGATCCCGCTGCCGGAGGAGCCACTTGAGGGTGAGTCCACCCGCGGCTACACGATGGCGGAGAACCGACGCGGCCTGCTCTTCGACCTGTACGAGTATGGGCGTGGCGCCCACTCTGGACGCGGCACCAAGTGGCAGGCGCTCAACGCTGTCACCGAGTACACCACCCACCACATCGCAACGCGCGGTGGGGACCGCGAGGAGAAGCTGTTCCTCGGCAGCATCGAAGGACCTGCCGCGAAACTCAACGAGCGGGCGATGGAGCTACTCAACGCATAGGACTTGAGGCCCCCTTCGGGGGGCCGCTTTCTTGGGAGGGAAGCATGGGTGCGCATGACGAAGAGTACATCGAGAGGTTCCAAACTCGAGGCAGGAGGAAGGCGGTGCCTATCTATGAATACAAGTGCGATGGTTGCGGGGATGTCTTCGAGGTGTTCGTCTCGATGGGTTGCCGGGACAAGCAGACGTGTCCTAACTGCGGGCACAAGGACTCGACGAAGATGGTGTCCGGCGGCTCGTTCGTTCTGAAGGGCGGCGGCTGGTACAAGGATGGGTACAGCAAGGGAGGAAGTGATGAGTGACGATGGGCTCTGCGGCACATGCGGTGAATCAATCTTGGCGTGGCAAGAGATGTGTACTGACAAGTCAGGGGTTCGACACCACCCGAAGTGCCTGACCGGCAAGAGCGGGTTCATGCTGACAAAGGCCGAGCGGGAGCAGTGGCTACGAACACCCCACCATGAGGAAGACGATGCCTCGTAAGGAGCCGACGTGCTCCGACTGTTTGAACAAGGGCTACCTGTCCATCCTCGGCAGGCGGCATGAAGATGAGAGGAAGATCGTGCCATGCACATGCAGGCACGGGCGCCGCTTCCTTCGGATGTGGCGAGTGGAGTTGAGAAACCTAAGAGGCCTTGAGGGGCCGGGAGAAGAAGAATGAAGTTCTATGCAGTAACTTGGGAAAAGCAGGAAGATGAGGACCGTGGCGAGTGGGGACCGAGGGGTCCGCGCATCCGCTTCTTTGAGTTCAGTGACCCGGCCATGAAGTTCATGGAGGGCCTCGCCTGCGGGGCTGACCCCAAGGGGACCGAGGTGGGCCACTACCTGTGCGAGTACGAGGTGCCCGACGAGGACTTGACTCGGGCCAACATCATCAAGATGTTGAATGACGCCGCTCGTCAGACCTGCGACGGTGACCTCAATACCATCCAAGATGGGTACGACGTGCCGATGGCTTCCATCATTGAGGGCATCCAATCATGAGGTGTCCCGTATGCGGTTCGTCGAAGAACAAGGTTGTGGACTCTGTCAAGACCTACACCCGCAGCGCCGGCAAGAAGGGTTACATCTTGAGCCGGCTCGTGACCTCTCTTCGGATGGCAGACACGGGTGAGCTAGCTCGCAAGGGTGGCGTCGGGAGGCGTCGCCACTGCGAGCACTGCTCATCCTCCTTCATCACGCACGAAGAGGTTGCGCAGATCATGAGGACAAAATGAAAGTTGTAGATAGCCCCGGCATGCTTGAGCACCACACGATAGATGGGGTCATGGCCTCCATCTCTCTCGAACTAGAAGAGCCCCCGGACGCGGTAGATGCAGTGATGTACGCGATCATGGGTGACATGTTCAACTTGACGATCACGATCCAAGACGGGGTCGTGGACGTGGAAGGCCACAAGAGAGACATCTGGTCATGGCTGTCGTTCTCTGCTTGGTGGTCTCTCGGTGAACCATGAGGCTGCATCAGTGGGTGCTCGACGGGTTCCTCACCGAGTACCAGAACGAGGGCTGGGACTTTATGTTCCAGAGGGACGCCATCCTGTGGTGGGCCTGCGGCTCGGGTAAGACGCTGGCTGCATTGTTGTGGGCCTCGTCACAGGGTGAGCCCGGCAAGACGCTGGTGATCACGCGCGCCCCTGCTCGCCGCCAGTGGCAGCGGGAGGTGTCGCACTACACTACAGGCCACGCCGTCGTGGGTGAGGGCAGGACGCCCATGCCCCTCGAAGAGATGCGTGATGCTGACATCCTGATCCTCTCGTGGGAAACCATGCCCTACTGGATCGATGCGGTGGAGGCGTGGCGCCGGACAGCGGGCCGTCTCTACGTAGTGTTTGACGAGCTACACAAGGGCAAGGCGTGGAAGCGGAAGAAGAAGTACCTCGGCCGTGACGGCAACGTGAAGTACCGCTCGGCGGAGAACCGCGCGGCGGCTGCCTGCGAGATCTCACGCATGGCGCACCGGCGCCTTGGCTTGACCGCGACCCTGATCAGGGATAGGGTCGGCGACCTGTGGGGTCAGGCTGACTTGGTATCCCCTAACTTTCTAGGTTCTAACTGGGATTTCGTCCACCGCTACTGCGATGCCAAGCCCGGTAAGTTCGGCGGGCTCGACGTGTCCGGCCGCTCGAATGAGGCGGAGTTGAAAGAGAAGCTAGCAAGAATAGTTCATGTGGTCTCGCGCGAGGAGATGGCGCGGAAGCTGCCCCCGAAGAGGCGTCAGCTTGTGTACCTCTCCAAGACAGATCAGGTTCGCCCCGCCGGGTTCGCTGCGGAGATGAAGAGGGCGGCGCGCAATGGAGCGCAGGCGCTCTTCGAGATGAGACTCTTGGAGGCGGCCAGCCGCAAGCGAAACTGGATCGCGGAGACTGTGTCCGATGCGGTGGGCGCAGGACAAAAGGTCTGCGTCTTCACCGGGCGACGCAAGGACTGCGAGGCTCTGGCCAAGTTGATCGGGAAGAAGGTCAAGGACGCTCCGCTCTGGACAGGGCACGGCGGTGACAGCACCCAGTACCGTGACGGCATCGTCGCCGAGTACGCAGCGCACGAAGGGGCGGCGGCATTCGTCGGCACCACCGATGCGTTCGGTGAGGCTATCGACGGCTTGCAGAATACGGACCTCGTGATCTTCGGGCTGCTACCTTGGACGCCGGGACAGATCACACAGGCGGAGGGGCGCTTCAGCAGGCACGGGTCGAAGCGGTCGGTACTGATCATGTACACTGTAGCGCAGGGCACGGTGGACGAACACGTCGCGGACGTACTACTGACCAAGCTCCAAGCGGTGGAGGCCGTGCTGGACGACAAGGAGTCCGGCGATGTGGCCAGCACCCTAGCTGGAGATCAAGACGAAGATTCGATCATCGCTTCTATACTCGCTGCCAGTGCGGGTTTATAAGTTTTTACATCTGGTTGACAACTGACCTGTTAAGCTATTCAAGTCAGCAACCAAACTGACGCAACCATTGGAGAACACATGTCATACTGGGACTCTTCTTTTTCTCGTTACGGCGAACGCGGGCGGCGGCCCGAGGTTGGCAGCAAGTGGACGTACACGCTGACCGACCAAGTGAGCGGCAAGCCCTGCTCTCGGCAAATCGTCCTCACCTACGTGCCCGAGTCTAACGGCAGGCTCCGCTTCGATTACGTGAAGAGCCGCAAGGGCGCACCTGACTGGGGCACCATCTCCCTGATGAGTTGGTGTAGGCGGCGAGTCCGTGGACTCATCAAGCCCGTGCGCGCCAAGACCTCGCCCAAAGAGCGTGGCCCCCGCAAGCCAACGAAGGGGCAGATGATTCAGTTTTGCCGCGATGCGGTGTGGGAGAAAATGGGCAGCGGCCCTTGGTCCTTTGAGTTCGCGGCCTACCGGGACGAGGCTCACAATCAGGACGCGGCGGTCGCTGGCGGATACAATGACTCAATCGCGAGCGACATCCTTGAGTGGTCTTCTCTTCGGGAGTACGTCGCTCCGGGCCGGGTCATCGACGTGTTCATCTACAGGCGGTATGGTCAGTACGAGCGGCAGTTGTGGGACCACTGTCTCATCACCCTGCCAACAGAGCGGGCCGCCTACGAAGCGGGAGGTGCAGCATGACACTCGAAGAACGCATCGCAGAAGTGAAGAGGCTTCTGCAACCGATGGACATCCCGCTGTTCCGTCGAGACGTGAGCCGCCCCGCCAACGTGCGCTGGCTGATCCGAAACCTCGCCGCCCGCAACAACAAGCGGGTTGCGTTCAAGGCCGTCGTTCGCGAACTGGTTCTGTTGGACAAAGCCTTTCGCATGTGGGGGGAGGTATGAGACTCGCAGACTTCTGGGCCGAGTGCCACTACTGCGGAGAGTTCATTGAGTACGATCAGGACCGCTCATCACCACTGGAGCCCGAGTGCCCCACCTGCGAGGGGCCCGGCTCGTACTCCGTGGTCGGCAAGGACGGGAAGCCGGAGCCGATGGAGGACGCATGCAGTACAGCTACTTAGACACGGGTCCCTCTCGTGCAGGCTGGCATCGTCTGGCCAACGTGCTTCGGTGCCCCCGCCACTACGCCTTCAACAAGGAGCGGGAGCTTCCCCCCACGGACGCGCTCGTGCGCGGCACGCTGATGCACGTCGCCCTTGCCCACCACTACGCCAACATCCAGTGCGCGCAGCAGGACGAGGAGCCCTCGTACCTCACCCCCGAGAACGCGGTGGCCCACTGCGTGGCGCTGGCCGACAGCCCCCTGTACGACAAGTGGCACGACAGGACCGTCGAGGTCTACCATCAGTACACTGCGATGTATCCTCTGCCGAGTTGGCACATCCTCTCCGTCGAGAAGGAAGTGGAGACGCAGGTGCTCGACCCGCACATGGACAACACGGAGAGGGCGTATGACTACACGGCGCGCATCGACTTGATCGTGGAGCACCACGACAAGGTGTACTTCGTAGACCACAAGACGAGCTTCGCCATCCTTCACCGCACGCACAACAAGTACGCCCTGTCCGGCCAGTTCCTCGGCCAGCAGATGATCGGGCGTGAGATGTACGGTGACCAGTTTGGGGGCGTCATCCTGAACCTCATCGGGTGGAACGACAGGAAGCCTGTTTCTTCGTTCAAGCGGAAGGTTCTGCCTTATGCAGAAAAGTCTGTTGCGCGGTTCCCCGAGACGGTTAGACTTGCCGAGCGGATGATAGGTCAGTTCAGTGGGCGCAGCGCCTTCGACTGGCCGGGGAGTCATCAAGAGCACTCGTGCCAAACCACGTTCGGTGAGTGCCGTTTCTTTCAGACCTGCAAACGAGGAGGACACTATGAGTAAGACGAAGGGTAAAGACCTGCCGAAGGTGTTCGGCATTATCTACGCACCGCCCAAGAAGGGGAAGACGCTTGGCCTGATCAAGTCATTCCCCAACGCGCTGGTGGTCACGTCGGTGGGGGGAACATCCTGCTGCGACTACATCGGGCACGAGCCTGACACATGGGAGCTTTCGCCCGGCGTCACCGTGGACAAGATCACCGATGTCGTTCATCGCGCATCGAAGAAGTACGACGCGATCATCATCGACGACTTCAGCCTGATCGCCGATGCGGAACTGATTCACATCCAGAGCAACCCGCGCAACGCTGGCTTCAAGGCATTCGATGTTTTGATCAAGACCATGTACAAGCTGCGCGACGGGGTGCGGAACGCGGACTGCCACACCTTCCTCGTCATGCACGAGACGCCGCCGCGCGAAGTCACCCGCGACAACAAGACTGTGTTCATCCCCGGACACCCATCGATTACCGGCTGGAAACTGCCCGAGAAAATCCCGGCGATGTCTGACTTTGTGGTCCGCATCAAGTACGACAAGGACGCCATCAGCAACTGGCCTTACGTCTACCAGTCCGCCCCCGACCCAAACTTCATCACGGGCAGTCGGCTCTCGATGATGCCCGCCTTCTCTCCCACCAACATCAGGGAGATCATGATTGCGACAGGCTATGACCTGCCCCGACCCAAGGGGCTGGAGTGGCTCGACGAGTTGGCCGAGAAGGTTTGTCAGGGGATCATCAAGGCGGAGGCGAAGGACCGCCGGTCGGTTAAGAAGTGGTTGCAGGCCAACGGGCCTAGCATCTCAACCAAGTACGAGGACAAAGATCCAAGACACGTTCGCTGGGCAGTCAGCGACGGCATTGATAGGGCGGCACTCCGTCGCCACAAGACCAACCTGTTGGACGATTTTTTCGCCAACTTTTAGTAGAGGGAGAAGACATGGTTACGTTTCGTATTGATAAGAGTGAGAGTTTGCAGGGTGGCAAGTTGAGCACCCGAGGCATCTACCGTATGCGGCTTGACATGCTGCGCGCGGACAAGAGCAGGGCCGGCAACTACATGGCAACGTGGAAGGCTGTCGTCGCCGACGGCCCCGAGAAGGGCCGCGTGTGCTACGGTCAGCTTATGTGCGCCGACGCCTCCGGCCAGCCCTACCCTTGGGCGGGTCGCTTGTGGATGTCGTTCCTCGAGTCTCTCGGCTACAGCCGTGAGGAGGCTGGCGACCTGTTGGACGACGGCTTCGATTGGGACAGCATTGAGTCTTGGGGCCGGGACAACATCGTCAACAAGGAGGGATGGATCGAGTTCACCCCTCCTGTGGGCGAGGGTTCCTTTGCCGAGACGGAGTGGTTGCGTGAGAGCGAGGCCGAATCCCGCCAGTCGATTGCTGCCGAAGCAGCCTCGGCTCGCGCGAACCTCGACGCTGACGTGCCGTTCTAATGACTTTGGGGCGTCCCAATCCCGGCCACGTCTGTGTCCTCACGTCGTCGGGTAAGGTTCGTGGTTGCTCCTGCGGGGCGTCCCATCACCCTTAGGGGGGCACTTCAGAATCAGAGGGTAAGGTTCTCCAGCGAGCCCTTTGAGGTAGGTTGAGGCCGCGAAGTGTCCCCCTTTCCTTTGGAGATATGATGAACTGTTGGCATTGTAATACCGAGTTGATTTGGGGTGGCGACCACGAGGCGGAGGACAGCGACTTCTACAGCATGGTCACCAACCTGTCCTGCCCCAAGTGTAGCTCGCTGGTGCTGGTGTACTCTGGCATCGAGGAGAAGATGCCGCCTGCGAGGATTGAACTGGCGGGGGACACGGATGGGGTTTGACAGGGCCAACTGCAAGCGGTGTCCGCTTCGCAAATACTGGCAGGCCGAGGGCAAGTGGGAGAGGGTTGACTTCCTGAACAACGGCTCGGATGTTCTGGTGCTGGGTGACGCCCCCTCGAAGCAGGCGTCTGTTCTCGGCAGGGCGTGGGCCGATGAGCATGGCGTGGCCATGAAGGACGCACTCGAGTCTGCGGGCGCCAAGGCGCACGGCGTGGACTATGGGTATGTGGTGGGGTGTCGCTGGCCGAAGGACGACCCTCGCATGTTCATGCAGCTACTCAAGAAGAGGAACCGCGCGTTGACCGCTTCGGGTAAGCCCGTGGAGCTATCGCCGACGGAGGCGTGCCGGGGTCACGTGGAGGAAGAGATGGCCCGGTACAAGACGGTGATCACCTGCGGACCAATCGCGACCAAGTCAGTGCTTCCGGGCAACCCCTCGTTGGAGGCCGTCAGGGGTGGCCCCACGGCGTCCGGTGACCTCAAGGTACTGCCGACCTACCATCCGTCACAGGTCGCCGTACAGAGGCATCTGACGCCCGTATTGCACAGCGATGTGCAGAAGGCCATGCGCCACCACCGGGGCAGGCTGCGCTGGGTGGACCCGGTAGTGCGCTACAACCCGCCGCCCGATGTGGTGCGTGAGTTCTTTGACGACGCGCGCAAGAACGAATGGGTGCTGACCTACGACGTGGAGACCGACGGCGTGGACGCCTTGAACTGCGAGCTTCGCTGCATAGGGATCGGCACGGACAACGAGGTTCTGATACTGGGCTTCTTGAGTATCGACGGAGTGTCAAGATTCTACTCGCCAGAGGATGAGCGAGAGATTAAACGCCTGCTCCGTGAGGTGTTCAATGATGATTCGGTTCGTATTGCCGGTCACAATGCAGGTTACTTTGATCGTCTGGTGTGTGAGTCTCATGGGCTAGGCACGCCCACCTCTCTGATCGACACCATTCTGCTGCACAAGCTGGGCGCGTCCGAGTACCGCCACAGCCTTGGCTTCGTAGGCTCTATGCTTACAGACGTTCCTGCGTGGAAGGCGGACCACGCTGGGGTGACCGCTCGGACAGACGAGGAGCTTCACGAGTATTGCGCTACGGATGTGGCCGTGACCTCCCGTATCATCCAGCCCCTTCTGGAGATGGTGTACGAGCGGAAGCAGACTCATCTGATCGATAAGGACTTGCAGCTTCAGAACCTCTGCGCAGGCATGCGTCGTATGGGGATGCGCATTGACGAGGGGACGCGCGCTCTTCACGAGGAGGAGCAGGCCGAGATAGCCTACGAGTGGCGCAGCGAGTTGGCCCACATTGAGCCAGACCTCAACCCCAACTCCCCGACGCAGCTACGGCGCCTGCTGTTCGACCGCTGGGGCCTGCCGCCTCACGAGTACACCCTGTCAGGCGAGCCCTCCACCAGCGCCGCATCACTGCGGGCTCTCTCTATCAACCCCTTGGCAAGCGAAGAGCAGCAGGAGTTTCTTCACGCACTCCGCTTCTATCGTCGCGCCGAGAAGCTACTGTCCACCTACATTAGAAAGTTTGCCCCCGACGCTGGCGTCGTAAAGGATGGCTATGTTTACCCCGACTACAACTCGCACGGAACAGTTACTGGAAGGCTATCGTCCTCTAACCCAAACTTTCAGAACATACCTTTCAACCTACGGGATATGTTCATCCCTCCAGAAGGCTGCGTCTTTGTGGGTGCAGACTACGACCAGCTTGAACTCCGATTCGCAGCGGCCTTGGCTGGAGCCCAGCACTACCTCGACGCCTTCGAGAAGAAAGAGATCGACCCCCACAACCTTACCGCGGACCTCATGTTCGGAGAAGCGTTTTGGAAAGCGGAAGGAGCGCCGGATACCAAGATGGGCAAAGGCAAGGGCCAGTTCAAGCAACTCCGCAACCTCGCCAAGACCATCTGCTTCGCGTCGCTGTACGGAGCCTCCGCCCCGAAAGTCCACGAAATCATCGGGCGGGCGGAAGACGAAGAAGGAAACATGCTTTACGCGCACTACGACCTGCGGCAGATCAGACTGCTGCATCGTCGATGGAAAGCGGAAGCCCCGGAGTTTGAAGCGTGGTGGAAAGAAACCATGAAGCAGTTCTCCGAAGTGGGGTACGTCGAGGAGCGCGTGTGGATGCGCCGGCGCTACTTCGCAGAGGAGGACTACAACGCCATCCTCAACTTCGGGGTGCAGGCTGGAGGCTTCGCCGTGGTGGCGATGTCGATGCTCGAGTTGGTGGAGCGCATTCCGTTTGACTTCGACAACAAGGTAGGTCTGGTCAATCAGCTACACGATGCGGTGCTCCTGTCGGTCCCCGAAGAGCGGGCCGAAGAGGTCAAGGAGATTGTTGACGAGACCCTGACCCGCAGGGTCGACGGGCTTGAGGTTACCTTCACCGCCGAAGCGGAGATAGGAACAACTTGGAAAGATGTCTAGGGAGAACAGATGAACAGGCGAAAGCAAGAGCGAGTACTCGAGTCTATTCCTGCGGGCGGGTGGTACACCACTCGTGAGCTAGCAGACTTCAGCGGCTACGGGACGCTGACCTTGGCCTACTGGCTGCGCAAGCTGGTGGACTCGGGGCAGGTCAGCCACAAGAAGATCCGTTCGACGCGGGAGAATCTATGGCGCGTCGCCTAGTGTGGGAGAAGGAGGGCACCGAGTGCCCGAAGTGCAAGGAGCCCCGGACGTGGCACTGGGGCATCATGGACACCATCGTTGACGCTGGGCCGCAGGGAGGTTGGGCGTGCAAGTGCAAACATGGGGGCTGGATATGGCCCCGAGAAGTGAGGGAGGACAAGTGATAAACGAAATACATTCTAGTGTGAAGGGCAAGATTGACCTAAGCCTTCACTCACCGTACAACCTGATCATCGGCCGCAACGGTTCGGGCAAGAGCGCCATCATGCACTCCATCGAACTGGCTGCCTTCGACACCGCCTTCGATGCGGCGGGCAAAGATGTGAAGCAGAAGAGCGCGCTCGAACGCCTAGCCCCGAGGGGCAGGGAGTTGTACTCGACCTTGGATGTGGACGGCGAGGAGGTCTCGTGGGGTGACCGCAGCGACCGCTTCGACAACGTCGTCGCTATGGCGATGCGCGCCATGACCGGCAGTGGCGCCGCGCTCATCGAGTTTCTGTTGGAGCATCTCGACGATGACGACCACCCGATTGACCTCGACATCCCCGGCTGGCAGGCTCGCGTCAAGCACCACGGCTCGTACCGTAAGGCCCTGCTGGAGATGTCGCGCGCCGTGTCCTCCGCCATCCGCAGCCACCAGTCTAGGCTGCGCGAGTTGAAGGTGGTGCAGAGCTTCTTCGATGAGCACTACGACACCTCGCAGCTTCCTCTGGGAGTGATGAACGACAAGTCGGGGCTCGAGGACGACATCCGGCACGCCAAGGAGTTGAAG
>CEUO01063027.1_pt1 | contig 14242 bp, 6 predicted proteins | sample 531391 | NCBI WGS metagenome assembly CEUO01 (sample SAMEA2622799, study PRJEB7988) | marine metagenome | isolation source: saline water (ENVO:00002010), including
TTCAGGAGAAGTTTAATGGCAAATAATAGAGTATATTACGCTATTCAGCAAGTAACCTTCGGAAAGGACTCTGGCGGTGCTGCTGGTACACGTACTGCTGCTCACGGTGTTCAGTCCATCGGTATTACTACAAACTTTAACCTAGAACAAGTATTCGAGCTCGGTCAAATTTCCATTTACGAAAACGTAGAAGGAACACCAGACGTTGAAGTAACTATGTCTAAAGTTTTAGATGGTTACATTCCACTTTATTGTTTGGCTACTTCAGACCAGTCAAACGGGCCCGCTTTGACCAATAGGGTTGATTCAGATGTTAAGGCATTTGTTCAACTCGGAATTTGGGATGAAGCAAAGCAATCAGCAGGGGAAGATAGTTCTACTGCTGGCTCATGGGTGGAAATGTCTGGCCTTGTTGTTTCTTCTGTTGGTTATAATTTCCCACTTGATGATAACTTCTCTGAAGATATCACACTTGTTGGTAATTATAAAGTGTGGAAGTCTGGAACAGCTACAAATACAGTTTCTACAGAGTGTGGTGTTTCTTATTACCCGAATGGTGCAGCTGGTGCATTTGGCGGTAATAATGATGCTCCAATTGGCGATGGTGGTGTTAACAGACGTGAAAACATTCAGTTTGCTAAGTCAGAGAGTAATACTAATCAGGCCGACTATACTATTCTTCCAGAAGATATTCCGGGAGTCGGTACTTCAGGTCAAATTGGTACAGCTCACGTCTCTTCGATCACGGTTTCTACAGATGTTTCTCGTGAGGACATCTTTGAATTGGGTGCCAAACTGCCTTACGCCAAGACAGTTACATTCCCAGTTGAAGTTACTTGTGATATCGAAGTTACTACTGCTAGTGGTGACTTAGTTAACGCTCTGGATGATTGTAAAGAAGACTCTGCATGTAATTCAAAATCTAATCTCAATGAGAGAAGAATTCGTATTGCAACTTGTGAAGGTTTAAGAATCTGGATGGGTCAGAAGAATAAGCTATCTTCCGTTTCATACGGTGGTGGTGATGCTGGTGGTGGAAACGCCACTGTGACTTATTCCTATTCTAACTTTAATGACTTTACTGTTATGCATAGTGGAGACATTAGTGGAAACGGTGGTGCCGCCAATGGTTCAACATGGTGGGACACTCGTCAGAGTTACGTCGGAACAGGCGTATACTATTAATGATAATGCATTGGGGTTGCAGAGATGTAACCCCTTTGCTTTATTTATGTCGGTAGCGATAGCGATAGCCCAAGTAAAGACGCGCGAGATGGGCAAGTGAGGTTGCTGACTCTCTTATATTGGATTTTTTATGGATTTGATAGAATATTTAGCCAAAACTAGTATCCTAACCGCTAATATAGTAATAGGGACTTCGTTTATAATATTCTTTTCTTTAAAAATGCTTTTGAAGTATACTGATATAGGAACAGAGAAGAAAAAAGAAAAGGATAAGTCAGACAGGATATTTAACAGTAAGTCTGAACAAATAAACAAAGAAGATATAGGATTTATTTATAAGAAGCCTAAGATAGAGACTTCTTTTGGAGATAGAAGGATAGGGGAAATTGATGATAACCCCACACAGACCTAACAGGATGTCTGGCTATAGGCAGCAGATAGTGAATGCTGACTCTATGCCTCAATCAAGACCTATTCATCATGTCTCTAAAAATGCGGAAGATTCTATTCCCGCTATTGATGATTCTATTAGTAAGATCGAAGAAACTACTCCTAATATATCAGTAGAAGAAAACTGGTCATATGATGGAAAACAGATACAATCTTTTAATTCAGGAAGGTGTGATTTTTTTGTAATGGCCGATAAAGATAATATTAAACAGAGAGCTGTAGGCGTAGATATTGGAACTGGTTTTATTTCTTGTGCTGAGCACGAAGAAGGAAACAAAAAATTCCGCAAGGTCAGAGACGCTTTTTTCAAATTAAATCCTTCAAAATTCTTAGAAGGTTCTGCCGATCAATTTGGTGAGAGTATGCTAAAAAATGCAGGAGCACACTATGTAAAAGTAGATGGTCAGCTATATGTGCTTGGAGATGATGCATTTAAGTTTGCAAGTCTATTTCATCAAGAGTGTTTGCGACCAATGTCTCAGGGTGTTTTGAATCCAAGAGAACCAGTTTCAAATCTTATGGTAGCAGAACTAATAAAGGCTGTAGCAGGAAAACCTAAAGCAAAGAATGATGTTTTGTACTATTGTGTTCCAGCGGAGCCTATTGATGCTGACTTCGATGTTGAGTACCATAAGCAGATTCTTCATGGCGTTTTTGAAGAGGTTGGATACAAGAATATAAATGTAATGACAGAAGGGTTAGCAGTAGTTTATTCGGAACTAGCAGAAACACAGTATACAGGTATTGGTATGAGTTTTGGTGCTGGTATGTGCAATATTGTTTACTCATTTATGGGAATCCCGGTATTTGCATTTTCTCTAAGTAGAGGTGGGGATTGGATCGACTCCCATGCTGCAAAGCATACAGACGAGACACACAACGTAATTACTTCTATTAAAGAAAAAGGAGACTTCAGTCTCTATGATTCTACTAACGGAATACAGAAAGCCATATCAATATACTATGATGCATTGCTCACTTATGTTGTAGAAAAGTTTAAGGAACTATATGCAAATACGCCCAAGAAAAAGCTTCCAAATGTCACGATGGAACTTCCTATCGTTATTGCCGGAGGAACATCTTTGATGCAAGGGTTCGTTGAGAGATTGAGAGAACTAACAGCCGAAGATTTTCCAGTACCAATATCAGAAATTAGACATGCCGAAGAGCCTTTATTTGCGGTTTCCAATGGTCTCTATGAGGCAGCAAAGCTGTCATTAAAATAATATGCTTGACCATGAGAAATCTGCAGCAGTTGAAAAACTTTTATCAGGAGTCTTCTTTTTTAGATTTCATGGGCAGATATATAAGATAGTAAGCCCAACGCCAGAGAAAAGAACTCTTGCTGAATTTCTTGCTAGAGAAGCTAGACAAGACTTAAACTACAATCAACTCATTACAAAAGAGCAGCTTAAACAAGTTCTTGATCAACGTGGTATTTGGACTTCTAATGACGATAAAAAGTTGGAAGCAGCTGAGGAAACAATAGAAGAAATACAAATATCTATATTTAAAAATTTCTTTAATACAAAAGCCAAACAATCCCTTAAAAGAAGAATTGCAGGTGTTAGAAAGTCTATCGCTGAAGCAGTTCAAAAGAAATCATCTACTGACCATGTTACATTAGAATCTTATACAGATTTTGTTAGAGATAGGTTTGCAGTAGCTGTTTCTATATTTGATTTAAATGGTAATCAACAATATAACGCCGAAAACTTTTTTGACCAAAATTGTGCCTTGTTAGATGTGGCATATGACAAATGGATAGAAGAATATTCTGTTGTACCACATTTGAGAGAAATATCGAGAACAAATCCTTGGAAGAGCTACTGGGATGCCGACAAAGGAACAGGTATATTTAATGTTTCCGCGTCCCACTTAAATATTTTCCAGAGGAATGTTATCCTGTACTGTAAAATGTATGACAATGCCAGACAAAGCCCAGAGTGTCCTCCAGATGATGTTTTTGAAGATGATGACGCTTTTGATGGGTGGGCTACTTTGCAGAGAAAAGAAGCAGAAAAAAATAGAGATCAGAAAAATGCAGACAAAATATCTGGCCAAAGGGGTGGTGAAATCTTTATGGTGACTGATAAGGATGACGCAGAAAAGGTCTATGATTTGAACTCACATAATGAAAGAATGAAAATAAAAAACAGGCTCAAGGAAGTTCAAGATGCTGGCGGTCAAGAAATAGAAGAACATCAATTGAGCGATGTAAAAATGAGGTTAAGAAAGGAACTTATGGAAATGGCAACTAAGCGTTAACCAAGGAGTAAAGGATGTGAATAAAAAAGAAGAGTTTTCTAATTTCTCAAAGAAGAGATTAATAAATAATTTAACTAAAAAGTTTAATACAACAACAATAGGATCGCTTGCAGCATTTGAAGATTCATTTGGATTTTTATGGGGACATGGTAAACCCTATTCAGATCTAGATGATGATGAAAGATATTACAGAAACTTATGGTCAGATGCTAGAACAAAGATTTTGGATCTTGGGAATTCAAACTCAAGGGCCGCACAAAACGAAGTAAGTCAATATACTTTAACTTGGAATAGATACGTAACTAATTTTTATGTAGTAGGAGATCAGGATAATGAGTAACTCTAGGGATAAAAGAACTTTTGAATTTGCAGATGAACAATATGCAGTAATTCGACCAAAGATTGAGCATGTAAAGCAAGCCAATGAGCTGCGTGCTAAAATCTTTAATGAAGCCTTGCAGAACGGTGATTTGCTTAGGGATCAGCTTGACAATGAGTTGAGAAAAAGAGAGCTTTGGAATGATGAGCGTGAAAAGCAGTATCAAGAACTCAGGAAAAAGGTCATAGATGGTGAATATTCACTTACAAAAGGTGGTATCAAGCTTTCTGAAGCTAAAGATATTGCGCTTGAAATGGCAAGATCTAGGGCTCAAATGATATCTATGCTATCTGGAAGGTCTGATTTGGACTCCATTACGTGTGAAGGTAAGGCTGATGCAGCCCGTTTTAACTTCCTTTTTTCACAGTGTCTGGTGTATAGTAATACAGAAGAAGCGTATTTTAAGGAAGGTTTTGACGAATACATGGCTAACCAAGATGACCCAGTTGCGGTCACTGGAGCTACTGAATTCTTCTATTTGATGTCTGGAACAGAAGATCTGGACGAAAAACTTCCAGAAAATAAGTTTCTCAAAAAGTTCGATTATGTCGATGATAAATTTCGATTAGTTGATCCTGACGGTAAACTGATTGACTACGATGGTAATCATATTGACGAAAACGGAAATCTCATCAAATGGATTAATGATGATGAATATATTTTTGTTGATATTACAGGACGTGAAGTTACCAAGAGTGGTGACTGGGATGTAGAGTTTTCTCCATTTTTGGATGATGATGGTAATCCTGTCATTGTTGACGAAGATGAAGAAGAAGAGGTTGAAGAAACAACTGAAGAAGAAGTTGCAGAAGAACCTCCAAAGAAACGTCGTGGCCGACCTAAAAAGGCTGATACGGAAAAGAATGAAGAAGCAAATGCTTCATAGATAAATGGATAAGCGGTCATAGCAATAAACGTTGTGTTGTGGCCGCTTTATTTTTTAAATAAATTGAGAGATTGATATGGCTTTTAATATTAATGCACAAGTTGTACTTTCAGGACCTAAAAATATTAGGGCGGTTACTCAGAGTATACGTCAACAACTTGGCAATGTAAATGCTAATGTTAATCTTAACTTACCCAAGGGCGCACAGCAACAATTAACAAATTTAGGAAAAGCGACTCAGAATCTCTCTAAAAATACTAGCAGGCTAAATGCAAATGCACAGACCGCATCTAGATCTGTGGCAAATGTAGGCAAAAGCACCAAACAAGCTGCTAATGCAATGCAGATTTTGGGTAAAGAAACAGCGCTTACATTTAAAAGGTTTGCAGCTGCAGGTATTGTTACCGGTACAGTATTTCGTTTAACGCAAGCGATTTCAGAGGGTGTTTCAAAAGCTCTTGAGTTTGAAAGAGGCCTTGTAAAGCTTTCACAAATAACAGGAAGAACTACTAGTAACTTAAATTCACTCAAAAAAGCTGTTAACGATTTAGCTACAGGATTAGGTCAGGATGCAAATGAACTATTAGAAATTAGTCAAATATTTGCACAAACAGGACAGTCAATAAATCAAATTAAATCGTCTATAACCGCTGTTGCAAGGTCTTCTCTCGCTCCCACATTCGGAGAAATGAAACAGACCGCTGAAGGTTTGGTTGCTGCCTTGAATCAGTTTGGTATTTCTGCATCCCAGTCTGAAGCTATTCTTGGATCGTTGAATAGAGTTTCTAAGAAATTTGCCGTTGAGTCTGATGACTTGATTGCAGCTATTAGGCGTGCTGGTGGTGTTTTTGCACTTTCTGCTGGCGAAGTTGAAAAACCAATTGACGCTTTAAATCAGTTTATTGGTGTGTTCACCGCAGTTCGTTCAACAACTCGTGAATCTGCTGAAACAGTAGCAACAGGTTTAAGAACAATCTTCTCTCGTATCCAGAGAAGAGGTACAATTGATACATTAAAACAGCTAGGAATTAATCTTACAGATGCCAATGGCAAGTTTGTTGGACTCTTTCAATCATTCCGAATATTGTCTAGTGAGCTTGATAAGATTGTTCAGAAGGGTGATGCTGTTACACTTTCTGCAATTACAGAACAACTTGGTGGTATTCGCCAGATTGGTAAATTGCTACCCGCAATTAGGAACTTCAGAAAAGCCGAGGCTGCTTTTGCAGAGGCTCAAGCTGGTGCAGTTGAAGGATTAGGTTCAGACGTAGAAAAAGGTTTAACTCCACTCATAAAAACATTTGAACAAATATCTGCTAGATTTGGACAGTTGATCAGAACTATATCTGAGTCATCAACATTTCAGGCAGTTGCAAAAAGTTTGGCTGGGCTGGCTAATGCATTCTTGAGCGTGTCGGAAACTCTAGTTCCACTCTTACCATTAATGCTTAAGTTTGCTACAATAAAACTAGCTAAAGGAGCAATAGGCTTTGCTCAAGGATTTGCTAGTTCGTTTGGTGGAGTAGGAAGGGTTGGATCAACTATTGGTGGAGCTATATCCGGAACTGGTTCATCAACAGTAGCAAAACAGGCAAGTGCTACAAGCTTGTTGAGCGCAACAGTTAAACAATTAGCTTCCGCTTTAGCACCAAATACCAAGGCTTTGTCTGCAAACACCAAGGCTGTTATAGCAAATAATATAGCTACTAATTCACTAGTCAGAAGACTCAGTATTCCATCAAGAGGATCACGACCTAGAGGCTTTGCTTCAGGAGGTCTTGTTCCCGGAACAGGCAATAGAGACACAGTTCCAGCAATGCTAACTCCGGGCGAGTTTGTGATTAAAAAATCTGCTACGCAAGCATTTGGTGCAGGAAATTTGGCTGGCATAAATAAATATGCTTCTGGTGGTGTTGTTGGTAGTATAACATCGCCCTTTAACATGTCTGTTTTAAATGGACTTTCTGGATCTTCAAGATTTAGTACGCGAGGCGCCAGTGTTAGATCAATAGCAAATGAAGGAAGCTCAGCAAGGATAGAGCTTGAACAAGCATTTAGAAGAGACGTTAGCAAGGGTGCTGCAAATCTAGATTCTGAACTTGCTGAACTCAGAGCTCTAAGAGTAGCTGGATCGGCAACCGGAGGAGCTAATCCACTAAAAAGCAATACGCACTCAGGCTTAAGGTCAAGGATTGCAAACAAGGTAAAAGGAAGAGGCAATGTTACAAAACTTAAGAACTTTAAAAGTACAGATCAGGCAATAGCTTTTGTAGAAGGTGCTGACTTAGAAACAGCAGGTATTAATTCATTAATGCAGGGAGCAAGCCTTATAGCCCCCAGAGGAATAGCTACTGGTGTAAATCCAAACTTTAGAGACAAGTTTGGTGAAATACTAATGCAAAGAGTACCTCAGCTGTTAGCTCAGGGACTTGGCGAAATGGGTAAAACGCTTGCCACTCTACCTCAGCCATTAACAAGGTTATTGGACAGAGGTGCATTAGGTTCAGTAGAAGGCCAGCTCTTTGAGGGCTTCACAAGACTAGCAACTCAAAATTTTCTAACTGATGAGCTTCGTGATACAACATCCCCTCTGTTTGATGTTCAAGGTGGGAATTTAGCTAGATACAAGGAACTTTTCGGAACTTTATTCTCTTTTCCTAGTGAGATAAAAAATAATTTTGCACAAGATAAAATAGATAGCACATTTGGCAAAGCGGTAAAAACATTTAAGTCTGAGTCGATTAGATTTAATCCTGCTATGGTAGAGAAGTTCTCTTTATTCGCAAGTGGTGGAATGGCATCAGGAACTGACACTGTACCTGCCCTTCTTACTCCGGGCGAGTTTGTTATTAACAAAAAGTCGGCTCAATCTTTCGGCTATGGAAATCTTAAAAATATAAATAAGTATGCTAAGGGTGGCATAGTCCAACGTTTCAACGACGGAGGCCCAGTAAAAGGAAGGGGTGGCGGCGGCGCAATGTTGGGCGCTTTATTATTACCCGACCTTCTATTTACTATTCCAATGCTTACTGAGGCTATGAAACAATCAGCAGAAGGAGTGGAAGGAGCAGGATCACAGTTAACGTTTGCACTGATAAGCCTTGCAACTACTGCGGCATTTCTTGCACCTTCATTAGCCGGTGTTGGCAAGAGTCTTAATGCCTTCCTAAAGACTGATATTTTAGTCAAACAATTTAAACGTGCTAGAAAAGCGGGTTTTGGTCGTGCTGGAGCTGCTAGAGAAGCTTTAGTCGCGAGAGGCGGGTTTGCGAAAAAAGGGGGATCTAAAGGTGCGGCAGCATTAAAAGGTCTTGGTGCCCTTTCTGCTTTACCACTGCTTGCTGGTGCCGCAGCGGTGGTTGCTGGCTCTTTAATAATTTTAAACAATTCTGCAAAAAAAGTTGCTGACAATTTAAGAAAAAGAGGATTGGCAGAGCTAACAGACGCAATGAAAAAGGCCGCTGATTCATTTAAAGAAATAGCTGAAAATACGTCCGGTCTTAATCTCCAATTATTGGAAAAGGCAAATAAGAATGCAGCAGCTGCTGTAAAATCATTTAGTGGCAGCATAGGATTGGCTAATCAAGCTAGCTTAATAGAAGATTCAACCGCTATTGGAATGCTGTTGCGAGGTGGAAGGATTGGATCAGAGATGATTGGCGATATCCGCAGACCGGAGGAGGAAGCAAGAAGGTTCGATATGTCTAGAGCAGCCGGAAGGCTTGGGCGAAACTTCAGAGGTAGTTTTGCTCCGTTTGATCAGGAGTTTGCTGAATCTTCGAGCAAAGCCTTTGGTAAAGTGCAGGAACAATTTGCAGCAGACCAAATTCAGCAATTTACAAGTGTTGGAGGAAGTGGTGAGGATGCCGCTCGGGCGGTAACGAATGTTTTAAATCAGCTGAAAACCCTAAATGATGCTGGAGATATAGACTTTAGAAAAACCACAGCATCACTTAGAATGTTAGAAGCTATATTGAGGGATAGTGGTGACGCTGGTCAAGCTGCAGCAGAGCAAATAGGAAGAGACTTACAAGTCCAATTCATTTCTAAAGTAGAAGAAACAGCCGCAAGACTTGGTCCTGCTGGGGATAAACTCAGGGGGCTTGTAGGTCAATTATTTGAAGGGAACCCTGAAGCTTTTGCTGATGTTGAAAACGCGCTAGGTTCCATAGATTCAGTTTCACGATTTATTCGTGAGAATTTTGATCCTGAAACGGCTAGGATTCTTGGTGCAGAGTTTAACAAATTGTCAAAAGAGGCACTTGCTACAACTGTAGAAACTGCAAAGTCATCCCAGAGAATAGGGATTATGAACCAAGCGTTAAAAGAAACCTCAATCTTTGTAGATACTACGATAAATACACTTAAAAGATTCGCTGCTGCTAGTAAACAATTGTCTGGAGAGCTAAATAGGGTAAACTCAAATTTAGATAAAGATGTGTCCGAGATATTGTCTGGTCAGGCAAACTTCACTCTTGGCGAGCAAGCAAACCCATTGAAAAATCTTGATCTTTTTGCAGCTAATTCTGCTGCTCAAGTCGAGCAAGCATTTTCTATACTAGGCAGTGCGGGAGATGAAGCAACAAAAGGATTACTGGACGGTCTCAAGGAGGCTGTTACTTTTGGTGCTGACTTTGATAAGGTAATCACTGATGTTATAAAAACAACAACCCAACAAAGCATCGACCAAGGAAATCAAATAATAAATGTTGATCAGGTTGTACAAAACTTTGAAAAAGCTTTAGGCGAAGAATTTTCTAAAAGCAAGGTTGGAAAAATTTTCATAGACGATTTCAGAGCTTCAATTGAATCAAAGGCTACAGCTAGAGAGGGAGAATCTATAATACCTCTAGATACCTTGAAGGCCACCCTTGAAAATGGTTCAGATCTTTTCGAGAGATTCTCTGAAAGTGGAAAAACTATTACGGAAACACTTGCAGATATAATTGACTCAATGAGAGAGGTTGAGCAAGCTACACTTCAAAGACTGGCACAAGAATTTAAAATAGCAGATGCAGTTAGAAAAATAGACTTAAAACAGCTAGATCTAGCAGATAGGGTTCGTGATATTCGAGGAATCGGAAATGTAGGAAGAAGAGATGCAAATATCCAGCAAGTTCTTGCAGATTTAGGAAAGAGAATTGCTATATTAACTGGAGGCGAAACAGATCCTACAGCTATTGGTAAAGCCCAAGGTAGAATCAGAGGAAGGATATCGGAACTTCAAGAAAGAAGAAAAACTGAAGTACTAAATGAGGATGAGTTAACAGAGTTAGCTGGACTGAAGGATGAGTTTGCCAGAAATACCGAAGCGTTAAAATTGCTTGCCGAAGATACAACAGCATTAACCGCCGTACAGAACAGAATAGCGGAGCTTCAATCTAAAGAAGACGCATCAAGAAAAGGACTGGTTGGACTTTTAGGAAGACTGGGAGAAGTTCAGAATAGAGCAAGGGCTGGAGATTTCAAAGGAGCAAGAGAGCAAGCTCTAGATATTAGAAGAACATTCGCAACTATTCAGAAGCTTCAAAAGGGAATTCCTCTCAATCTAGACGAGGCTGCTAAAGTTCTTGGTGGAGAGTTTGACCAGTTATTATTGGACTTAGGAGCAAATCCTGAAGCCTTGAAGAAGGCAATTGATAATGGCTTTAAGCTAGGTAGAGGCGCTGCGGTAGGCGGACTGGGGCAGCTTGGAATACAGCTTCCAGCTAATGCCTTTGAAAATGTTGATTTAGGAGGTGAAATAGACGGAGCAAAGCGGGAAGCAGAAAGAATTGCTGCACAACAAAACGCAGCCTTTGAAGTGCTAAAGAGAAATGCTGGACTTGCGAGCGAGGCTGTAGAGAATTCAAAAACAGCAGCGGACAATATGCAACAAGCATTGAAAGACACTACGATTGAGCTATTAAAATTCAAAGACGCTTTAAACTTCATTGTAAAACCAAATCAAGCGCCGCCAGAACAACCTGCTGGCGCAGCTCCCGCTGTCGCTGGCTTCCAAAATATTGAACCCGGCAAGGTAAGGAAAAAGACTCCTGCTCAGGTAAATAGGGGAGAACAGATTAAGGCACTTACAGGAGGTAATGTCAATAGATTTAAAGCTCTTAAGGAAGAGCAAAAGGCTCTTGAAGAAAAACAAGCTGCTGAATCAAAAGCATTCCTAGCACAACAAAGCAATCAAAGATCTCTACAAAAATTCCATGCTGACAGAGTCAAGGAAGCTAAAGAAAAAGCAAGTCTTGCCGAAGATGAAGCCAGTAGAGCTAGAGGAAAGCTGAAAAGCTTCGATTCTGAAAACAGAGCCATTATGCGAGAACAGGATCTTGGAAGCCTAATGAAAGAAAAAGGCGCTACAAGTATTGAAAATCTAAAACAAATTTTTCAGTCAGAAGGGCTTAGTAGAGATGAGGCTGATGCATTTGTAAAAAGGAGACAGAGACCGTCAACTGGAGAAGGAAGAAGAGAGCTTGTTGAAGATGTAAGACGAAAAGAAGAGGCAGCATCAAATGCAGCTCGTGCATTGAGAGTTGAAGAAGAAGCTGCTCTTGAGGCAAGGCTCGCTCCAGATGAGCTTAGAGCGGATGAGATTAAAAAGCAACAGGATGCAAAAAGAAAAGCTAAATTAGATGCTTCTCCTAGCGCTCAACAATTTGTAGCACGTCGCCTAGCGATGTTGAATGTTGATCCGACATTTAGTGCGTTTGATCTTCGTAGTTTTATCAATGATGATGAGGGGTTAAATGCACAACTTGGTCGTCCAGCAGGCGGCACTCCATTCCAACCTATACAAGGGGTTTCTCAAGCGCCTAAAAAGCTAGAAACTGAGATGGAAAGAAGGATTAGGCTTAATGAAGAGCGTGGAGGAAGACCTGTAGGTATAGTTGAATCACAGTTCGGTATAAGTAATTCTAAGCTCAGACTAGCCGATGCTATAAAGTCTGGCGAGTTTGAGGGAACTGGATTGCTAACTGATGCAAGTGGGGCAGGAGCAGCTGATGCAGAAATGAGGATGAACAATGCTGCGTTTCAGGCTCAAGGTTTGATTCCTCAAGGCAAGATAAGAAGTTTTAAAGGATATCAGGACAATCTAGGACTGTTAAAGAAAGACAGTTATCTAAGTAGTAGACTTACGAATCAAGAAGTTTCTGCAGCCATAGAGTTTAGAAGACAGCAACAGTTAAACGCTGGAGAAATAGACCCTATGACTGGTGCTTTGACTGACAAAGGAAAAGAAGCTCAAGGTAGGTTTAGTGACAAGACCACTCTACAAAATACTCAGGAAAGATTACTGGGAAAAAGACAGCGCATAAATCAAGCTAGAAATATGCTTCGTTCAGGCAAGCTTAAAAAAGGCCAAGTTCAAGAGTATATAAGAACAGGACAAATGCCCAAGCCGGCTTTTGGAGATGCCGGTCCTGCTGCTGCTGGTCCTCCTGCTGGAGGAATGACTCCAGAACAAGCGGCTATGCAACAGGCACATGATGAATTCATGGCTACAGGCGGTCGTCCTTCTGGCGCAGCATATGCGGAATACAGAGATAAACATCCTATTAAGAAGAAGCCGAAGATCAGAATGACTCCTCTAGGTCCGGTGGATGAATATGGCATGATTCCCGGTAAGAACTATGGGCCACAAGGCTCAAGGCCCGCTGGAATGCCTACTTTGGAGGAAATGGGTTTTACATCTGCTGACTTGGCTGGCTTGCCTGCCGCTCTCGCTGCGACCCCGCTTGGTGGTTCAAACGCAACAGGCGTACCAGACTTTGGCGGTGGATATACTCCCGCACCAATGGCGATGCCGGGCGGTATGCCGATCCCTCAAGGTGCTGGCGCTGGTGGTGGAGTTGCTGGTCCAGACGTAGCAATGAATAACCTTGCACAAGCTTTAAATGCTGTTAGGGATGGATTCCAAATTAATGTAGGTGAAATTAATGTGACAATAAGCAATGCCACAGAACTGGCTAATTCAATTAAATCTATGGTTGTGGAAGCTGTAAAAGAAAGTGTTGGTTCAGCGGATTTGAATAATGCACCAGCGGCTGGAAGTGTGTCGAGCATGACAGATGGTCCTCCGGGTGCTTACGCATAATATATAAGGAAAATTAAATGGCTATAACAGGCGTAAATGTAACTTATGGTGATTATCAGTTTAAACCTGCACCCAATATATCTTATGAAAGAGAATCTTTTTCAATTAAGAATACTGGCAAGACTATTGGTGGCAACTATAGACTTACACTAGATGGAACACTTCTTCCAACCGGAAATCAAAGTGCTTTAGATGTTTTTCAAGCCAAAGAAGAGCTGTATTCTGGAGTAAAAGATGACTATAAAGTTTTTATTGCAGAGTTTTTAGGTACCGCTGATTGTACGGGATATGTTGTAAGAGGAAGACCTCTCATTGATTCCATAAGTATATCAAGTGATGACAATGGGGGTTATATACAAAAAGCCCAATATTCTATTGGCCTAACATTTCCAGTAACATCTCTGACAGGAACCGAAGACCATCTAGGAACAGGTCTATTGCTGGAAGATCTGTCTACTTCCTACGCCTTTTCGTACCTTAAAAAACCATATAAATATTATGGTGTTGAGTTTCCTGCTGTAGTAGAAATACAAAGAAGTATGAGTGCGATTGGTCAAACTATAGGTAGTGGTTTTATAACTGATCTTAGTGAGACTGGAACTACAACTGCAGTTCAAAATGCTGTTAATTATTTGACTGGTGTTGCTACAAATCAAATAAGTTTTGACTATAATCATATGCTAGATTTAGGTTCTGGAGATGCCTTCAAATCATATCTAACAGAAAGAACAGTATCCCAAGATGAGGTCGCTGGTTCAGTTACTGTAGATGATACTTTTATAGCTATTGCAACTGGTATCCCTTCTAGTTTTAGTGAAGCTAGCGGGTATGTTCCTGTAGCAACGGGCTCCGCTTACATGCCAAAAGGAGAGTTCTGTGCTGTAGATACTTTTAATGTAAACGTAGAGAAATCAAATGAGGATGGGCTAACGGTTGTATCAATTGATGGTAGTGTACAAGGATACCCATCATTAGATGTTGTGTC
>CEUO01011477.1_pt1 | contig 14236 bp, 15 predicted proteins | sample 531391 | NCBI WGS metagenome assembly CEUO01 (sample SAMEA2622799, study PRJEB7988) | marine metagenome | isolation source: saline water (ENVO:00002010), including
GAAGCTGCTAAGGAGCTTTTCATTAAATGTCAGGGTGCTATAGAAGTTCTAGAGAGTATGATGGAAGAAGAAAAGGAATCAAAGAAAGATGTCAAAGAAACCAAGTAAAGACTTTGATATAGATAAGTATAGACAGGAGATGGTTACAACTTTGACTGTCTTAAAACATGATGTCAGACATATAAAGGAAACTTTGGTAGACCAAAGAACTTTATTGAGAGAGCAAAATGGAAGAGTTAGAAAGAACGAAAGTGCTATCTCTAAAATATTTGGCATGGGAAGTGTTATTCTAGGCATATTTGGTGCCTTGATAACTTGGTTATTTAATAAATAGGAGAACAGATGAAAGTAATGATATCTAAACTGCTAAAGATGGTATTCACACCTAAGATGAAAAAACAAATGTTTATTGCTTTAGGTGACCACTTAGTGAAGTCAACTAAGAATAAGTTAGATGATAAGATATGGGCGACAGTAAAAAGCAAGATATAAAGTTTGTTATGCCTAGTGATGTTTCGCCACATGGAAGTGAGCCATTGCTTACCATATGTGGCGATTTAGTATGTTTCCCAGATAAAAAAGACATGGTTTCTAAAGTTGGTATTATAGGTACTAATCATTTCTCCAAAAAACCTGATGAATGTCCTTGCTGTAATAGCGAGGCTGTTTTAGGAATAGAAGTACTAGGAGCAACTCCTGGAGTTTTGATGTGGCAATGTATGAAATGCGATGAAAGGTATTTGAAGTTTGATAAGAAAACTACAAATGAATTGCTAGAGAAAGTTAAAGATACATACACAGTGCCCGATGACTGGGGATATCAACCTAAAACAGAGTTCAGTTAGGGGATTAAATGAGAAAAAAAGGCGTAGTGAAACGTGCTATTGTCACTCCAGATAAGCACTTTCCACTAGCAGATGAAAGAGCAATAAAAGTAGTCTGCAAAGCAATAGAGTTAGTAAAGCCTAAAATTTATATAGATTTAGGTGATACAGGAGAATGGGAGATGTTTAGCTCTCATTACTGGAAAGATAGGGAAAAACCACCTTTAGAGGTGTTAATACCTATGTTAGATAGAGAAGTAGAGTTAGTGAATGATGGTATGGATATTATAGATGCCTCCTTAGACAAAGCTAAGTGTAAACAAAGGCATTTTATCCAAGGAAATCATGAAGTATGGCTTGATAAGTTTGTTACTAAACATCCTTATCTTCCTCAGTATGAAACAAAGAAAGCTCTAAGATTAAAAGAGCGTAAATATAAGTACTGGGAATACATTTCTCATAAGAAGTTAAAGATAGGTAAATTAAACTTCACTCATGGAGATTACGTGCCTATACACCATGCTAAAAAGCATCTATCTTCTTATAAAGAAAATATCATGTATGGACATACACATGATTTACAGAGATTTACTGATACTGGTTTAGGTGGAACTCAAAGTGCTTGGAGTATGGGTTGCTTAAAAGATATGAGTTCTGATAAGAATAAATGGTTAAGAGGTAACCTGCACAATTGGAACCATGCATTCGCTATAGTTGATTGGTTTGTTAATGGCGATTTCAAGGTTGAAGTAGTAGAGATAATTGATGGCAAAACCTCAGTGTGGGGTAAATATATAGATGGTAACTAAAAATGAACGAAGAACAACTACAAAGTCAAGCAGAAGGTATATTAGGTTATATAATGTACTTCGTCCTATCTGGCGTGGCTCTATTACTAGTCAAATCGACTATAGAGTCACTGGTAGAGAGTATAAAAGTATTCTTGGGGAAGGACCTGAACACGGACGATGTTGTGATATTGAATGGTCGACCTGCCAGGATAGTACGAGTGGGCATGTGGAAGACAACGTTCTTTGCTTATGATATAGGTATGGCTAATGGTGAACCTTATGTTAAAGGTGGCACTAAGATACAAATACAAAATGATAAGCTAAAAGACCAGATGATAGAAAAGCCGCTACAAATGTTAGACTTAAGTAAATGGAAGGAAAAATAGTGAAAATAAAAGGTGTAGATATAGGAATGTTAAAACCAAGAGAGCAGGCTGCTATGAAAAATCACTCTGTTCATCATAGCCCTAATCATATAAAAATAATGGTACAAGCTATTATAAGCGGAAGAACTTTTACTGAAGCTCATAAAATAGCTATGAAATTAACAGGAAATTAATAAAGGAGTTAAAATGCCAAAAGTAGGAAAAAAGAAGTTCAGCTATACGAAAAAAGGTAAAGCCAAAGCTAAAACTTATGCTAAAAAAACAGGCAAGAAAGTAACTAAAGCTAAGCCTAAAAAGAAATATTAATGATAGTTAAAAAAGCATTGATGAATCAAATAGAGAGAATGATTAAACAGAAGTTAGGAGTAAATCCTGATGCTCATAAAATTAGACGCTTAGAGGTTGAGATTAGAACTATGCAAGGAAATATAGCTAGAATGCAAAATATGATAGATTCTAGCCTAGAAAACAAGTGCTCTAAGTGTCAGTGTAAGGTAAAGGAGAAAAGTGGCTAGAAGTATAAAAGAAATAAAGAATTTTAATGCTGGTACAATAAGCAATGCAGACCCAAGAGAGACTCCTGATGATGCACCTATATTATCATATAACGTAGAAGGTAATGGCCCAGGGGGCGTTTTAAGAGCAAGAAAAGGTGATAGATTGAAAGGTGGTCATGTAGACCATGCTAAGATAAAGGTAGATACTGGTTTAAAAGTAGATGGAGATATAGGCTTTACACAAACTAGAATTTTATACATAGGTAGTAATTTAGGAAATTTATTAGTAGATGATTATATAATTGTAGAAAATGAGACTAGAACTACGTCTGAAATTATGTTATTAACAGGAATAACTGATGAAGGAAGTCACGGTTTTATAGACGTAGTTAGAGGGCAATTAGGAACAACCGCAGTAGAGCACTTTACTGATTTAGATTCTGACCCTATAGTTCATATATATAGAGCTATTAATCCAGTTTCATCCTTTACCTATAAAAGCGAAGACTCTGATGATAAAGAAAACATGGTTGTGGTAAGTAAAAATGGATGGGTAGATGGAGTCTATGACTGGAATAAAAACTTGTTTGAATATAACGCAGATGGAACTGAAAGCTCTTCAAGAATTGCAACTGTTGGCCAGGGTGTTAATGAGCAGTTAGGGACAGGTGATTTAGTGAATGATTTCTCTACATTTCCACATAAGATAAGTCATAATGACAATCCTTCTATTGTTGCTAAAAATAATATCTTTTTTATAGGATGCGGTTCTTCTCACACTACTAAGTGGCTTGGAAGGATAAAAAAAGCTAATGTAAGTAGTCTATCAGGCTTTTTAATGCTAGACGACAAGCTAGTATCACCTGCGATAAGCGGTTTTGGATATGACAAAATGATAACTTTCCAACAGTCATTTACTGATTATACTGTTTCTGAATCAGTTAAAAACTTAACTGCACTTAGCAGTGATAGTAAAGTCATACATATTGCCTTTAAAAGAGATACTGATTATTTAGCCCTAATAAACGCTGATACTGGAAAGGCGTATATTTCTGCTTCATTAAATTTCACTATTGACAATATATGTAAATGCGTTTCTAGTAAAAAGTTTTTAAAAGTATGGGTCTATGAAAAAGGAAATGATACGGATATAGAAAATACAGGGAGAATTCACTTGCTAACAATTCCTAATATTGACCATACTACAGCAGATGGAGCTGTTATTTTAGGCTCTTCTGGGCTCGCAGATGGATGGACACCTATATTAGACAAAACTATTAACATATTCTTTGCTCCAGAAGACTCTGTTCCTAAAGCTAGTAATATTAACTCTAAGAATTATGGATATGAGTCTACCCCACTATATACAAAAGGATTTGATGAAGATGAAGGACTTGAATATGAAGGTGGTCAAGAAATAAGCGATATTCTAGAGACCGTTGATGCTAGTGGAAATGGTAAATTATGGATATTAGCTAGCCCATTGGATGTTGACGATGAAGACCCTGACAAGAGCTGGTTTAGGGCCACTCCTTATTTACCAGTAGATAGCCCCACTTTAAATCCTTTTTGTTGTTTTAGATTTCTATGGTGCTCTTATGAAAGATATGACCATCATGGTGATGCATTACAACATATAAGAGGTGATGAGTTAAATGGAGGAGGTGTTCTTGACGTATATTTTAACGATAAGTCATTTTCTATGATGCAAATAAGGGAACATGCAAAAGGCGACACTTCAGATTATGCTAGGCAAGCTACGATTGGGCCATACTTTACAGAAGGTGTACCAAGTGGTAGTGCAAAACAGAAAACTTATATGAGATGGATAAAAAGAGAAGTCCCAACTCCTGGTGCTACAACATATAATGCTAATTCTAATGGAGGTTTTGGTAGTTATATTAGCAATGGAGCTATAAATGATAATGGAGAAGAGACAGCTAGTTGGAATAATCAAGTAGTCTTTAATCATTCAAGCCCAGAATTAACTAACGACTGGAATGAAAATTACTCTGTGCTTTTAAACGGTGGAGGACCTTGGTATATGGATAGCAGAGGAACTAATCCTAGTAATTATCCTGAGGAAGGAACCCATGTAATGGAGCATTATGGTAAAAGCAGAATAACGCATTCTGTAATAGAGCCAAATTCAACATCAGGTTGGGACGAGAAAACTGAAACCAAAGTAGGGCAATCTAGGCCAACATGGTATGAAGATGACCATGCAGAGCACATAGAAGATTCAATTGTATTTAAACCTATACCCAATTCTTTGATAGATTTAAGTGATTTGTATAAAGTACCAAATGGAAATAGCGATGAATCATCTTTATCTCATGTAGTAGGATGCTATGTTAATTTTCATAAAGGGTATTTACTAGAGGATTTATGGGACCACCATAGGACTAACAAACACCAATACGGAGAGGATACTCACGGTAGAAATTGGGGGAAAAGAATACGACAAGTAAGGGGAACTTCATGCTTGTGGATTTCTAGCGGGAATTTAGAAAATTATGGAGCTTATTATACTAGGCATGCAAATGTAGGATGGAGATGGGCTAGGAATGGGCCCCAATGGAGTGATAGTTCAGCTTATGGTGTAACCCAAGATTGTAATACATATCAAGATATTAACCTGTCTACAACTTGTTGCAATCTAAATGAAAGTGAAGGAGCTACTGTTAGAATTTTCAAGTGGTTACCTTATCAGCTTCCTAATAGACTTACAGCTCACACTAGGAATAAAATGTTAAGCGAATTTAACATTGCCAATTCTAGTGGCGATATTTCTTGGCCCTCTAATACTAATGATAACAATCCAAAGTATAGTTCTTTATTCTTGTCTTATGATAATGAAGAGACTGGAGATGAACTTTCAAGTGGAGTTTCAAGATTTGGAAATGTTATCAAACTCAACACTACTGCAGAATTAGGTGATAAGTACGATACTCTTATTGCTGATGATTCGATTGCTACAAACGGATTATGTGGCTACTTTAAAGGGACTAGTTCTACTAATATTGTTTCGGCAACTGGTGGAGACGCTTCTAAAGAAGCTAGCCCTCAAAATACAAATGCTGCGTTTTCTATTGATGGTACCCAGGGGATACCAGGTCAAGATGATAACTCTATTGACGTTACAAATCTTGTAGATAGTAGTGGAATATTAACATCTGCTATTAGGGATGTAGAAGATATAATTCCTAATGGTCCTTCTAAGTTTATAACATTTGGCAGGGCTATTAGTGTCTCCCCATCTAGTTATGACAACTTTTCAAGTGATGTGGATTTCCCTTTTATAAGTTTTATGCATAACATTGACTTTAATGGATTTAACACAGGTCAATCTCGAATTGAAAATTGCTTTTCTATATCCAATTTACCTGTTGGAGCAGTTTCTGGTGCTCAAGTGGCTTTTTTGTCTAATAATTTCTCACAATCTATATTTACAGGGAATCTAGGACCGTATGAGACTACATCTCTTAGAGGAAGTGCAAATATGAATGACTTGGGATATTCAAAAATATTTAGATTAGAGGCTCATAACAATAGCTTAGCTGCATCATCTTTTGGTCTTTTGACTGGAACTGAAGAAACTCCTGTAGAAAGCACAAATCGATTAATGATAGGGCATATATGGCCAAAAGGAAACCCTGCTGGTCTTACAGGAACAGGTACTGTTAATGCCGATGCAACAGGAAATAAATCTGAATATGGGGTAAATGACTATGAATTATCGGTATTTAATAAAGAAGGGACAAAGGATGCATTTCATTGCACTTTAACTGATGAACTTGACTTTACTCCTACAACTACTGATGACTTTTCAGATTCTCCAACTGAAGGAACAAATGCTAATAAACTATCTATATATGCTATTAGTAAACATCAAGAGGCTAACACATTATCTGATGTCACATTTTCAGGGGTGGATACTGACCACCCAAGTGGTGATAATACCCAAAGTTATGCCGATTATTTTCCTCAGCAAACTACTAGATGGTATAAATTGTCATATGAGTATGATGGGTTTCAAGACTCTCCATTAACTGTTAGTGACTATCTTTACAGAAACAACACAACAGATTATGCGTCGATTGATGTTAATATATCTTTGCCAGGAAATATATCTCCTAGAGTTACCAGGGTTAATCTTTGGAGAAAAAACGAGGAAGGTATGTTTTATTATCTTGTAAAATCTATACCTGCTGATACAGCTAATTTTAAACCTAGCACACTAGCAGGTAAAAGTATACTCGAAACTGTTGTTAGAGATAGGGGGGCAGAGAGTATTGCGAGTGGGCAAGATTACGATGGCTATACAGGTCTTAGTTTTACTACTACACATGTTTCGGCAAACTATGGTTTATCTGTTAAATGCGGAAACTATCTTTTTGTATCAGATGTTCAGCATATAAATGTAGACAGACCTCCTAAAACTACAATATTAAGGTCTCAAAAAAATAAGTTTAGTCAGTTTTTAGGAGACTCTGATAATGCATTAGGGGTAGAAGAAGAAATTAATGCAATGACCAGTTTTAATGGTAAGCTTTATGTTTTTACAAATAATGCCACTGTAAGGATAGACCCTGATTCTTTTACTGAAGAGGATGTGTTACATGGGTTTGGTTGCACTAGTAAAGATGGGGTTGTTGTTACGGAATATGGAATGTTTTATGCTGACAGAAATCACATATATCAGCATGATGGTTCTAATGCTAAAATAATTAGTTATCCTATAGAGAGTGATGATTTTTCTGGAGTAGATGGCGGATGGAAAACTTTTGCCTCATCTGGAGATTTTAAAGCTATATTTCTTTATAAAACAAATCAGATAGGATTTGCTGTAACTTATAATAACTACACTTACATATTTTGTTATCATCTATTAAAACAAAGATGGGACTTAAAAAAGATGCTTCCTTCTTCATACTTAGATGTTTCAAGTCAAAATTTAGGTTTTTTCACAACAAAGTCAGATGGTAGTTTATATATGTTTGCGCAGTCTTCGCTCTGGGAAACAGAGTCAGATGCAAAAGATGGGTACCAGTGGATATCTAAGAAATTTACTATGGATGCTGATACTATTGATAAAAGGTTTGTAAAAATAAAGGTAGAAGCTGATGGTACTATTGATACTCCTGTAGTAAAAGTAGATGGAAATGCGGTTACTGTAACTTCTACAGGGCAGACAACAGGAGCTGGCACTTATGAATACAAGTTATCAGGTAGTTACAAAAAAGGAAAAGCTATTCAATTATTCTGGGGAGATGGAACTTTAGATGAAACAACTGATAAGTATAATTCAACTTCAACAATATTTTCTATAGGCATTATATATAGAATGGGCAAAGTAAAATAATGGCTACAAAGAAAGCGCCTATAGTAAAGGATGCACAGTTTTCAAGAATATTTAATGATATCTACAAAACTTTAAATGAATTGTCAAGCTCAAGCGAGAATGGTGCTGGTAAAATGGCAACTACAAAAACTGGTATTAGAGTCAATAATGCTAAGTTTAAATTAACTAAATATGATACTCTTACATACAATAATACTGTTTTAAGTGTTTTAAATGAAAGAGCTGGAGAAACTTCAACTATAAAATTAGGTTCTTTAGCTAAGTTTACTAATTTTCAAGTAGCAAAAACAGGAAATCTAACTATTGATTCACCTGGAGATATAGAATTTAATGCTGATGGAGGAGATTTTGCGTTTAAAGATGACAGTGCTGATTTAGCTTCTTTAAGTAGTAGTGGCTTAACAATAAACAATATCTCTGCTATTGGTTCTGATACTGATAAATTCTTAATGTCAGATAGTGGGGTTATTAAGTATGTTACTGGGGCGAATCTAAGGAGTTACATAGGAGCAGGTACTAGTACTGTTGCAAATCTAAATGATTTAGGTGATGTTACCTATTCTAGTGGAGACTTAACTATTACATCATTAGATACAATCATATCTGGAGATTTAGCGATAGACTCTAGTGGTGATATCACCCTAGATGCAGATGGTGGTGAGATATATTTTAAAGATGACGGAACTACTTTTGGAAATGTTTCTACTAATGGTGCTTATTCGTCATTGACTTTATACGAAGATGGAGGGGCTTCATCTGATGATTTTTTTCAAATTTATACAGCAGCTAATGGAGCAACTACTATTAGGACAGCAGATGCTGGAGGTACAGCAGCACATTTAACTATTGACCCTGATGGAGATTTGCTTATAACAGGTGCAGATGTTAAAATAGATGCCACAAAAAAATTATATCTTGATGGTGGTGGAGATACTTATATATATGAAAATTCAGCAGACAGTTTAAAGCTTTTTGTAGGTGGTGATGAGATATTTAGAGTATTGGAGCAGGGAACTGATGGGAATCAATTATATTTTTATGGGGCTAGTGTAGGTTTTAATCAATTAGAACCTACTTATGATGCTACTAATACTGAAGTAGATTTTAGGCTGGGCAATAAGCAGAATCTAACATTTGTTGGTGGAAGCATAACAAATGTAAAATTAACATTTCCCAATATGTCAGGTAATTTTGTGTTGTTATTAAAACAAAATGGTAGTGGCAGTAACACAGTAACTAATTGGAAGGTTTTTGAATCTGATGAGTCTTCTGCTGATGGGGCAGTAGGAGTTAAATGGGCAGGTGGCTCTGCTCCAACACTAACAACAGATGCTAATCATGTTGATATTATCTCATTTTATTGGGATGCTGATAATGAAATAGCTTATGGTGTTGCAACATTGGACTTTCAGTTTTAATGGCTACTGTTAATTTACTACCTAATGCAAATGTGCCTACTGTTGTCAATGATTGGAGTTTGTCAACAGGCTCTGATGTATATGCTTTAATAGATGATGACCATACAGGAACAGTAGCAACTGATAGTAGTTATCTTAGCTCAACATCTGCTGGTAGCACTTGTACAGTAGAACTTCAGGATTTTTCTGAATCTCATAGTGCTATTAATAGCATTACATTAGTTACAAAGGCTGGTAATAATGGAAGAGGAGCATCTTTTACACTAGAAACTAAATTAACAAGTCCTAGTGGTGATTATTACACAGAATCCTCTGGGTCTCAAGCTGCTCATAGAAATTACAGGACACAGACATATACAACTAGAACAACACATGATGGTTCAAATGCTTGGACTAATGCATTATTAAACAGTTTAAGAGTAAGAGTTGATTTAGATGCTCATTCAGGAGGAACAACAAGATTTACATATTGTTATGTTACAGTTGATTATGATTTACCTGTAGCAACAGACAACTCAATATTTTTTGGAACAAATTTTTAAATAGTTGGAATAAATGTAAAACTTCGTTATATTATGACGATGAAAAGGGGTTTAAATGGGATTATTTAGTAATTTAAAAAAATTAAGACTTAAAGATATAGGTACTGGAAAGAACCTAAAGAAGATAGGTAAAGGTATAAAGCAAATGAAGTTTGGCGAAGGCCTTGGTTTATTAGGTTTAGGTCTTGGTGGTGCTGGTTTATTTGGTGCTGGTCCATTAGGTAACATGTTAGGTGGAGTAGGCAGTAAAATAGGTGCTGGTATAAAGAATCTTGCTAGTAATAAATTTATAAAAGGACAACTTAGAAAGAAAGCTAGTGGTTTATTAGGGCAAGCTATGGCTGGACCTCAACCACAAATGCAACCACCTATGGTTCAACCTCCTATGCCTCAAGGTCCTATGCCGCCTACTACACCTCAATATACAGGACAAAAATTTAGTTCACATTATCAACCAAGCCCTATGCCTGTTAATCCTACTATAGATTACTCTCAGCAAAATATAGGTGGATATGGTGGTGGTTGGACAGGAGTTTAATTAAAGGAGAATTATGTCATCATTACAAAATTTAGAAAACGTTAATACTCAACCAACATCTATTCCTCAAGCTCAATGGTGGGACCCGTTTGCTATGGCTATAGATTATGGAATAGAGAGGCACAAGACTCAAGGACCTTCTTTTGCTCAACTTCAGCAGTCTATAAACCCTTTAGAGGAGTCTTATAAAAACTTATTATATCAAGCTGGGCAATATGCCGACCCCAATAGTCAAATGAATGTTCAAATGAGAGATAATATAAGAGGACAGAATTTAGATGCTATGACAGACATAGCAAGAAGAGCTGCAAATGAGGCTACAGGAATGGTTGACGATAGTATTTCTTCAAGAAATTTAAGTCAGAACGCTATAAGCACCGCTATAGCAAATGCTTTAGAGAACTACAATAGGGGGCACGCAGATAGAATGAGAATGTCTTCAGACCTTTATGGTAAGGCTGGAGCAGCTGCTAATACTTTAGCTAGCGCTAGACAGCAAAATTTAATGTACCAACAAGGAATGAGAGAAAAACAAGCAGATGCAATGTCTGGTATAGGGGGTCAAGTTTTTGACTTTTTAGAAGGAGGGGGAATAGGTCAGACGGTTGATGCGGCTAAAGGAGCATGGGATGCTATTACAGGACTATTTGAATAGATGAGTTACTATGATAGCAATTTTGGAGCTACATTTCAAAGCCCTTTATTAGCAGGGCTATTAGCTGAGTCTATGAATAGAGAGGCTAATGCTGTTGAAGGATTTAAAAGTATTATGTCAAATGCTAGAAGAGGTGCTTATAAGCCTGGAAAATCGCTTTTGGATAGATTTGTAGAAACAATTGAGGAAAGAAGAGAGATAAGGAGGAAAGAGAAAGAAATAAAGGAAAGACAGGCTTTGATAGATAAAAAAGTAGCTATAAATAAGAGGAAAGATGAAGGGGTGTATACAGGAGATAATCCTTTTTATGACTTAGAGGCTAAAGATGATTACACTAAAGACTTTTATGGTGTAGAAGCTACTTACAATCCTTTAGTTGAGTATGCTGAGGGAGATGAGTACAAAGATTTAAATAATAATGGGCAATGGGATAAAGGTGAGCCTTATAAGGCGAGAGATGTGACTGGATGGAGAGTAAACCCTCCAGAAGAATTCGCTAATTACAATAAACCTCTTTACCTAACTGGTGACCCTGAAAAAGATAAAGAGCTTATAGAAAACATAGAATGGAAAAAAGAGGGTCTTTTAAGAGAAGCTATGGGATGGGAACCAGAGAATATAGCTAAAAGGCTTGGAGTAAATAAATATTTTAAATAAGGATTAGATATGGCAATAAACATTTCAGAAAGAAGAGAACGTATGGCATCTTTATTAGATGCAAATAGACAAAGACAAGAGGCTATAGATGCTCAAAGAACATCTGATTTTTATAAAGCTTTGCAAACTGAGTTTCAAAACTTACTTCAAAAAGGGTCTTCTTCGGTCTCTTACTCCAATGGAAACCTTCAATATAATCCTGGTAATTTAGCAATAAAAGACAAGACTACACTCTGGAATGAGTTTCAAAGAATTGCTAAAAGTAAACAAATTCCTATAGATGTAGAAACATTTAATACTTTATACAATGATTTTAAATCAGCTCAAAATGCTACTTGGAGAGCATCTTTTGATGAAGCAATAGCTATGGGAGCTAGAGAGAAAGATGTCCATCGTTTATTTAGAGACGACCCTAGATTTGCAAAAGATTTCTTAGATATAGAAGCTACTGGATTTTCTGCTGATGAATTAGGTACAATGGAAAGACTTGAATTTAGTAAATACAAGCCAAGTGGCTCTTATATGAGACATGGTGATACCTTTATGGGCTCAGGTGCAATCCCTGAATGGATGGGAGATAATCCAAAAACGACTGCCGCTGGTGCTGCTGGACTTGGAGGAGTAGCTTATATGCTTAAAGATAAATTCCCTGACTTCTTAAAAGGTGGTGCAATGAAAAGTGGTGCAGCTGCTTTTACACCGATGTTAATGAGCCAATTAGGAGCTCCTCAAGGTGCTACAGATATAGCTAGACTTGCTAGTGCTGGTTATTTAGGCAAAAAAGCTATTACTAATGTGCCGAAAGATTATAAGTCGATAAGAAGTGCTTTATCCTCAAGTGTAAGAGATGGTATGATGAAAGATATAAAAACCATGAAATCTAAAGAATTAAGAGAAATGGCAAGAGCTTTTGATATAAAAGATAAAGGCATTAAAAAGGCAGCTTTACAAAAAACTGTTTCTAATAAGATTAAAGACCAATCAGTAAAACAAACTGTATCTACTCTTGGGAAGAAGAAAGGTGCTAATTACTTAAGGAATAAAGCTGCATTATGGGGCGTTAAAGCTGCAGGAAGACAAGCTGCAGGCTCGTCTTTACCTTTAATTGGTAATGTAGCTATGGGACTATGGAGTGCTTATGACTTAATAGACTTAGGCATTGATTATTTCGGTGGCGAATAGTAACACGTAAACAAGGTATCTTATAAATGGTATATATTCCGAGAACACAACTACGTTCTCCTCAACAGGTTCAACAGCCTCAACAATCTGGGCAATTTCAACCTATCTATGGGGCTGAACAAACTCGTGCTCTTATAAAAAGAGCGAGTGAGTTTCGTGGAAGCCTCCCTAAAAGCTTACAAAAAAAATTAGAAGAACACGCTAACTATCACAATATACCCTTTTATACTGGAGAATTTAATCCAAGCGAAGCTATTATGCAACTCGCTAAAGGGATGTTTTCTGGCTTTACCACCTTTAATGTAGGGTCTGCTCCTGATAATGAATACGAAGCTATAGCTAGAAGCGTAGGTCATTTAATAGGATTTGCTCCAGGTATGGTAGCAGCTCCTGTAGGAAGATTAGCAAGAATGGCTGGAATGGCAGGAATGGCTGGTTGGGCTCAAAAGATGTCTGGTATTAAATCAATACCTATGTTAGGAGCTCAAGCTATAAGGAAAAGAGTAGAGAAGATAAGTTCTCCTATGATTAAGAAAGCAGCTGAAGGAAAAGCTGGTGCTGTAAATACTGTTGCTAGCTTTCTAAATAAAGGTGCAGCTAGGCATGTAGCCGAAGGTGCATTCGACTTAGGTGTAGCTAGTGGGCTATCTTCATGGCAAGGTGGTGTAAATGCTATGCTAGAAGGAACATTTCATGGAGCTCTAGCTGGTGGTGTATTTAGAACACTGGGTAATGCTATAAAACTAGGAGACCCTAAAGCTACTAAATTAACTAGAGGATTAGCTGGTTCTTTATTTCAAGGATTATCAGCAGAAGCTAGAGGTGCTACTACACCAGAGAAAGTATACGAGTATTTATTAGGTGGATTCTTTGGGTTAAATGAAGTTCCTTGGCAAAAAGCAGGTGCAATGAAATTTATGAAAGACTTTGGTGCTAAAAGCGTTAAGAATGCTGAGATGGACATCAAAAAAGACCCTAAACTTATGGGTGAAAAGTGGGATAAACTTGACCCTGAAATAAAAGAGCAAGTATATAAAGAAATAGATAAGCTTTATCCTAACAATGTTGGTGGCTTTATGGGGCATGAGATTATAAAGCAATTAGGGCTTCAAGATAAGTATGGCAATATAACTAAAGAGTCTTGGGAAAAAGCTCGTGAAATAATGAAGACTGGCGAAATAAGTCAAGAACATGCTAATTATCTAGCTGAGGAGCCTTTAGTAGAGCCAGCTCAAGAAAGAATTGTTAAAAAGATATTTAAAGTTCAAGAAGATATAGATAAATCAGCTGAAAAGATTAAGAGCCTACAAGAAGCATTTGATGTAGAAAATAAGATATTTAAAGATACTGGTAAAAAATCAGCTATGTATTTATATACATC
>CEUO01206746.1_pt1 | contig 14221 bp, 17 predicted proteins | sample 531391 | NCBI WGS metagenome assembly CEUO01 (sample SAMEA2622799, study PRJEB7988) | marine metagenome | isolation source: saline water (ENVO:00002010), including
TCTAGAAAATTATTTACCCCATATATATCCAAACCTAAAAGGTAAAAAACTTAAAAATTTTACAGCAAATTGGTCTAAGAATAATAAGCACGCTAAATTAAGAAAGTTTCCTACATTAAAAGAGGCTGTAGATGCAGGATATGAACCCTTAACCCAAGATGCTGCAGTTTTATATGACAGATGGGTTGGAGCAAACTGGACAGTAGCTGCTACAAAAAATCTAGTAACAGAATTACAGAATACTTTATGGAGCGACAATAAGCCTGTAATAAGAAGGAATAAACCAAAATTAAGTGAGGATGTATGGCTTAGTACCACAAGCCCTGTTTTTGCTCAGTTTTCTGATGTTGTTTGGTATCCAGAAATATTAAAGAATGAAATAAAGTTTATAGAAGGAAAATCATTTGTAGATAAAAATGTTGTTTTAAGTTTCCTCCAATCTGCAAATCAAACTATAAAAGCAGCACAGCTTACTATTGGACTTCCTATATTTAATTTCCATACAGGTGCACTTATGGAAAGTACTGCAGCTTACACTTATAAGAATTTACTTAAGGACCCAAAAGCAATAATTCCTATAATTAGTATGGGATTAAGAACTAAAAATGATGGATGGATATGGGATAAAGCAGATGCCTTATTAAAGGAACAAGATTTTAGAGATTTAGCATTTGGAGGTGGCTTGCAGATAGACCATCCACTTGATTATCAATATCATAGAATTATATCACCCTTACTAAAGATGCATAATAAGATAGGAGCAATAGGATTAGCATCTACGTTTGGTATACCAGTTAAAGTAGCTACAAAGCTGCTACAAACTCAAGATAAATTGCTATGGGATAAAATGCATAGGTCTTATAAAGTTGTGTTTTTTGATAACCTTGTTAAATGGATGTCTAATGATTTTCCTCTTGTAGATAGAAGAATATTGGCTGAAAGAGCTGCTGAAATCGTTAATAATAATTTTGGAGGACAAGAAATTGTTAATAAGATGTTCCTTAAAAATCCAGATTATAGAGCAATAGCATACAATTTACCGTTGTCGTGGGATTGGACTGCTTCCAATATAAGAAATGCAACTGATGCTGGTGGAATCACAGAAATATTTAGAAAAGGGGTGCCAGGTGGAAATCCAGATTTTGTTGATTATGGAAAGAGGTTCCAACAATCCAATTTATTGAAGCAAGCATTAAATTTATATATTTTGCAACAAATGGCTCAAACTTTAAGCAATTCTTTCAATCCAGATGACCCTAATAATAGAGATTTTATATGGCAAAATGAAAAGGGGAATAGACTCGATGGAGATATAACTCATCTTTATAGATTCCAATATGATACTATGCAAAAAATATATTCTTCAACAGGAATAGATAAAATACCAGGCATAGGAAAACTTTTATATAAACCTAAAACAGATGAAGATTGGGGAGACCAAAGATATTACATAAAAATGGGAAAGCAGATGAAGGAAATTCTCAGATGGATTACTGCTCCAGGGCAGTCTCTTTATTCAAAGTCGGGTCCAGGTATACAGATTGTAAATGATGTCATTTTTGGTAATTCTTCCCTTTTCGCAGATGAATATACCAGCGATATAGTGAAACAGGGACGATATGGGGTAGGAATGTCTGGATTTAAAGCTAGGCTATCTAGATTTTTAGATTTGGTAACACCGTTTGCACTTAAACCAACTTCTAAAAACTTCATAGGAATGTTTCCTGTTGGTCCTGGTGCTACTTTCAATAAAACCAAAGTTGATTTTGAAAATTATCTTATTGCATACAGTGATGACTCTTTGATGGACAGGCTTTTGGGTCGTGAAGAAGGACTAATTTCGCACTTAGAATTTTACGAAAAATTTCCACAAATAATAGATGCTGCAGAAAGGAATGGTGTTGATTGGGAAAAAGCATTTGAATCTGCTATAACTAAAGTTTCTTACGAAAGTCAGCGTCTTGCAATAGAGGCTTTTTCAGTAGGAGATATAGAAGAAGCCAAAAGATTGTCACGAAGAGCTATTAATTTAGGGGCAAATAATGTAGGTTTCTTTAAAATGTTAAGGAACTCTTCAATCAGTGAAGCTGAATATGAAAAAATAGAAGATATATTTAGAAATGTTGGGTCAGAAAGTGACTATGAGAAAATGAGAAAGGATGGTTGGATTGATTAATGGCAGACGATAGAAGAATAGTATATAGTATATCTGTTAATCCACAAGAAGGATTACAAGATGAAAATTTAAACACTCACTGGATTCCAGATAGTGATATAAAAGTTGCTTTGGGTGGTAGTAATACTTTAGATATAAACTCAATACAAACAGATATTTGGTATCAAAATGAAATTCAAGTAGAAACATCTGGAATGTATCCTGGATTAGGACAGGAAAAGATAACCTCTAGTGTAAATTCTACATTTATTTCATCTGGAGACTGGGTAGCTATTGGTGGAGCAACATTAACGATACCACATACTGGTGATTTAATGAGAATTGTTACTGATGGAAATTCAACTGGAGATGTCGGAGCACAATTAGCATCTACTAAATTTTCAAGTATTGAAGCATCTAAAGTATATAGAGTCACAGCAGATTTAGATAATACTGCAGGAGCTACAACTCCACAGGTAAAGTTTGAGATAGGAGGAGCGAGTGCTTTAGTAAAAGCTACAGATGGGGACCCTTCTAATGGAACTATAAACACAGTTGCACAAGAATATTATGCAGATATAACAACATCTAATGATAGTGGAGATTTGAAAATTTACAGACCTGCTGCAAACGATTCTGGAACATCAACGATAACTGTTGATAATGTTTCTGTTAAAGAGTTGCCAGTTATTGAGTTTTTCTATATTAAAAACAATTCATCTGGTTCTGATAGTGTATTAGTCTCTTTTGATAAAACAGAAGCAGTTCCAACATATTTAGTAAAAGTTCCTCCAGGTGAGGCTTTTGCTTGCAGGTTGAATAATTTAAATGCTAATAATCTACATATAAAGTCTAGTGCTAATATAGTAAGTGTAGAATGTTTGGCAGCTAAAGCAGAGTAATGCTTTTTAAATCTATATACTTTGCGTTGAACGTTTCTGTTCAAGAAGGTTTGATAGATGAAAATGGAAGAAAAGATTGGACTATTGATAAAAATGTAAAAGACGAATTAGGAGTAGCTGGTTCATTTACTCCAAACCTTTATGAATTTCAATTAAGTCCAAATACTTATGATATAAAAACGCTTAATGCAAACGAAGTGTATCCAGCTGTTGAAAGTAGTTTAATATTAAAATTAGGATTCATTCAAAATACAGGAGAGAATGATTGTCTTGTAGGATATAGAAATTATAATGGAAATCAAAACTTTCCAATAGTATTAAAACCAAATGACTCTATATATATAAGAGGAGAGGATACTGTTTTAATGAGTACATTACTGTTAAAGTCAATTAATGGAACTACAATTAAGTTTTTATTTTCATCAGACGCTACATTTAATAGGATATTAGATTTAGATGGTAATATAATAGTAGATAGTTTAAATAGAGAGGTAGTAGGATTTTTATAATATGCCAACATATGTATCACATAATAGTTTAACAGGAAATGATTTACACGACCCCAAAGGTCTTACTTATGACAATGGGAATTTATCTTTAGAGACAGAGAAGGCTTTAAAGGTTGATAATATTTCTCCAGCTACTGGAGGTGGAAAAATAACATTAACAAAAGCAACAATCAATGAACTTGGTGGAATATTAAACGCTGGTAATCATAGCCTTACAAATATGAATATAGATAGTGGGGATATTAGTGCAATAAATATTAGTGGTGGTTTAACTTGGTCGGCTCCTCAAAACTTAAATAATGTAGCGTTAACTAATGTAAATATTGATTCTGGAAATGTAGATGGTATTACTTTATCTGCATTATCCATTACATCTTCTGGGTTAATAACAGCAAATGGTGGAATAAAAGATTCTTCTTTAACTGCAGGTAGAGTTTTATTTGCTGATTCAGACTTAACTATAACAGATGACTCTGATTTTACTTTTTCTGGAGATACTTTAACGGTAACTAAGATAGGTGCTTTTGAAGCTGCAGGAACAATAAACTACAATTCTCAAGATATGCAAAATGTAAATATTGTTAGTGGCAATATTAGTATAGCTGGAACATTATCATCTGGGAACACAACGATTACGGGAACTCTTACAGCTAATTCAACATCAACTTTAACAGGACTTATAACTGCTACATCTGGGATGAATACAGGATTAATACAGAATCTTAATGGAGAGACTGCAATTACTATTGATTCGGACCAAAAAGTTTCAGTACCAAATACCTTGTTTGCACAGACTTTATCTTTGGGAGATTCTAGTTTTTCCTTTATAAATAGTTTTACTCTTTCTAATCCAACTACAGGGAGATTAGAGATGTTGGGTAACAATGGTATTCGATTAAAAACATCAAATTCTTCAACTTCTTATGCTGACTTATCTTACGATGGGGGACTTTCTATACTAGCTTCTAATGGAAGTGTGAAATTTAATGATAATTCCTTAACTGGAATATCCAGCTTAAATGTTGACACTTTAAATGCAACTACTTTAGTATTAGATGAAGAGGTTACTGCCACAGCATCTGAGTTAAATACTATGGATGGAATAACTTCAACTACAGCAGAATTGAATCAATTGCATAATACTGGTGTTACATCAACAGAGCTTGGATATTTAGCTGGCTCTATGTATGGTCTTGGGGCACAAGGCTATGTACCTGTTTATGGAGCAGGAGGAACTCTAGTTGGAATTTTAGATACAACTACTCAACCAAATATTACAGAAATAGGAAACGGTATATTGTTAACTATTCTTGGAGATTTAGATATAAGTACTGGAGTTTTAAAGTTAGGAGGAGTTTTAGGACTTAAAAAATTAGGAGAGGAATCTTTAAAACTTACAGCAATAACAGCAATAGATGCAGCAACTCAACAAACTATAGAAAATTCATTAACATTACTACCAAATGTAACCCATATACAGGGACAAGCATTTTCTTTAGCAGGTCCTTTTACTGTTGAATCTTTTGCATCCTCTAATCCAACTGCCAATGCAGAATCAAGGATAAATCAAGACCTAACAACAGATGCTTCAAATGTTCAGTTTAATAGTCTAAATCTTGGTAATGGCGACATTATTATGAACAACTCTGATAAACAAATTTCGGTTGGTTCTGAAAACACACTGATTATAGAAGGAAGTGTTAGTATAACTGGTGGTCTTACCATTGATGGAGATACTACCCATACAAGTGAAACTAATTTAGATGTTACTAATAAGGTAATTACAGTTAATGTTGGGTCCACAACAGAAAATGCAGATGAATCTGGTATACAAATAACTGAAAATAGTATAGCTATTGCAGGATATATGTATACTACATCAGATAGAAAGGGATTTAAATTTAAAGCTCCTGGAGATGCAGCAATATTCCAATGGGTGACTTCTTCTAATATAACAACCTTAAATACTTCTGCTAGTGGTGGTATAAAAATAGATGAAGTTTTAAATGTGACAGGTGCAACAGATTTAGATTCTACCTTAAACGTAGATGGTGTAGCTACTTTTCAAGATGATTTAAAATTAAGTGCAGACAATAAAACATTTACAATAGAAAAAGATGACGGAACAGATAAGTTTACTGTAGCTAGTGCTACTGGTAATACTGATATAAAGGGAACTTTAAATACTGATGGTGCAGTTACATTCAATGATGCATTAGATGTTGATGGGCATACAGAGCTTAATGGTACACTTGGTGTTGATGGCGTTGCTACATTCCAAAATGACATAGTGTTAAATGCAGATAATAAAAACTTTATTATAGAAAAGGATGATGGTACTGATAAATTTACCGTAGCTAGTGCTACTGGAAATACGGTAATTAAAGGGACTTTAGATGTAGATGGAGCTGTAAACCTTAATACGACCTTAAATGTTGACGGAAACAGTCAATTTGATGCAAATATGACTATAGGGAACGCATCTGGAGATTCAGTTACAGTAAATTCTGCAGCTTGGACATATGCTAATGCAACAGCAGTCACATTAAGTGGTGATATGAATTTTGATTCAAATACACTTGTAATTTCTTCAGATGACAATAGAATTGGAATAGGAACAGCTTCGCCAACAAAAACATTAGATGTTGTTGGAGATGCTATATTAAGTGGAGATTTAACAGTAACTGGTAATGATTTAATATTTGGGAATGGAGAGTATATATCTAATGCTACAGATGGTAGTTTAAAATTTAATGCTAATTTATTATTTGATATTGATTCTGATAGTTCTATTTCATTTAGAACAAGAGCGACAGATGGTGTAGGTTCTAAACTTACTATAAAATCTCAAGATGCTTTAAATGGAAATAATAATGGTGGAGATATATGGATACAAGCTGGTGCTAAAACTGGCAGTGGAATCGATGGCAGAATAGACATTAAATCTAAATCAAATATTAGAGATGAAATGTTATTTGATTCTGAGAAAAAACTATGTTGGGTTGGAACAAATCAATTTATAGAAGGAAATGGAACTGTTCTTAATATAGATTCTGAAGATACATTTAGAGTCATTGCAGATACTGAAATAATTTTAGACACACAAACAGTAACAATTGCAGCACCAACTATTTTAGATATAGCTAGTCCAGAAGTTGCTATTTCTGGTGATATAGATATTGAAGGACATATTTATATGGATGATAGTGGAGCAAATATAAGATGGGGAACTGATGATACTCAGCCATATATATATGGGACTAGTGCAGGATTAGTAATAGATGGTAATGATACAATAGCAATGAGAGGCGATGCTATCTTTTCTATTACAGCTCCATCAACAACAATTAATGCTATAACTGAATGTCAAATTACCTCTGCTGTATTAGATTTAAATCACCTTACAAAAATAGATATAGATACCCCTGTTATTGAAGTATCTCACGATATAGATATAGAGGGTGATATTGATATGGCTACTGGAAAGAAGATAACTTGGGTTGACGATAATCAGCATATAACAGGAACTGATTCCAGCATAACTATAGAAAGCGATAATTCATTTTTAGTTGAAGCTGATAATGATGCAACTATTAATTGTAATAATTTATTTTACGGAGTAGATGGAGATGATACCTCTGTTATAAATACTTTTAGAGGTTCAACATCAGATGGTGTATTCCGATGGAGAAGCACTCCGTTAACTGGATTTACAGAGGGTCATTTTCAATTTTATGATGATATATTTATGCAGGATGGAGAGCATATATTTTTTAGAGATGACCAAACATCAATATATAGCTCCACTTCATATCAATTAGACATAAAGGCTAGAAATTCTGGCTCTGGAAAAATTATGCTAGATGCAGATGAGGTTCATTTACACACAAACTCTACATTTGGAGGAGTATTTTGTGATAATTGGATTACATTTGACAATTTTAATGATGGTATAGCATTCGTTGATAGTGGTAAAAGCATTATGGGAACAACTCATAATGTACAATATAACGCAGGAGCTACAAATGCTGACCACCATTTATTTAAAAATCGTATAACTGTAGGAAATCAATCTGATAGTCATTGGGATGAAGATTATGGATATAATTTAAATATAAGAAGTGGCACAAATGGAAATCATATTACATCTGGTAAAGATGATTTTAAGCAGAATTACTCAGTTATATGTAGTGATGCTGTTGTATTAATAGATTAATTAAATAGGAGTTTTATAGATGGGAGCAAATAATTATGCAACTTTGACCTGGTATGGAGAAATGCCATCAGACAGGTTAGTGTCTGGATTTTTAACTATAAACGTAAGAAAAAAAGGAGCAGCTGAAGGGGCTCAACCAGATGATTTAAAACACGACCAGAGGTCTAAACCTACAAATTGGGACCATACATCAAATTTAAATCAACTTCCTATTGATTTTGCACAACAACAAGCAATTGGAGATTATCATTGTTTTTTATTCTGGGTTGTAGGTGCAGCACATTGGCATCAACATAGAACTCCAACTTGGGCAAATCCATCATCTCTATCTCCTGGACAAAAAAGAGCTGTACCAGACCATCCTTATTGTCAAAGTTTTGTAAGGGCTTATCCAGTTGCTTTAATTAATCCCGATACAGGGACACTTTTAAATCATAGAGTCGAAACTGTTGACGGTAGAACTGGAGTCATTATAAGTAAATTAGGCAATCCTAGCAATGGAGCTAACATTGGTTACGCTGGAGATGGGAGTGTTCACGACAATACAATTACAGGTTCTGACGGAGAATCCGTAACAGGCTTTGCAGAAAAGTGGAATTGGGAATCTATAGCAGCACAATTCGGTGTACATAATGGGATAGGCTCTTCGTATAAACAGCCTACTGGCACACCTCATCCAAATGGATTAACTGCTGCGACTGGAGATAATTTAACCACAAATGGAAATGTTATGAGTGGCGTTCCAGACTTGGCTTTTAATAGAACAACAGATGGAAATACAGCAAATAATACAGGGCTAATGCCAAATGATGGAAATGGTTTTCATAGATTAGGACTTTCAGAACCAGATAGCTCAGATGATGTGTTTAAAGATATGGGAAATGACCCTACAGATGATGATTATGGACAAATGCGTTCTTCTGCACAAGATAGAGATAAAACATTAAGACCCCCTGTAGCCAAAGTTTTAATAGAGGGATACCATAGGTTTGATTGGAGTGATAATGTGGGCACTTCAAGTTTTGATATAACAACTCATTCTCCTTACTCTATAAAAGTATTATTAAAATTATGGAATGATGAAACAGATATAGAAGCAAATCAATGGAACCAAGTTAATATGCAGGGGTTCGCACAAGACAATGACCAGTTAGGTAGTAACGATGCAGATGGCTCTGCAAATGGTTCTAGAAATAGGAATATACAGGCAAATATTTCTTATATGCCATTTGGAGAAACTCATAAAATTAAGTTTACAACAAGTCTACCTACTGGAACAACTGGAGGATAAATATGATAAAAGATGATATAAAGATTATAATAGATTGGACACTTAAATATCTAAATATGCATTCAGATGATGCATCTGCACTTATATATAGAACTGGTATGGCTGAAACTAAATATAACCACTTAAAGCAAATGGGAGATGGTCCTGCTTTAGGCTTTTTTCAGTGTGAACCAAATACTATGAAAGATATTATGGAAAATTACGTATCTTACAGAGACGGATTGAAGCAAAAAATATACTATTTAGGGTATAATGACGACAATCCAGAGATGTCTTTGATGTCAAATGTGGCATTACAAGTAGCTTTTTGCAGAATAAAATATAGAAGAGACAGACTACCTATTCCCAATAAAGATAAAATTGAGGAACAAGCAAAATATTGGAAGAGAGTATATAATACAAGGCTTGGAAAAGGAACTGTTGAACATTTTTTATCTAATAATAAACTAAAGGAGAAGTAAATGGCAGATTCAATAGCAAGTCAATTCACTGGCTTACCAATAGAAACTTTAATAGCAGCACCACTCATAGCAGCATCTGATGGTCAAAAATCTTTAGCAGCAACAACTGCTTCATTCATACAGGAAGTGGGTATGGATAAAGATGGTAATACTAAATCGGTTGCGTTTAAATATGAAGATGGCTCTGAAAGTGTTGCATTAGATGTTCCATTATTATCAATCATTAATATACCTAGCCTATGCGTAGACACTATTGATGTTGAATTTGAGATGGAAGTATCAGCACAATCAGCAAGTAAATCATCAACAGATTCTAGTGCGACTGCAAGTGCATCAGTAGGTTGGGGTTGTTGGAGTGCTAAGTTTGAAGGTAAAGTATCACATCATAGTGAGAATAGTAGAAGTTCAGATTCATCTGCTAAATACTCAATATCCGTTAAAGGTAAACAAGAAAAACCAGAAGGATTAATGAAGGTGTTAGATATGCTTAACAACTCAATAGGTAAACAAAAAGACAGTACACCGTCTAATGGGTAAATTTAAAAAAGGTAATTTTTTAGACCACTTAACTAAAAGTCTTTCTGATGCAGTAGTTCAAGCTAATGCTTTAGCCGAGAATCAACACATAGAATCTTTAAGTAAGTTTAGAAATGAAGATGGTACTCCTAAAGAAATGAAATGGGTTATTAATGGAGAAGACGTTAATGTACCATTACAAACATTAGCTCCTCAGAACTCTATTCAGATGTCTGAAGTCAAAATGAAACTAAAGGTTAAATTGAATAATTTTGGTAAAAGAAAATCTAGATTAGGTGGTGGTATTTTTAAAAAAGAAGATGCAGGTGCAATAGGAGCAGACTTGGGAGCTTCTATTTTACCTTGTCGTAATAATTATGCTGATTTAGAAATTACCTTTAAAAGTACTGACCCACCAGAAGGACTTGTTAGATTAAACAATAATTTAATTAAACAGATACCTTGATAGGAGGATAGTTATGGGATGAACCCTAAATGGCTTAAACAAAGAGCTATAGTTACACCAGATAAGCATTTCCCAATAGCAGATTATACTGCGATAAATGTTGTCTGTAAAGCTATAGAACTTGTAAAACCAGACACTTATATAGATTTAGGTGATACTGGAGAGTGGGAACTTTTTAGTAGACACCATTGGAAGAATAAAGAAAAGCCACCTTTAGAGATTTTAATTCCTATGTTAGACAAGGAGGTTAAATCGGTAAATGACGGAATGGATATTATTGATAAGTCTTTAGATAAGATTAAATGCAAAGAAAGATATTTTATTCAAGGTAACCACGAGCTATGGTTAGATGAATTTGTTGAAAAACATCCATACTTACCTCAATATAGAACTGAAAACGCTTTAAGATTAAAGAAAAGAGGATATGAATATTGGGAGTATCTATCAGATGATAAGCTAAAATTAGGAAAATTAAACTTTACTCACGGAGATTATGTTCCTATACATCACGCTAAAAAACACTTAGCTGAATACAAAGAAAGTATAATGTATGGACATACTCACGACTTACAGAGGTTTACAGACAAAGGACTAGGTGGGGTAATGAGTGCTTGGAGTATGGGGTGCTTGAAAGATATGAGGTCAAAAAAGAATAAGTTTATGAGGGGAAATCTTAAAAATTGGAATCACGCATTTGCAATTGTGGATATTTTCAACAATGGAGATTTCAAAGTTGAGGTAGTTGAAATAATAAGAGGAAGAACCAGTGTGTGGGGCGAACTGATAGATGGAAACAAATGATAGAAAAATTATTGAAAACAAACTATCTGTTCTTATATTATTATGGCTACTTGACAAGGTAATAATGTTGCTAATGTTAATTTTTACGAGATGAGTGTAAATGGAAAAGGAAAGCATAGAGGCACTTTTAGGACAGTATGGTTGGATAATCATAACTGCATTCTTGTTTTTAATTGGCAGAAAGAGTATGGAATCAGCTATAGAAGCTATTAAAGTTTTTGCTGGTAACGACTTGAATACTGATGATGTTATTATATTTGATGAAAGACCTGCTAGAGTTGTAAGGGTAGGTATGTGGAAGACAATATTATTTGTCTATGAAGTGGGTTGTGCAAAAGGAAAACCTTATGTTAAAGGTGGAAATAAAGTGTCAATCCAAAACGATAAGCTAAAAGACCATCTTATTGAAAAGCCATTACAAATGCTTGACTTGAAGAGATGGGATGACTGTAAAGAGAAATAGGAAATGAGAGATACATTAAATACATTATCAGCATATCCAGAAATAGGAATAACAACAAGTATGGGTTCGGGAATTATACATTATTTAGGCGTATTAAATCCAATATTAAGTTTCGTATCTTTAGTGATAGGAATTATTATTGGGCTTGTCACTTTATATCTTAAAATAAGAGAATGGGGAAACGAATAAATAAATTCATCGACATTGTTGTGCCTATTCTGGCACTATCATTAGCGTTTACATTATATAGATTAATGGAGATATTTAATCCTTTTATAGTATAATGGAACGTTTGTAACTTGCAAAATGAAGAACTCTATTTTAAAAATATTAGGAAACATCTTAATAAAATCTACAGGTTTTGATGTTCAGATAAAGCAAATCCAAAAAAATATAAATAAATATGGTCAATATATAGAAAACATTGAGAAGGATATTGCTATTTTGAAAAAGTCAAAAGGTAAACTAAATAAACTCAAGGAGAGATTCAAATGATGTCATTCATAACAAGCAACTGGGAATGGATTCTACTGGGTATGTATGTAGTAGAGAAAGTTGTAAAACTTAGTCCATCTCAAAAAGACGATGTTATTTTCGATATGATACTTAAACCTATTTTTGATAAGTTTAAGAAATAATGGATGCACTTGTCGATATTTGTGGTCATACCTATCAAATTAAGCTGGTAGAAGACCTTCATACATCTGATAATATCAAAATCTGGGGGAGAGTTAATAACTCCCTCCAGGTTATTGAACTTGAAAAAGATTGTTCTAAATCTAAATTAGGAGAAGCTCTATTGCACGAAATATTACACGCAATTGATTCTTCTATTGATGTGGACCTTGATGAAAGAAAGACACAGATTCTGGCTAACTCGCTGAACCAGTTAGGTTTGGGAGAGTATTTGGCTGGAAAGCTAGACTTAGTTAATCGTTAGGAAACTTTTGGATAGTGTCAATTTCTGACATAGCCAATCCTGCAATATTATCTTGTCCAGTTTCTTCTATAGCCTCAAGAGCAATCATAGCTATATTTCTAATCTTCTTTAACTGCTCTATTTTTTGATTTTGTTTAGTAATCATTATTCTCAGTTGAGATATTTCTTCGTTTACTAACATTTTTTCCTCGTTTCGTTAAGATAATGTAATTATACCAAAATACAATTTTTGTGTCCCCCGTCAAATCTGAAGAACTACTTGTCCATTCTGGGATAGATGCATTAGTTACAGTGGTCATATTTTTCAGCAATCTTTTTAGACATTCCATTTAACATAACACTTTCAATATCACACTTTAGCTCTCTGTTTTCTTCTTCTAGAACTTTTAGTCTTTGACATTTCGTTTCTAGGTCTAGCATTATTTGCTCTATTTGATATTGGAGCCTTTTTATTTCTGATACTGCTTCTGTTGGTATTTTTACTCTCTTCATATTTCTCCTTTGTGTATTTGGCTATTAATATTGCATCAGCAACATACAATGTTACTTTCGTGTCTGGATATCCCTTCTGTGCTATCTCTTTAAGTTTATTCTTTCTGTCCTTTTTAACTTTAGGCAGCACTCCATAATGAGACATCCATTTTTTAGGCGTTACTTTAGTATATTTTATATCTAAAGCAGACAATATGCCTTGCCAAATCCCATAATTTTCTCCAAAACTAAAAGTACTCTTTACTCCTTGATTCGGAAAACTATGTACTAATTCCAATTTAGCGACACATTTATCAATTTTCCTAATTATTTTAATATCTGATATCAAAGCATCTAAATCTTGATTGAATCTAAAACATTGTAGATTGTTTTCATCGTCAATAAACGCTATACCACCACTCTTTCCTGGGTCTACACCTATATAAATCATCCTATAATCCTTACACTATTTTCTATATCTAAAAAGCCTACTAATTTTTTAATCTTCTCAGTATTTCCAAATTCTGTTTGTCTAGGCATATCTCTCCATTCCCAATTATAAGAACAATCTTTCTTTGTCAAGTTAAATATATATATATTAGACTCCATCCTAACGGCATATATAAAATCTTTATTAGCTACTTGTGAATATACGAGATTATAACTATACTTATCAAATTCTATCATAGTGTCTTTATAAAACTTATGCCTATCTTTTATTTCTACTATATATCTTTCATCCTCTGCATCAAATCTATTATATTCATATTCGTCAGCCTTTAATGATAATCTACATTCTAAATTAATCTTATCTAGTATTTGCTTTTCGGCATCTTTCATTATTGTCTCCTATTTGGTGTTAAGTCAGCATTGCAACATCTACTATCTTCGCCTGCTATTTTAAATTGGTCATAAAAGTCAGATGTGTTGCATTTAGTACAATATCCCATTCTAGCATTTCCAGTAGCATCTAATTTAAATTCAGAGAAATGTAGTTTAGGCTTTGTTGGTTGTTTATTTTCTTTTTCAT
>CEUO01031577.1_pt1 | contig 14155 bp, 11 predicted proteins | sample 531391 | NCBI WGS metagenome assembly CEUO01 (sample SAMEA2622799, study PRJEB7988) | marine metagenome | isolation source: saline water (ENVO:00002010), including
GGACCGGATGCAGTCACACCTATGGGGCCTGTAGAGGCACTAGGAGTACCGAATCCAGCAGCAGCACCTGTTGGTCCAGTAGGTCCTGTGGGACCAGAAGGCCCGGTAGGTCCTGTACTTCCATCAGACCCATCGCTACCATCAGACCCGGCGGGGCCAGACGGCCCAGTCGGACCAGTTGGGCCTGTGGGGCCAGCCGGTCCTGTCGGTCCTGTAGGACCAGTAGAACCAGTGTCTCCTTTATCACCAGTCCTAGCAAACGTAACTGCCACATCTTCACCGTTGCTAAACGGCGATGTAGCAGATGAATCTACTGTGCTGACGGTTATATCAAAGTAGCCCGATTGCTCACTGAGAGCAGATATTGTGTGTAGTGTAAATTGTGATGGGTCCGTAAGGTTACTTACCTTTACATGCCCCTTTATGGTAGAAGTAGAATCGTCTATTGTTCTTAAGAAAGATTGTATGTCTGACCCGTCTAAGTCAGAATCATCTATGTAGATACCGGTAGTGGCGTTTTGCGTAGCGTTATCAAATCGTATCTTACCTGCACCGGGGTCGCTGTTTGTTGTAGTTGTGCTAAAGTCGTACTTGAATGTAGCACCGCCAAAGGAACCCTGTGGTCCAGTGGGTCCCGTAGGTCCAGTTGGCCCGGTCGGGCCAGTAGGACCAGTAGGTCCTTGACTACCAGTGGGTCCGGTAGCACCGTCACTTCCGTCACTACCATCAGAACCAGCAGGTCCACTAGGTCCTGTAGGCCCTGTAGGGCCTGTTCCACCAGCGGGTCCTGTAGGTCCAGCCGGACCAGTGGGACCGGTTGGTCCAGTTGCACCAGCAGGTATAGAAAAAGCGAATACTTTTGCTGTGTCTGGGCCAGAAGCCGTTACGCCTATCGGTCCTGTAGAAGCTGATGGTGTGCCAAAGCCCGCCGCTGGACCCGTAGGTCCTGTAGGGCCTGTGCTTCCGTCAGAACCATCACTCCCATCACTACCCGCAGGTCCAGTAGGGCCGGTAGGCCCCGTCGGACCCGTAGGGCCTGTTGGACCAGTTGCACCAGACGGTATACTGAATGCAAAAACTTTTGCAGTATCTGGACCAGAGGCTGTAACACCTATTGGTCCTGTAGATGCAGTTGGTGTGCCAAACCCGGCAGCCGCCCCATCACTACCATCAGAACCATCTGACCCAGAGGGACCGCTTGGACCTGTTGGTCCTGTGGAACCTTGAGGCCCTGTAGGTCCGGTGGGTCCAGTGCCACCTGTGGGTCCTGTTGGGCCAGTCGGTCCAGTGGCCCCTGCGGGTATAGAAAAGGCAAACACCTTAGCAGTATCTGGTCCACTGGCGGTTACACCTATAGGTCCCGTTGAAGCGGTTGGTGTGTCAAATCCAGCAGCAGCACCAGTAGGTCCGGTTGGTCCAGAAGGCCCTGTGGGTCCCGAAGGTCCTGTTGGTCCTGTAGAACCGGCTGGCCCTGTAGGTCCAGTAGCACCATCAGCACCATCAGCACCATCCGAACCCGCCGGTCCTTGTGACCCTGTTGGTCCGGCAGGTCCAGTTGGTCCAGTAGCTCCGCTAGGAATAGTGAAGGCGAAAACTTTTGCCGTGTCCGGCCCAGAAGCAGTTACACCTATAGGACCGCTACTAGCAGTGGGTGTATCAAACCCTGCCGCCGCACCTGTTGGGCCAGTCGGACCGGTAGGTCCAGCGGGACCCGTGGGTCCAGTAGAACCATCGCTTCCGGCAGGTCCACTAGGCCCAGTCGGACCTGTAGGTCCAGTTGGCCCAGTAGGGCCAGTAGCACCGCTAGGAATACTAAACGCAAAGACCTTTGCTGTATCTGGTCCACTAGCAGTAACACCTATTGGTCCAGTGCTGGCACTAGGAGTACCGAATCCTCCGGCAGCCCCCGCAGGTCCAGTTGGGCCAGTAGACCCCGCAGGTCCAGTTGGTCCCGATGGGCCTGTAGGTCCCGTAGGTCCCGTGCTTCCATCAGAGCCGTCTGCCCCAGCAGGTCCTTGCGGTCCGGTTGGTCCAGTAGGACCACTTGGTCCTGTAGGGCCGGTAGGTCCGGTAGGGCCAGTCGCCCCAGTATCTCCTTTGTCACCGGTTCGTGCAAAGGTTACAGATATATCTTCACCATCAGAGAATGGTGCAGTCGCTGAAGAATCAACAGCACTTACTGTTATACTAAAATAACCAGATGCCTCAGTAAGAGAAGATATAGTAAACAATACAAATTGGCTTGAGTCTGTTAGGTTGCTTATCTTTACATGACCCTTAATTGTAGAAGTAGAGTCATCAATAGTACGAAGGAATGATTGGATGTCTGTGCCGTCCAAATCAGAATCATCAATAAATATAGTTGTTGCTGAGTTTTGTGTGGCGTTGTTTAGTTTTAGTTTACCAGCTCCGGGGTCTGAGTCTGATGTGTTTGTACTAAAATCATACTTGAAAGTAGCACCACCGAAAGAACCTTGAGGACCTGTTGGTCCGGTCGGTCCCGTTGGTCCCGTCGGACCAGTTGGTCCAGTGCTACCATCAGAGCCATCGCTACCTGCCGGTCCTGTAGGGCCGGTAGCACCTGTGGGTCCAGTTGGTCCAGTTGGGCCTGTGGGTCCAGTGCTTCCGTCAGAACCGTCTGAACCTGCTGGACCCGTTGGGCCAGTTGGACCTGTCGGGCCTGTTGGTCCAGTGGGACCAGTAGACCCATCGCTACCATCGGAGCCAGAGGGTCCGGTAGGACCGGTAGCTCCTTGAGGACCGGTTGGGCCTGTGGGTCCACTAGGACCGGTGGGACCAGTTGGGCCGGTAACACCAACAGAGGATGTGTTCACCCATGAGTTAGCCGCTATCTTTCTAATATTAGCTCTGTTATACTGGCCTAGACTTGTAGTACCAGCTAAAGTAACACCAGAAGCACCAGCTAGTGTTAGAGTACCACTACCTATGTTTATCACATGAAGCTCGGTATCTCCGTCTGGGAATGAAACACTAGAGTCATTGGGTACAGTAAATGTTATGTCGCTACTTGAGTTGAGGACAACTAATCTACCTTCGTCCTTTCTGACAAAGGTGTAAGTATCTGTCTTAGTAACGGATGGCCTTACGTCTACTGCTATACCACCTACGGTAGTACCATCGCCGTAAAAAAGATAGGTTGCATCTGCATCCTTTAAGAGTTGAGCAGTGTGCGGTGTAACGCTGGTCCTGTCGGATTCGTCGCCAAGTATTATGTTCTTGTTATCTGTTAGTGGCATTCTCTCCCTCCTATACGCTACGCCCGCAGTTGTTTTATTTTAAGTATGTTTTATTACAGTTTCCTTAACTCCATACAGGAACACCACCACTTATTGTAAGCGTTGTACCGTTTCCGCCCGGACTTAACACTACTAGATTACCCTGTCCGTCGCCATACAGAATAGCTCCGGGCGCAACGGTAGTAAGACCAGTACCACCGTGAGTGACTGGTAGAACGTTAGTGCCTCCTATGCTTTCGTAGATGCCCTCTGTTACCTGTCTAAAATTCCAATCACCTATCACTGTAGGTCTTCTTGTGCATCTAATTACCACTGAGTTATTACCAGCCATGTTAGCATAGAACCTACCACCATCGTTTATCACAAGCTCGTTGCACTCAAGCACCTTACCGTCACTTACTAACCAATAGTTAGCCTTGTTATCATTAGCCTCTATGACTACCTTGTGGTATTGTGTGTTGAATACCTTTGTGGTATCATTACCAAAGGCAGCACTGTTAAGCTCGCCTGTGACTGGGAATACTACAGAGCCTGTGCCGGAGCTTCTGTATGTCTTGAATTTAGCAGTCGTGTGACCAAACTTGAAGTTTTCCCCTAGAGCCGTAAATCCACCCTCAAATAAAAACACCTTTTCATAATCGTATATGTCATACTTCTCTGACTCAAACTTTAGGTCGCCAGTTATGGTCCACATATCCACAGAGCCATATGTATTAAATGCCGTTCTTGAGGCATCACTGTAAATCTTTTTTGTTTTTATTATACCAGTGCCAGTTAGTTTGGGGTAAACACCGTCCACCATAGTAGTAGAGGTAGCGTTAAAATCAAATGTGGTGTTACCCCTGCTTGTATCGCTGGTAAAAACACTACCAGAATTAAGACTCATATTTACAAACGCTGATGTTGTAGAACCACCATCTCCAACAAAGGCCGAGACACTTGCAGAACCAGTAAAGTCAAAAGTAAGTGAGTGAGAAGCATTGATGACATTTTCTGCACTAATAGATAAAAAACCACCTACATTTATTACAGAAGTACCACCAGTGGTTATCTGAAAGTCTGTATTCCAATCAGATGCTATCTTTATATCATGAACAGTGTTAGGAAAGGTCCCATTAAATTGACAGTTTGCTTGTGCGGTAGCATCAAAAACCATGCTATCACTAGCAGTAGGCAAAGAGCCAGTAGACCAGTTACTTGCAGTTGTAGGGTCTGTGCTTGTGCCGCCTACCCATTTGACTTCTGCCATTTATCTCCCTCACTCATAATTGAGTGACCCGGATAACTGACCGCTTGTTGTACCACTCACTTTGGCGGCTGTGGCTTTCACTTGGAAAGCTGTGCCACCCATCTCCTCTATTTGTGCGACAAGTTGTTCTGCTTGTTTCTCAAACGAAGCCAACTGCTTGTTGAATCTGATATCTGATGTGCCTTGTTCTTTTTCCGGCACTACTGCTGGTATAGTGTCTATAAGAACCCTTAGACAGTCACAACACACCAGAAATTTGATAGCAGACTCCCTAAGTGTAGAAGTAGGTGCATTAGTGGAGGTGACACCAACAAAACCACTTTCTCTAGATTTCTTGTTTATTTCTGCTATTCTAATATTAAGATACTCTATAATAGTAGCGGCATTCAAACCTCTTGGCCTGTTTAGCAAATCTCTAATAACTCTAGGAGAAATGCTTGTATCACCTACGGTTGCACCCTCATCTACAACCAGCTCTCCCATATCAAATGGCACTTATTAACACCTCACGCAAATTTTGTATCGTAGTCCGATGGAACATCAATAACTATCATGTTACTTGAAGGTTCGCTTGCTCGACCTACAACTACAACCCTGCGTGTAGCAAGAATCCTTTCTGTCATCTCGCTATCTGGTAGCCAATAAAGAGCCTTTCTGGGTGCAACCAATAATGATAAGGGGTGGTTCTTGTATCTTGAACCAGCGTTGCGATGCAACCTTACTAAGTAACCCATACCAGATTTCCAATGCTTTAGGCGATGCTCCATGTCGGATGCTTCGCCGGAAACAGGTAGAGGTATGCCTTTCTCCTTAAGAGAGGAAGCCAAGCCAGCCTTAGACGGCCCTTTCGGAACCGCCTTTGGCTTAGGCTTAGGCTTTGCTGCCTTTTTAGGGGCAGCCTTCTTCTTAGTAGAAGCCTTCTTATTTTTCTCTGCCATCTAGACACGCTCCTTATTCAAGAGCGTACTCCGGTTAGCTTGACTATCCTGTGGGTCTTGTTAGCAGAAGCACCGTCTTGGTGTTCGTGGATAACGCTACCCATGTAGCCAGTTAGGAGCCAGTCGAACCCTACTCCGGGGAGTCTGGTTAGCTCGGTTTCTTGGAAACCGGGTCCGTTGTATGTAAAGAATTCAGCAGTCTCAGCACCGGGAACCATTAGGATAGCGTCGTTGCCTAGTGCGCCGCCGCTTCCGAAATCTCTGGTGTAGTAGATTGTTAGGTTTGCGATTCTCCTCAAGTGGTCGCCTAGTGACTCAACAACGTTTCCGTAAAGGGTTGTGTTGAGGATAGCACTCCTCTTGTCTGCTGGAAGGACTAGAGCTAGAGGCTCGTTTCCAGAAACCTTTGCGTTAGCAAAGATGTCGTCCATCGCGGATAGGATGTCGCCCTCTTCATCAGCCGAGGAATCTCCGAACACAGCAGTTGCTGCGACTGAGTTGTCTGCTCCACCAACCAAAGTCGTTAGAATGTGGTTGTCAATGGTGTCAGCCCTAGCTCTAATGATTCCTAGTTGTTGCCTGTCAATGTTCTCAAAGGACTCTCCTCTTAGCCTTACAGCGTCAAGGAAGGTGCATCGTCCCTGTCCCTTCTCTAGCTTGGTGCTGTAGTTAGCAGTACCAATGCTGGTTGGGTCAGTGATAGCCACATCGTCTAGTGGGTACTCAAATGTACCGACAACTCCCGTGAACCATGTGAATGATAGCCACGGTACGCTTCGTACACCAACAAGGTCGGTTGCGATAGCGATTGTGTTCGATTGTAGCTGGATAAAGTCACGGAGCGTCTGCTCTAAGACAGAATCTCCGGGTGCGAATGGGCCAGTAGCGGCCTCTACGTTCAATATTTCTTCTAATGTCTGATTCATATTTTTCACCTCTTAATCTCCTATATTATCTCACTCAACCACTCCGGCACAAAGCACTGGTATCAAGTCTCCGGCTGCTGGGGTTATGCCATCTTTGCCCATGTAAACACCAACGAATGTTGCGGAGTTTGAAGAAGTTGTGTGAACGTGTCCGTCTGCTTCGGCTGTCTGAGAAACGTAAAGCCTCTCACCAGTCTTGAGTACGCCTCCTCCGACGCACTTCATCAACTGAACACCGCTTAGGGGTATAATGGAAACTGTTCCTGTCCCTGCTGCCTCTAGCTCTCCGTCCTCTCCTCTTGAGGACTCACTGATTGTTACGCCGATAGGCTTGTCAGTGACGCTTGCTGTTATCATTACCCCGCTGCCGTCAAACTTTACTAGAAGTCCTTTGCTCGCAAAGGTGTTCTGTATGTCTGCACATCCAACTGGGTCTAATCCTCCGTATTGTACCATCTTAATTCATCTCCTTTATTGCCTCGTACTTGTGAGCTGTCATTCTTGACCTCTCATCTGCTGCGAGTGTTTTGTTCCAAGCTGATGCCCACGCATTGTAAGCCTTAGAGTAGACTGCCTCATCGTTGGAAATCATCTTTCCGTTAAGGTAGTTAGAAACCATAGGTCTGTCCTCGGAAGCTACTGCTGGCTCGGCCACTGTCTTCTCGACTGACTCTACTGGGGTCATCTCTACTGGGACTGGCTCAGGGTGAGCTGCTTCCCAAGATGCAATCAAGGTTTCAAGGGTTGGTGTGGAAAGGTCTTCGTGACCGGACATTCCGAGGTCGGATGCCTTAGTTACAAGTGCCATTCTCTCGTCTTCAACTCTTTGTGCCTCAATTGCTTCGTATTCTGCAATTCGGCTGTTTGCGAGAACAAGCTCTGCTTTCACAGACTCCATCTCGTCTTCAAAGTTTATTTCTGTATTTTCTGTTTCGGTCATAGCAATCACCGTTGGTTGATTCTGGTGAGATGATGAGTGACCTATAAACGTTTGCGATTTTTCTGTTGCTGTAGGTGTTTCAGCCTTTACTTTTTTCTTCTCTATGGTTTCTACATTTGCCCTCTTGTAAGCAGGTCTTTTAACTAATGCCAAGTGGTCGAATGTAAAATCTTCTCCAAAAATAAATCCATCTTCGGAAGCAGCAATAGGTACACCGGAGCCACCTATAGAAACACCGTAGCCCTTCTCCTTCCACAAACCATCTTCCATAGATGCAAACAATTCTTCTCTTGTAACTCTAGCTACATAGCGCACATCGTAACCTGCTTGCGTAGTGAAAAATGTTGCCCCCACAATATTACCTACTGTTGATTCCTCAATAGAATCCATGCTTCTTGTAAACCCAGCACCAGTCTCATTTGCCTTTGGGTGCATAAGTGTAACGTCTGCTCCCTCCATTTGAGAAACTACAGACCTTGCACCAGCAGGTGTAAGCGACCACTTGTTTTTGTTCATACCTTCGTGGAATGCGATGCCTCTTATTTCATAAACAATCTTTCCAGTCTCGGCACTAACCTTAGCTTCAAGCTCATCTATTTCTAAATCTATGGTAACAGCTATTCTTTGGCATCTACCATCTTTCTTTTCAAAGCCCGGTTCACATGAGCTGGTTTTGGTATCATAGGCATTGTATTTTATTTTGCGAGTTTTGTATGGGTCTTCTTTGTGGTCGTGTACATGCAAAGCATAAGCATCCTCATCTTCCTTCTTTTTCTTTTTCATGTAGCTCTCTACTTCTACATCACCCTTTCTTTTACTCATAAATTCTTCATGGGATTCGCATGGCATGTAAATAGTCTTACCATTCATCTCCATTGTGTGTATTTTGTCGCAACCCATTTTCTTTGCTTGATTCATAGCTTCGCCGGGGTTGTCGTATTCCATTTCTGCTCTATAGTGGTCTTGTCTTTTATGAGCTTTATCTTGGTCTTTGAATTTGTGTCCCTCATGAGCTTTCATACATTCATCCTTAGTGTTGCCCATCTCTTGACACCTTGACATATACTCAGAGTGAGTCTCCGTACTCTTTGGTGTTGGGGTCGCAGCTTCGTAGTTACCACACAAGCACTCGCCTTCACAATCACAATCATTCGCTTTTACATCATTACAACCACATGGTTCATCCATAGCTTCCACCTTTCTTTTACTTTCCCACTGTCTACAACTCCAATACCTTGCCTTATACTTTGGTCCGGGGTTATCGCAGTTATGTCGTGAACGAAAATTACGCCTTCTTTCTGGGTCATCTCTTTTGATTTCCATATTTGGGTCGCCAAACCTTACCAGAACAACGTTTCCCTTTTCGTTTGTAGTGTACACACCAAATTTTTTTGATGCTCCGGGCGTTCTAAACGGTTTGTTCAATGTTACTTTACGACCTTGATATTCAGCCGCAGTAACATCTGTTTCGTTCCAGTCTTCGTATGCAACGACTTCTCCGCCACAACCGCAACCGCACGACATAGTAGCCGAATTTTAGATGTGTCTTATTAATCCTTCTTACCTTTACCCTTTCTTGGATGACCACTAGGTAAAAGGTCGTTATCTTGTGTGTACTTAGGGTTGGATGGTCTACCAGACCTAACCAATCTTAGGAAGGCATTGACTCTAGCCATAGACCAAGCGGCCCTGCTCACACCCGGCCTATGGCTTGTGGAGTAAGCACCAGCACCTCTGCGATAAACTGCTTTCAACATACGAAGCGTTACCTTTCGGTCTGACTTGGCGTTGTGGTTCTTGACCTTTTCTTTTAGGCTATTAGTAACCTTTTCACTAAATGTTACTGAGCCACCGGGTCTAGCAGAACCGGGTTTGTTTCTAGGACTGCCTTTTATCCTATCTTTCTTAGGGGCAGGTGTAGAACGAATATCTGCCTTTTTGTTTGAGTAGCTTAGACAGACCGCATATCTCTGGTCACGGTCTGGGAAGTCCCTGTTCATCTTGGTATCTGCCATACACCTATTTATGAACGCGGCCTCGCTTTCTCCATCCCGACGGGTAGGCATGTGAGTGTCACCTACACCTTGTCTTATTAAACTTAGTCAAGTATTACACCAAACAATCTCAAAACGAACACCCATATGGGGTGTCCGTCGTATTCCATGCTCACTCATCCTTCGCAAGCTCGCAATCAAAACAGGAACCACTTACGCAGAAGGAACACCAAATACTCATGTTCATTCTTTCTTCACCTTTTTGTTAGTAATTTGAAACGCTTCCATGTCTAGGTTGTGTTGCTTCTGCATCTTTTCTAGGTCTAGGTCGTGCTTCAACTTAAGCTCCTCAAGCATTCTTGTGTGTCCCTCGATTGCTTCAGCAGAGGTAACGTCGCTTGCTAGTTGGTCTGGTAGAATGTTTATCTTTGCGCCTTCTTTGCTCTTGAACAGGTCAAGCACAGATGTTATGATAAGAAGTGCTGGACCACCGAGAAGACCGATGACAGTTAGTTGTGAGTCTGTAATATCTCGCTCTTGCACAATAGAATAGTATGATGCGACAACGGCTATCATAACCCACATAATTACAACCATAAACCCGAAGGCAAGCATTAGATACTCGTTAGGATTTGACATTTTCATGCGAGTCATATTGTCACCACTGTTGGTTTGTTTAATAAATGTTTTAGTAGGTTTCTTTGAGTGGATATAGAAAGATACAAGAATGAGTACACTTAGTAGCGAAAAAAATACTTGCTCATATGTTACTATCATCTATAATCTACGGCTCCGGGTTGTGAGTTTTCTCTCGGTAGCTCACCGACAGACGCACCCTCACCGCCCTTTCTTTGGTCGCCAACATTACTTACGCTTGGTAGGCTCAACATGTCTAGTGCTTGGTTTAGAGTTAGTATGCCGGAGTTATAACCCAACACAACTCTCTGCATCACGTTTAGCGGTGTTTCGCTATCCATAGCTTCAAATTTGATGGTGGGTAAATCTTGCTTCCTGTACTCAATACCTAGAAGGTCCAAGTGAAGCATAAACATTTTTGTTGCAGCCTCGGAAAGTATGCGGTGCATACGAGATATTGCTTGAACGGCCCAAAGGTTTGCGTTGTATGTTGCGGCGAAGGTAGAGCCACGCTCTTGACCCGCAGCAACTCTTGGAACCTGCAACACAGCCGCTATGTCTGCGTTTATTGTGTCAAGGAATCCCGTGTTGTTGGGTACGCTGTTGCCCACATCAACATGGTGTAGCTGAACGTAGTGAGGTAGTACAGGTATCTGGTCGCCCCTTAGTCCCTCAAAGAGCTTGATGACTTCGTTCATGATGTGTGTAAGTCTTTCGTTTTGTTCCGCTGGGTCCTGTATATGCTCTATTGCAGACTTGTCTATGGTGATAAACTGCTTGGTCATTGAGTCTTCAAGACTGATGCGGTTGTTCATGCTGTTGTACTTCATGCGTATTGGCTGCTTGAGCGACGTGAATCTGCTTGCACCCCAGATACCATATGTCTTTCGTAGCTTGTTGTCTGTAAACCAGTTAGAACGTGCGTCTATCTTGATGTGTAAAATCTCTGATGCTGGTATTGCTCTTTCATAGCTTGAGCCTTCTCTTACCATGTATATCTCTGGGTTGATGATTGGGTTGTCGTAGTCGGCTACGAAGTAACTACCTGCACCTCCTCTCTCATCTACTATGGTAATTTGTTTGATGGGTAAGCTCTGTACCTTTGTGATTCCGACTCCTTGCCTTCCGACTATCTTGTTTATGTCGTTTCCATACACCATGAGGTTACGCATGGCGTTTATCATAATGTCGTCAAACTCTATAGTGTCCTCAACCAGTGACCTTATCGCATCACGTATGCGGGCGTTTCTACCCTTTGAGTAATTTATTTCGTAGTTGTTAGCTGTTAGCGAAACTGCTCGTACAGCACCGTTAAGCTCTGGGTCTAGCTTTAGCATATTGTCGTACAGGTCATACTCATTGTCGTGGTTGCTGTCCTTTCTTAACCTCTCCGTGTCACGTACTATGTCTGGAATACCAGCTACCGCTCTAAAGTCTTCGGTAACTATACCCTCTCTAGCCTTTTCAATCATCGGATTCCTTGTTTCCTCTTTCGCTATCAACCCAAATAAATTCCACGGGCTTCGCTTCTCGGCCATGTCGGTTGATTTAACGGGCGTCATATAATCATTGGGTTATTCTTTTTTATATTTTGGTGTTTTTTAGAAATAATTAAACGCTTTACTGCTCTATTCTTTCTTAATTATTTAATTTTTTCAATAATGTGGAGAAGTTACCTACGGTAACTATAGTAGTAGTAAAGATAGTTGGGAGGCCACTACCAAACATGTTATAGAAGAAATTGAAAAAATTATTTGTAGGCTTTCAGTGTAACGGTTTTTTCTTTTTGTTGTAAGCTAAAATTACTAAAAAATAAATACTAATGATTATAACACCTTATCAATACCGTTGGTATATGAGTGGTACGGGGGGCCAGTATTTTACTGGTGGTACTAAGTTAATAGAGAAGTTTGCCAACGACAGACATTGGGCGTCTACAACCGAGTTTGCTAGATTCCTAACAGAGATAGAGCCAGCTAGAAGTTTTGAGGCTTGGCGAAACGCAATCGCACGTTGGATTGCCAAAGGTAATGTGCTGAATGACATAGATTACGAAGCCAACGATACTACTACCACACGCATATACTATGACAAGTCAAACGATAATTACATTGTGTTACTAGAATCACATGATGGTATGTTGATTGTCGAGGGCGAAAAGCACAGGGCCATGAAAAAGGCATACTCCGATGTCGGTGGCGGTCTTACATATGATGAGATGGCTAGAGAGTTTGACATGCCCTCCTCTTGGGTAAGCGAGTACATACGTGTCAATAAGTGGAAACATGCCATGCAACCATTCACTGATGAGGAGCTTGTAGCTAACACTCTTGATGAGATGGTAGACAACTTCCTTGACATACGCAAGAATGAGATTCTAAAGAAGGCTGAGAAGAAAAAGTGGAGGCAGATAGAAAAAGATGCAGAGCAGTACAATGTTTTGCGTGAAACACTTAGTAAAGACTTCTTTGAGGTACTAGCTAACCACAAACCTGTTAGTGTCAAGCGCAAGCCTATGAAGCATACAACAGATTATGCGGTGGTGCTTTCTCCTACTGACCTGCACTTTGGTAAGTATGGCTGGGTAGATGAGGTAGGTGGTACTTACAATCTTGATGAAGCTAAGGCTAGGGTTCTTACAAAGACTGAGGAGTTACTAGCTAGGCTACCAAGCAAGCCAGAAAAATTCTTTGTGGGTATTGGTTCTGACTGGTTCCACGTAGATAACGACATAGGCACTACTACTAAGGGTACGGCACAGGATATGGCAGCTACACCAGCACAGATTCTTATGCAGGGTTGTGACCTTGCTAGGCAACACATTGACTTGTTACGTACAGTAAGCGATGTCGAGCTTGTGTTTATGGGTGGTAATCACGACAGGCACACCAGTATTATGTTGATGTTGTATCTTGAGGCTTACTACAATACATGTGATGATGTCACAGTAACGGTTAGTCCTCACATTAGGCAGTATGTTACCTATGGTAACAACTTAATTGGTTTTACTCACGGTGATGGTAAGGTGATGAACAAGTTACATTCCCTTATGGCACATGAAGCACGTAGAGATTGGGGGGTAACTACCAATCACTTGTGGTTCCACGGTCATTTGCATCACCAACAGATTAGAGAGGTCGGCGGTTGTCTTGTGGTTCAACTGCCCAGTTTAGCTGGCGAAGACAGATACCACAGTCGTAACGGTTACGTTATGGCTAGGCCGGGCCTATCTGCGTATATGATTGACAAGAATCTTGGATTGACAGGTAGTTTGTTTGCCCCGGTGGTACATGATGAGTGAGTGGACTTCTGCTAAGTGTTGGGCATGTGGCTGGACCGCACCACGTATGTTACTTAGCAAGGCACAGAGTAGAGTTTGTCCTCACTGTGGTAAGAAGGAGTTGCATCCATTATGAAACTTACACAAGATTTGGCTATGGAGCGTAGTCGTCGTTCTGTCAAGTATTTCTACGAGTGGCTTGGTTACACTTGGGGCGACCACATTGGCGAGTGGATGGATATGTATGGTGACAGAAAAGATGCCGAGGTTCATAGGGTTTGCGTGATTGCTCCCCGTGACCACAGCAAGTCTACTACTCTTAGGGTAAAACTACTACACCAATGCTTGTTTGACAAAAAGGCAAACGGTAAGCCGTTCACGTGCTGGTTGATTTCTGCTAGTAAAGACACGGCAATCAGAAGGCTACAAGAGATACGTGACGATATGAAGTCGCATCCTCAGTTATCTAGGTATCTTGACCCAAAGAAGGGTAACAAGAGTGAGATTCACTTTACCAATGGCGCATGGATTATGGCTACGTCGGTTGGTTCTGCGATTCGTGGTGAGCATCCGGCTTGTGTGGCTTTCGATGACATACTTGTAGATAGCGATGAGTTGAATCCTACTGGCTTACAACAGTGGTTCCGTAAGGCTATCAGTCCGATGTTGAGTCCGGGTTCTTCTTTTTACGTGGTAGGTACGCCGATGTCTATGACTGACCTGTATCACACAGAGATGCTAAACAACAAGTCTTGGAAAAGTGCTTCTTGGAGTGCAATACCTAACTACGATGAGTGGAAGTCTAGTAATGGTGAGGTAGAGGCAAAGGCACTGTGGCCGGAGTATCGTAGTGCTAAGTTTCTTCTAGAGCAGAAAGACGCAGTAGGCGAGCTAGAGTTTGCACAAGAGTATCTATGTCGTGTGGTTGATGACGA
>CEUO01012783.1_pt1 | contig 14114 bp, 6 predicted proteins | sample 531391 | NCBI WGS metagenome assembly CEUO01 (sample SAMEA2622799, study PRJEB7988) | marine metagenome | isolation source: saline water (ENVO:00002010), including
ATGGGTTCGATGGCGGGTGTTCTCGAACAGGGCGCACCGCGTGCCGATGTTGGTCTTTATGGTGATGCCACCACTGACGTTGGCACTAAACTTTATCTTCAGAATCTGAACCAGACTTGGCCAGATCCTCTGAATGGTCCTAATGCTGCTCCGTATCGTCTTGGTATCCCAATGCGTTCCATGATGTCCAACATCATGTTCACGCTTGGCGAACTCCAGGCCGAAGCGGTTCCTGCATTCATTGGAGAGGTTGTGGCTCCGAAGCTCGAAGGCTTTGCCAAGAACATCGCCCACACCCTCTGTAACTACTGGTATATCAACCAGAACGATTTCTACAAGCTCGGAACAATCAGTGCCATCATCGACGCAGATGACGGTGATGCTCTCGATGCTTCTACTACTCGTGCTCGTTGTACCATTACGGAAGGTACCTATGACCGATTCTATGTCGGTCAGGCTATCGACATCATCAAGAACGATGGTGACTACCGTAAGAATGACACTGGTGCCGATGGCTCCCAGACCACTGCTACCCGTATCAAGGTCTTCGTTGACGCGGTTGACGAACTCAAGGGTTACGTCTACCTGAAGTCAGATACGACTGCCTTCAACGGTGGTGGTGCTTCGTCCCACGACACCATTGCTACGGACCTCCTGGTCTACGCTAACAGTGCTGATTTCACTGTTGCCGCAGGCGCAAATGTTGCTCCTACCGGAATTGCTGGAATCAACAGTTGGCTGAAGTCTGGTGACACTGGCGCAAACAACACCAAGTACCTCCTTGGTGATGAGCGTGACACGTCGAACCAGATTGACCTGAGCATCCATCCTGAGTTCAAGTCCTTCACTAAGGGCAGCGTTGGTGTCTTGACTGAGCACAAGCTCCGTCAGTACCTCCGTCGCTTCCACTCCGCTAAGAACAAGTACGGTCAGTACATTGACTGCCTTGTTGCTTCTGATGGTGTGTGGATGGCCTACGAGGCAACCAAGATCGGTCGTGAGATTCTCGACCGTACTGGCCGTCTCAGCAGCCTGTCCAGCGAAGGCTCCAACGAAGGGTTCCAGTTCGCCTTCGACGGTCGCTCATACACCGGCTACACCTCGACTTACGTTGAGGATGGTTCGGTCTACGGCATCCGTAAGGGTGGTTCCAACTGGAAGCGTTACGTACCTCCAACACCTTCGGGTTACACCAACTTTGATCGGGTTGAATCCTTCATCCCATTCAACTTCATTGCTGGTGCCCTGACTGGTACAGGTACTAACAAGCTGCCTATCTACGATAGCTCTGCTTCGGGCAACCGCAGCATGGTTACCGAAGGCGTCCAGATGCCTGGACTGCTGCGTATGCAGCTCGTTCCAGATCAGCCTGCTGGCATGAAGTTGACCGGTGTTACCACCGACAACGTATACAGCGACGTTTGATCTGATTGAAGGATGTCCTCCTTCCCTTGATCGGGACCCTCCCAGCCTCCGGGGGGGTCCCTTTCTTTTCCCCGCTGAGTGGTTACAATGATTCCAAGGAGACGACTATGGACATGGAAATGATCTTTGACCCTATTGAAGTAGCGATGATGGACGGCCTCTGTCTAGACGAGAGACACCATATCTGTCCTGAAAGCCAGTGGCTTCGTGCTGTGAAGAGAACCACTGGGAGGGATGATCTATTCGTTTACTACCACAAGGAAACAAACAAGTTTGTCCTGGCTCAGTGGATCTACACTCCAGAGAAGGACGGGGTTGCAATCTGTACCGAACTCGAAGTAATGGATGAGGCTCCAGATCGAGGCGGCTGGATCTCACTTGAGTACATCAAGATGAGATGCTCCAAAGGCGATGAGATGATGAAGTCTCTACGTCACAAGATGAAAGAAGATAAGTACCGCAAGCGAGCAGAAAAGGAAGAGCTTCTTGCAAAGAGAACTGCCGCTGCAGACTATTTCCGAAAACAAGGCAAACCAGAAATAGCTGCAAGTATCGAAACAGGGCCCTACCACAAACCTACGCAGCAAACTCTTGATTTGCTTAATGGTGGTGCTACTAACAAAGTCATCACTTCAGGATAAACCATGCATAGTACCGGATCATTTTTGCTGACAGTTATTGAGAGAGTACGAGCGTACTTGGACGAGAGTACAATTGACGCCAAGTACACAAATGATTATCTGGTACGACATGTGATCTGCCCTGAGATGGTCAACGTGATGTCCCGGCTATCAATGAACTACTCGAATCCTATCAGGCTTCGACACTCCATTACACTTGCGACCGATCAAGAACACTACGTGCTCCCTCCTAACATTGGAGAGATCTATCGCATAGCCATCTTGGATGACAACAACCGAGTTACTCAGGAGATGATGCCTAAGAATGAGTTTCATCCCCGAGGACCTAACTGGCAGATCCAAGGTAACGAACTAAGCTTTAAGCCTCTTCCTGCTAAAGCTGAAACTGTAGATATCCATTACATTCCTAATGGGGACTTCCAGCCACACTACGATTCAGATGGTGGTGAGTTTACTAGCCAAACTACATTCGTATTTGATTCTGCTCCTACTCTTGGTTCGATTGATAACCGGGAGAATGCTTATGCAGGGGCTGTCTTGAGGGTGTGGACTCACAGTACTCATGCGGTTCTTGAAGAACGAGTTATTGAGTCGTACGACGCTAGTACCCGAACCGCTACCGTCCGTCGTCCATTTACTACAGACATCTCTGATGGAACCCAGACTGGGATGCGTTACGAGGTAGCTCCTGCAGGAATGAACTCACTTTATCAGGCTATTGCTTGTGCTTGCGCTATCAATCTTGGTACGGTAAGGAATGTAACCAAAAAGCAGATGGACTTCTTTGTTCTTCAGTACAAGATGAACATGAAGACAATCGGAGACAACCTCAGTAATCTTCAGAATCGACAGGGTAAATCTTACGATAAGAGAACCGTCGATAACTCAGGGGCTTTGTTTATCGGTGAGCCATGAGTAACTTCTTCTCTTCTGATAATTCCTTTCTGGGTTCTGACATCCAGCAATCTAGCTGGATACATCTGTTTGTTCAGGCAAGCAGAGCTTCTATCAATGACCCCCAGGGTAGATTGGGATTGTCTCCAGATTCGGTGACCCCTCCCAGTATGACTGAGAGAGAAGGACATTGGAGACAGGAAGTCTTTCAGTCTCTGCCTCCTGCTGTGGCCGCAGCCCGTCCTAATGCTTCGGCTTGGCCTTCAGAAGGTTGGCCCGCCATGGCCGCCGGAGCCGGTTGGCCTTCAAGCTCTTCCCCTCCGCCTCCTCCTTGGATCCCTCCCATAGAAGAGTCATCAGGAGGAGAATCTCTTCTAGAAACTGTCGAAGTTAGTATTGGGACGACGGAGGGTTCTTTAGCTACAGGAACCTTATCCACATCCTTTACTACAAGCAGTAGCAGTAGTTCATCCTCATCTTCTTCTTCGACTACCAGTTGCGTAGACCAGGAAATCTGCGAAGAGAATACAGATAGTGATTTCATTGTAGAAATTACTTCTCCGTACAACTACGGAACAAACATCTTCACCATTGATCCAACCTTGCAAGGTGATGTTTGGACAGGATGTAATCTTACTGAAACCAATGTGACTCGCATCAACTGCTATGTTAATTGGGATTGTCCTGCCGAGGACGCGGCATTATTCCCGAGTCAGAATGCTCCAAACCAACAGACACAACCTCCTGTACCAAACAATCCGTTAAACCCCGGTATGAATCCTACCGTAGATTTTGAAGTGCCCGATGAGTGCTGCATAAACATCCCCGGGGTAGAAATTACAGTTACGGTTCTTTGGGAGTACATAGCAGAAACTGATAACTGTAATTGCCAACACCCGGGTATCGATCCTACAGACCAGACACCTGTTCTTGGATACTGCACAGCTCACGTTCAAGAAATTTATGAACTTGAATGCTGTACTCCACAAATCGTATCTTGTAACCCAGCCGGAGGATGATAAGTGGCTCGGAGGGACGATAGAATATCTGCTCAAATAGATCGAGTAGCTAAAGGAGAAACCCGGGAGTTTCCGCCTGAAGTCCGTAGAGTTAGATCTACAAAGAAAGCAGGTGAACTCTTAGTTAAGAGGTCCGATGCTACAACGGTAAATATGAAAGACCAGTTTGCTGGTATGCCGATATTCCTGGTCCTATCCGGCCCTTCCCTTAGAACCCACAACTTATCGTTGATCCACGAGGAGGGGGCTTTCTCTTTTGGGGTCAATAATAGTTGGTCGGTCCATAGGCCCACCTTTTGGACGTGTGCTGATCCCCCTAAGAAGTTCCTCTCTCAAGGGTGGTTGGACCCCAGGATTCTCAAGTTCGTTCCTCAAGGCAAGGAACACAACAAGATCAGGAAGAAGATAGATGGTAAATTCCACTCTTCTTCCATCACCACTAAGGATTGCCCTAATGTGGTTTATTACCCTCGAAATACAGATTTTGACCATCAGTTCTTTTTGTCTGAGCCGACCGTCAATTGGGGGAATATGGGAGGGGTCAAAGATTCCCTAGGCCTTAAGGGGGGAAGAAGCGTAATGTTGGCTGCAATTCGGCTTTCTTTCTATCTAGGCTTCAGAAGTATTTATCTACTGGGCTGCGACTTTAAGATGGAGGAGGGAGCGCAGAACTATGCGTTTAAGCAGGAAAGGACGAAAGGGGCTGTAAACGGCAATAACAGCACGTACAATGCTCTTATCAAAAGATTTGAGGCCCTCAAGCCATTGTTTGATAGAAGGGGCCTGTCTGTATATAACTGCAATAAAGAGAGCAAACTGAAGATATTCCCTTTCAGGTCTCTAGAAGACGGGATCCAGGATTTCAAGGAACACCTCCCTGACATAGAAGACACAACCGAGTGGTATGAAACAGGGACCAAAAAACTCCAGTTGAAACGAGTCAGTAAGAATGGCAAATGAACTGTTTAGTCGATGGACTTATCCTCTTATTGAGGTGAGTCAGGATAAGAGGGTAGCCCTACCTGCAGTAAAAGAGAACTACGCTGGTGAACTCACCGGCATAGACGGTTCACTTCAAGGTGGTCTTCGTCCTTTCTCTGGGTTCAAGGAAGTCTATGAACTTGACTGTACTGCAGATTCTAAACACACCACGGATTCCCGTGTCTCTGACTTCTTCCCTGTCACATTCAACATTGACTTCGACACATACGGGTATGGTTTTGTTTACCGAGCAATCCGACCAGACCTCTTTGCCTCTACCAGTTGGACCTTCACGGACGATATGCCTGCGCTTCAGCATATCACCTTAACTGATTCAGCAGGCACTACTAAAACATACCGCGCTGTAGCCACTGGAGACCTGGCCAGCAACGGTGCTATAGCACCAGCAGTCAGTGCAAGTGGTCCGATCATTACCTTTAAGACAGGTACGTGGGAAGGAAGCACAAACAATAAGACCACGATCAAACTGATTTCGACTACAGGGAAAACAAGAACCTACGAAGCTACTACTCTCACAGGATTCGGAGGCCAGGTCCTGGAGAATGGAAACATCGGATTCAGCGTAGACAATGACAATGCAGCAACAACTGCTGGATACTTTAAGTCTGCGTTGGAGTCTTCCAATGGACACAATGGTGAGATCGTCTGTGCCATAGACACTGCAACTTTAACTCTGTCTCAATCATCCGGAGGTGTAGCAGGTAATACTACGGTTACCCCTGACGCAGATTTTCTCTCAATGGTTACACAGACCTCAATCTCCAGTTTCACTGGGGGATTGGACTCTTGTGTAGGATTCAAGACAGATCCTTCATGGGATCAGAACGATACCGCCACAGCTCTTCGTGATGCAATCCTGTCTTCCAACGGCCACAACGGGACAATCCTTGTTGTATGGACAGCTGGAACAGGCAAGCTAACTCTAACTCAAACTGTCAAGGGTTCTGAGGGAAACACCGCTATTACGGTAAGTAGTGGGTGGGAGGCCAGGGTTGACGGCAGTATGCCTCTATCTTTCGTAGGAGGCGCAGACACAGGCGAAGCAGACATCTTCTTGGACTTCTACCTTGCAGGGTGTGGTACTTGGTCCAAGGGTAACTTGATCAAGGCCAATGTAAGTACAACGGAACCCATGGACGTAAAGTCTACGGGCCGCATAATCATGGTCGCCATGAGTGGGGTATCCCCCACTGCGTTTTACGTATCCAAGGTTAAACCCGACAGCACCTTCTCTGACCCCGATTCAATTTACTGCATTCAAGTAGGCGAATGTACCTCCTCCGCTGATGGGGTGTACTGTCCTGCATCTGCACGGTTTGTGCTTGCAGAAGAAGACAATGATGCAGCAGACGCCGCTAAAGCATCGGCTACTTGGACCTTCACTAACTATGCCGTCAACGATTCCCACATTTTAATCCAATCAACTGACGGCACTACTCGAAGGTATAGAGCTACTGACGGGGGGACTAACGGAACCCAAGAAGTAGTTGGAGGAGTGATTTACACCCAATTCAATTCTGGGCGTTCAAGGGCCACAGCTACGTGGACCTTTAACGCACAAGTCGATGCGGCAGAAACAATCAAGCTGATCGACGGCGACTTCAAAGAGCGAACCTATAAGTGTGATGCTGCTGCACAATCCACTGTTCTCTCTTCCCAGCAAGCCACGGCCACCTGCACGTTTACCTCTGCAGCACCAGAGGGTTCCACCATCACCCTCATGGATACTGCAGGGTTGTCCAAAACTTACGTCGCCCGATCTTCTGGATCTACCGGAGACCTGGAAGGCACGAACGTAATCTTCAATCGAGGAAGCAGCGGTAACGATACTGTCAACCAACTCAGAACTGCGTTGACACATTCGAACGGACACAACGGGACTATCACTGCGGCTGACCCTTCGGGAGGCAGCGTCCTCACCATGACGCAAACGACTGCGGGCGACGGCAACACCGTCATTACCACAAGCGGCCTATCCACGGCTACCGATCCTGATCTCCCCGCTAGGTTCAGTGGCGGAGGTAAAACGATCAGCTTCCTCCGAGGCGGCGATGCTAACGACGCAGGCCAAACGATCACGAATGCGATCAATAGTTCCAACGGTCACAACGGTTCCATTGTTGCGGCTTGGACAGCAGGATCCGGTAAGGTTGACGTAACCCAGGCTATCTACCACGATACGAATACCAGTAGCACTATCACCCACAGCGCGGGATTCGATGGGTTCTGTAGTGTCAATCCCCCGGACGCTTTTGCTATCCCTGATAGCACAGCCACCCAGAAAGCAGCAGCGGCTACCAACTTCAAGGCTGCCGTAGATGATGCCAACGGCCACAATGCGACTAACGGACGAGCGTCTCTAACCTTCAACTTTGATGCAGACTACACAACCGCCGGAGGGGGCGCAGTTGCTAACAGTCTTCTCTCTTTGATTTCGTACGCTGTCAGCGGAAACGTGAGCAAGACCTACAAGGCAACAGCTACTGAGGCTGATCATCTTACCCTAGATGGTTCTGCTATCAGATACTACAAGGGAACGAGCCCTCAAACTGCTGCGGAGAATCTTGCTGCTGCTATCAACAGCAGGCACGGACATAACGGTAAAGACCAATCGGCTACAGTACAGATAGCATTTAATGGTCCTGCGACTACGGACGGGACAATCCAACTAATTGGTGCGGGTGCAACATCATCTGATGCAACTAAGACAGTAAGGTATAAAGCTACTGCTACTCAGAATAATCAGAACCAGATTGATAGTGGAGACTCGTCTGTTCTCTTCTACCGTGGAACCACTGCTGCAGAATCTGCCGAGAATCTGATACGTGCAATTAACACTACTAATGGACACCTGGCCACTGCAACTAAAATTGTATGTGCTGACGCAGGTAACGGGCACGTGTTGTTGACTCAGTACAACGAAGGAGCCCATGGAGAAACTGCTATCACATACGGTGGCAGCATCAACAGTTCTCTTGTCCAAACTCCTAGCTCGTTTGATAACGGAACAATTGCAACAGAAAATTACCGGTTTGAGGTCTCTACTGTTGCGGTGAGTTCTGACCACAAGATCACTATTACTCAGGTAAACGGTGGTGTTGATAAGGATACTCCTGCGGGCCAAACTTCTACTTCAGTGGCCGGTAGTTTCAATGACGCTATCGATGGTACTGTCCCCGCAGCATTCTCGGGCGGTATCTTCTCAGGATCAACCAATGCCAGATTCACTGTTACTGCTGTCGATGGCAAAGTAACTATGACTCAGACTACTGGAGGATCTGACGGTAACACCAGGATCCAAACCAGTAATAGCTTCCTTGAGAATACCAATCCGGATCCCCCATATAGATTCTCAGGAGGCGGTACCGTAATCGATGGAGCCGAGGTACAACTAGAAAACACTAGCGGGGAAAAGTTCGTTTACCATTTCGATACAGACTCTACCTTGCAAGATGGGTCAACGAATTCGGACGGAGAGTACATCGTAGGTATCCAAAACGCTTCGACTATCCCTGCTCAAACTACTGCTTTCTATAAGGTTCTTGAGGCTTCCAAATCGACAACAGAGTTCACTGTCTTCAAGATTGACGATAACGAGTTGCTGGTTCGTCAAACTGTTCCTGGTGAAGCGGGTAATACTACAGTAGTTCTCAATACTCAGGCTGCTAGGTTTATCACTGTGACCGGATTCTCTGGGGGAACAGATCCTACTTCCTCTTCGAGTTCATCGAGTTCATCTACTCCTTCTTGTTTGGCTGAATACTTCTTGGTGATTGAGAATACACCGGGTCCGGGCTTGAAGCCTTCATTGGATAGTCCCGTTCTGAGTGATGTTGACTACTCGGTTCTCGTTCCGGAGGATTCGAATCGTCCTGCTAAGGCAAAGTTGTTCCTATCGGATCAGCATCTTAACGACGGAGACTTCTGGACGGCAGGTAAGCTTTTGGCTGATTCGGATCTTCCTATCTTCCCTCTAATTGACAGATCTGTGAATGAGCTAGTCTTGCTGTGGAACGAGGGTAACCCTGACGATGAGTTGGACTGCGACGGAATTTATACAGATACGGATGGGGGTGCCGATGATATTACGGATAGCACCAGTGTGGATAATCCTGAGTGTATAACGATATCTGACGTGGTTCCTTTTGTAGGCTCATCGTATGGGGGACACGTTGCTCCGAATACATCAGGTGCATTCACGACTAATTACTGTGTGTATGAGAACGACAGTATCGAAGAAGACAACTTTGTGAATCAGTTGCCTCTAGTAACTAATTACGTGTACATAAAGGAGTCAACAGATCTTGCGAATATTGCAGTGGATATCCAATTCCGAAAGAAGAATTTGGATTCAGGCAGCTTCGATAACTTCTCTTATGTGATTAAGAATGGTCACTTGAAAGTAGATCAGGCATCAAGTACTTCGATATTTACATACGACGCCAATCAACTGGGAGGATACTTTGCTATCTACCGAGATGAGGCAGGGCGAAATAAATCGTTTGCAGTGGAACACCAACCCGCACTTGCTTCTAACTTGTCCGGCATTACTTGTTATGTGATGTATACGAATCTGCAGGAGTTCTTTAACTGTGACCACTTTAGTCCTGGAGACTATGAGTTCAAGGTGACATTGAAGACTGTGTGTTGTTCCTCGTCTAGCTACATGAGTTCTACGTTTGCTTGGTCGGTAGGAGAAGGAGCGTGTAACTTTGGGGCTCAAAGTACGGAACAGGCTAAGGATAAGACGAAACTTGAACCCGGAAATTATGTGTTCGCATACAACTTGTATGACAGTAAGACAGGTAGGACTTCAGCACTCTCAGATATTTCTCAGGCTTTGACTGACAGTTTCAGGTATTCAAATGAGAGTACGTCTTCTGATCGTTATGCAAGTATCGAAATGATCTACGACCACGATAAGTACGACTATGCTTACTTGTACAGGTCAGTTAAGACTCAGGATGCAGGAGGTACGTTTACGGCAGGTGTTCTGGGTCTAGATAAGATCATTCGTCTTAAGGATTACAGAACTCTGAGAGAACAACCTTCCACTACTGGATACTCTCGAGCGGTGTATACGTATGAGTTGGGAGACCTGGAGCTTATTTACAGGCCTACTTATTCTTCTGAGTCTCCTCTGTACGATCAGTATATGCCTTACGGAGGAAAGCTTGAGTGGTTCGGTAATACCTTGATGATTACCCGGGTACGTAATACTCCCAAGTCGAGCACAGACGAGATCAGTGCCCGTGACACATTGAGGAGTATCGGAGAACTCAGATGGTCTTCGATGATTGAAGTGTCTCCTGAACTGTTTGCACCAACAAACAGGTTTGTACCTCCTACTCCATCTAATGAGATGATCGCTCTCAAGATGGTGGGTGACTCAGTTTACGGTTTCAGTCATGACCGCATCTACAACATCCGAAAGGAGGCTTCCCGTTCGGGAGGTTACATGCGGGTAATGGAGATGCATGAAGGGTTCGGGATCACAGGTCCTTCAGCACTTGAAGCCGTGGGTTCCTCTGTGTATTACATGACTCCCAAGGGTGTGAAAGCAGTAAACGTACAGGGTAGGCTTGATGACGTTAAGGCATTCGATGATCACATAATGAAGAACTGGCCTCGGGATTTGTCCGGAGTTCAGTGTGCTTTTGATCCTTCCTCCTCAGTAATGTTCTGGTTGCATCCTGATCAGGAAGAAGCTCTGTGCTTGTGGTTCAACAGCTCCAAGTCTTCAATCCTTAAAGACATGGCATTCAAGTCTGTTAAGAGAGGGCCGTGGCCTTCAGACCCTACGAACTACAATGACGATCTGATTGATCGTGCTTTGTTCCTTCAGAATCCTCCTTCTCTTACTCAAGGTTTCCGTCCCCGAATCTACGTCCATGATTACAAGTACGAGAAGAAGATCGTAGGTTCTGGTACTCCTTCCTCAAATGGCGCCACTCGTATAACGATGATGGACGGAGATGGAGACGTAAGATTTAAGACCAGTGGATCTGCTTCTTCTTCGGTAATTACCCTAGACAATACTGATGGAAGCCTGGTCAGCAATTCATGGGTTGGTTCTTACCTGTATGTAACTGATTCCTCTAACTCTTCAATGATCGGGAAGAAGGCGAAGATCGTTTCCATTGCAAGAGAAGACATAGACGAGCTGGTTTCTTCTTCCTCTGACTTCACCCATACCGCCACAGCAGCGGCTTCGAATTACGCCTTAGTCACTGTGGAAGGCTCTGAGCTAGACGGTCTTCCAGACGATTCGAGGATCTGTTTGTCTCCTATATACTTCCGGTGGATTGGGCATAATCTGGACCAGAGAAGCGAGGAAGGTATTACCTTTGCGCAGCGGGACTTCCATAGAACCAAGCACATGGAAACAGTCAGTGCAACCTTTACGGATGTATCTGGCCCTCCCACTACAGACTCGAATAGTGATAACCGGTTCAATGCTCTGGCGTTTGAGGGGGCCTCTTTGACCCCGGTAGATACTGCTTATCCTTTGGACCTAAATGGCTCCAAGGTGGCTTCCGTAGTTTCTGGGGAAGGGTCTCATTCAGCGGCATTCGGAGGAGACGATACTCTGGCTGGCAAGTATGGAATAGCCGGATCCTCTATCTCTCCCGGTATCGAAGTCTACTGCTCAGACTTGGATTTCCTACTTCTATCGGTTAAGGTAGAAGGCAGAGTCAGGGACTCCTCAACTACCTCAAGACCTCAAGTTGGAATTTAGCATGGCATACGGATATGGAAATGAGCATAGTTACGGCCAGTCTCAATACGGTAGAGATTATGAATGGGATCCGTATTCGGGATTAAATGCTTTCGACGACTGGATGGGCGGTCCTGGTGGCAGTGCCCAAAGAGGCGGAGACATGTTCGGCCAGTTTGGTTCTGCGTTGTACCACGACTTTGAGTCTGCGAAAATGCGCGGGATGATGGGTCGGGAGCAACAGGAAGCAGCTCTAAACTTCATGTTGGACGAGGGTTACTACGGAGCCATGGACTCTCTTGGAGCCCAGACAGCTGAAGGAAGACAGTACGCAGACTACGGGGCTAATCTCCAATACGACCAAGCAATGGAATCCGCTGACGCTCAAAGAGACGCAATCGGAGACTATGAGCAAAGCATCGGAGGAATGGGAGAAGAGTACGGACAGGCAGCAGATGAGATGTATGGTCGAGGAGACCGGATGATCTCTGAACAAGATATGTTTGCACAAGACATTCTTGGGATGATGCAGGACAGAATCGAAGAGCAGGAAGCGGACACCGGAGACTACGATCTTGCTCGAGAAAGAATTGAAGAATCCCTGATTCAAGACAAGTTGAATCAGCAAGAAGCTGCAGAACAATCTCGAATGAATGAGATGGCAGTAAAGAGGAGCTTGGATAGAGACCTAAACGACCAGATCAATATGATTAGGTCTGATGATCGAATGACTCCTGAGATGCAGGAAGATGCGATTAATGCTGCTAAGTCTCTGCACTCCTCCAAGACTTACGAGAGTATTGGACGTATGGAGAACGAGAGAATTCGATTGAATGCCCAGTTGGGTAGTCAAATTTCTCAGGGTCTCCGAGTCGCATCTAATACCTATAAGGGAATCCAGGATTCAATTAATGCCCGAGCAGCAAATAACAATCAGACTCTAGCATCGGTATCTAATACCGCTGCCAGTATTAGATCTTCGGCAAGATCGGCAGCAGCCGGGTTGTATAACTCTGCTGGTCAGCTCACTGCTAGAGGTATCGAAGCAGTTAATGATGCCCGAAAGACAGTAATGAATGCCCGTATGGGTGTCGAGGCCAGTCTTAATCAGAACATTGCAGGAATTGCTTCGGCTTGGACAGGTCACCAGCTTCGTTTGACCGAAATGAAAACCAAAGGGGAGCAATATATTCGGCAGGGGCTCCCCGCTATTGGTACGATGATGGCTAACCTCTCACTTCCTTATGTAGAGGCTGCCTCCTTTATGACTAAGGCTTTGGAGTTCTACGCTGGAGCTAAAGCAGGAGGAATTGATCCTACTCAACAAGGAACCGCCCTCAACTGGAAAAACTTTTCGGGTCCTAATCCCATGGATTACATGACTGCTTGGGACAGCCCTATGGATCCTGACTGGGACCCTTACGGTATGAATAAACCCGGGTGGAGAAAAGGACAAGTAGGGGCCCCTCGTCACACGATTGCAGGGATGATGGCACAGCAGGGAATGCAAACCAACTTCTATGGGAACTATGGAGCCCAAGAAGGAATGATGGTTCCTATGATGAGAGACAAAGACGGAAACATGGTACGAGCTTACAGACGAAGACGACCAGGATTTGTGGGGGGAGTTGATGCTATCTCCGGAGGCCGATATACCACTGACCGTTGGGACCGATACACCGACCCTAATGATCCCTATGCCTAGGAATTAAGAAGATATGAGCCAGTTTCAACAACCAGATAATCTAACTCCTCAAACCTTTGGGCCTAACTTCTTCCAGACTATGGCGGCAGGGGGTGCTGCTGATCAAGCACAACAGCAGGGAGGTCGTGGAGGTAATTACAGAGTTGGTGGGGTAAGCCACGATGACCAGATGGCCGAACTAGCTAGAGCTTTAAATCGTCAGTTTTACAATGGAAACGCAGACGCGGGTTGGCCTGAAACTAGAGGTACTGCCCAAGAAAGAATCCAGAAGATTAATGGAGGAATGGGAGACCAGCTAGGACTCCCCAATGTTCTTCCAGGTTCTCAACCTGGATTTACAAATGCAACACAAGGAGCAGTGCACGCTGATCAAGCGGAACGTATAGCGCAGCAGAAGCTCATGGAATCCTTTAAGTTCCATCTCGCTAGGGGTAGAAGTTCCATTCAAGAGATGGTAGCAGAGCCTTTAATTCCTGAAGTTATAAGTTCCCTTATGGGTGGACTTGAATTTAGGGATCAAGAGTCGCTGTCCAATCTCCTTATGTCTGACACAATTGCTCAACATCTATCTTTGCGCCATCTTGATGAGCTAGATCAAAGTCTTCTTGGCAGCCAAGTACCTGGACTTGGAACCCGAGGAGAAAATTTGTGGAGGGAAATCAAACATAACATGACCGGGGATTATCCTGACGCTCACGTCCAAGGTTCGA